>TARA_R100001463_G_scaffold76672_8_pt1 | contig 16013 bp, 31 predicted proteins | sample TARA_R100001463 | Tara Oceans TARA_R100001463 (sample SAMEA2622242) | marine metagenome | biome: marine biome (ENVO:00000447); feature: deep chlorophyll maximum layer (ENVO:xxxxxxxx); material: "saline water (ENVO:00002010), including plankton (ENVO:xxxxxxxx)" | depth 40 m
TACATAATTAGGAAGAGCATGTTGATTAGCTGACTTAGGACGAACCATGTTGTGAGCTAACTCCCATTTTAAAAGAATATTTGTCCCCATTACCATAACACCATTGTACCAAACATCAATAGTTTTTTCTACTTTTTCAAAATTACCTTCTTCCATCATTTCTGTAGGAGGATTGAATTGGTCGTCCTTTTCAATCATTCTAGTATTTCCATTGTCGTATGTTTTTTTCTTATAAACTATTTTTTTTGTAGTTTTATAATTAAAGTACATTACAGTAGCCGTGTCTTTATAAAAAATATCATTTTCATAAAACTGTGCTACATTATAGTAATTATACCAACTCTGACTGTATTGAGTAATTTGTTCTAAATCTTCATTGGTTAAATTTTGTTTTATTTTAAGAAGTTCTGTAATTGGTAAAGTTTTTATTTCACCCCAATAAAAACAGTCTTTAAAATGAGGGTCTTCCGTATAACTATATACCACATTAGCAGGGTCTACATAACTTATTTTTACACCCGAACCTTCTAAGAATTCGTGCTTAGCAATAGATATGCCTAATGTGGTCAAATCATAATCAAATCTTTTTCTTAAATCTTGATAGTGATTTTCTTCAAACATAGTATCTATAGCTTCTTCTTCAGCAATTTCGATAGCAGGTTTATATTTCAACTGCATAAACAACTGAAGCTCCTCATCAGTTTCAGGAAGTTGTTCAGGGTCCATACTAAAAGGGTCAACCCCTCCTCTTTTTTGAATAGTTTCTAAAATAGGTTTTGCAGCCATTTGACCTTCTATCATATCTTGAAACTTACTTCTTTTAGCTTGAGACATTGCGTCTTGAGCAAATGCCTTTACTTTAAATAACCTATCAGACATACCGTTTACTACAATATCAACAAACTTAGGTAATATAGGAACGGGTGTCCAATCTAAATTAAGATGAGACAAATCTCCATCTATAGCAATTTCATTTTTATATTTAGCTACTGATTGTTCACCACGAGCATATAATCTTAGTCGGTGAAAATCTCTCCACTGACTATAATATCTACACTGACTAGAATCTTTCCTAAACCACTCATATTGTATAGCTTGACCTATTTGTAAACCATACTCTTCTGTTGCTTTCTTTTCGTCGGAAACAAACTGTGTAGGAAATGCTTCTTGTTTTATACTTATAGTTACAGGTTTATTATTCTTCATTGCAATATTTCACTTGTTAATCCCTGGTTATTATACCTTGCAAAGTTAATACTTATTTTTGACTGTTTTTGATTTGGTGTATAAAGATGCTTCTGATTAGCCATAATAGCAAGTCCTGTACTAATAGTTGCGTCATAAGCCGTTCTATTATTAATGTCAAACTTTGCCCAATCTTCAAGAGTTTTATTAAATAACATTGTTCCCATTACATCTGAATCTCTATAAGTTCCTTGTAAATCTAACCCTACATGTTTTTCTATATAAGATTCTACGGCTGCTGCATGAGCCTGTTTAACATCCTCGGAACTATTTGGTATACCTCCTAACTCTTTTTCAGTTTTAGATAGTTTAATAAGTTTTTTGTCCGGCCTGTTAATTGAAAAGGCTCGGTAGCCTCTGTTTTTTAAATGATATAATAATCTAGGTTTATTATTCTCTACTAATATAGGCATGCCATAAAACACGCACGCCATTAAAACTTCTTCAAAAAATATCTCTGCAGTTTGAGGTCTTGCTATATATTCTAAAAAAAACTGATTACTTGGAACGTCTTGCATGTTAAATTTTGTCAACCCATGTAATGCTCCATTTGAACCTTTACCACCTACTGTTCCTGATATATCATAGGAATCACAACCAAAAGAACCTAAATGTTCATTGCCGGGATATTTAACACCTCTTCTTTCTATTACATTATTTTGCAAATTTTTAGGAAGTAGCCAACTAATTAAAAACCGACCTCTTCTATTGGGCGACCATATTACTTTACTATCTTTAACTCCATTTGCCCAACTAAAACTACCTCGTGTTAAATGATGCCCCTGAATTAAAGAATCATTATAATCTATTTGTTGGTAAATTTTAGTCAAGTTAAATAAAGAAGATTTACTCTCATCTCTAAATGCGTGTGATTCTGTTCTAGGAAATTGTCTATAAAACTCATTTAATGCATCAGCATCTTGTTTTAAGGACTCTACTTCAGCTTTCCAATAATCAACTGCTCCTTTTGTAATATGCTCACCATCTACTCCCAAAACCTTTTCTTTAGGATTATAAAAAACAGGCATACCATATTTATTTATGAACCCCTCCATATTCCATTCCATTGGTATAAACAATGAATACATTCCGCTTTTAGTTTGACCATTAGCATTTCTAGTATTAACATTAGAATCTTCAAACAGTTTTTTAAAATTACCACCTCCCTTTGATAAAGCATTAGATGTAGAACCCATCAAGCATTTTCCTATTATCTTACTACCTAACCTTAAACATGTTTTAGTAACTCTCCAATTATTTAAAATATTATTTGGCTTCACCCACTTACCACTTTCATCGTGTACTAATAATAATAACTTTTCACCATCATAAGAGTTGTCGTCAGTATTTTTCCAATCTATTGTGGTATCTAAACCATACAACTCTTCATTAGCCACATCATACATATTTTTTTTTGTAATCTTAGATGCAGGTATTCTAAAAGCTAACTCTGTTTTGGGTTTGTCCATCCCGTCTTGAATAGGTTTAAAAAAGAAAGGTAATCTACTAGATATAGGAACAACTTTGTCTGTAAACATTTTTTTTGCATCTGAACCGGTCTTAGACAATATACCAACTCTTGAATCTTTAGCTAACGTACCTACATTAACACATTCAGATGAACCCATGTAAGAAAACCCCGAACGTCTTATTTTTAAATAAGTCATACCAAAACTTCTTTTATCTGCCCTACATGCCTCCCAAAACAAAAAGAAAATTCTATTTGCCTCTCTATAGTCGGGGTAACCCACATCAATATTTGTCCATTGTAAATACATATAATGAGAACCTGTAATATAGGTTGGTTTACCATTATTCATAAACCAAAAACCATCTTCTCTTTTATCAAATTCTGATTCTATATAGTCTACCCATCTGCTTTTAAATTCTTTTGGAGCATCATTCCATTGAAATATGGAATTAATTTTAGATAAAGATTTTGGAAGCTCTTTTCTTTCCCAATACTGTTCTTTAATGTTATCACTTTTACTATAACATTCTTTGGGTGTTAAAGGAAGGCCTATGATAAGACCGGATATATTAATTATTTCACCAACCTTACCGGTTTTAGAAATGTTCACAAAGTCATATTTTTCATTATACCCGTATTGCCAAGTTCCTCCACGATTTTTATTGGACAATACTCGTTTTGGAATATAATCATCTAAAACTTTATATAAACTATTTTGAACGTCTTTCTGCAAAACCTTGTTTAGTATCTATTTGTTTAACATTATCTAAATCTTTCAAACTCTCCTCTTCATTATCAATTCTATTTAATATTTCAAAAGCATCAAAAATTGCTAACTTTTTAGTGGCTGCAGCGTTTTTTAACCTATCTGCAGCGAGCTCATCTTCTGGGTCAGGCTTAATTATTTCTTCTTTTGCAACTTTAATTAACTGCCTTACTGCTTTTCTACCGGCTTCTATTATCTGTGTTTTTAATTCTTTTGAATTCATATTATGATAACTTTAAAAACATTACCTGAACTAACCTTGACTCTTTTCCTTCACCAAAATTATCATAGAAAGTCCTAGAATGTTTATGGTAAGAATCAAAAGCCACTAATCTATTGTATTTCATATTTACACTACAACTTTTAGTATCATCTTCATTATAAAAAGTTGTTCCTGCTCCTTCAGGATAAGTTTTGTTTAAATACAATAAAATTGTTTTATCACCCATCATTTCATCTGAATGAACATAGTTAGGTTCTTTTTGTTTAAATGGAGATTGTCTAACAAAATTATACTTTACACAATACTCATTAAACAACATTAAAACTAACTTTTGCAATTCATCTTCACCTCTAACTTGTATTCCTCTAAAAACATTTTCCCCATCCTCTACATCTACAAAGTTATTCTTTAAAATATCTGAAACATATTTATCAGGGTCTTTTATTATATCATCCAATATAATTAAGTTCATAACTTTATAGTTATTTGATGGTCATACATTCTATAAAATATCTCATCCTTTATTCTAAACTCATATTCACTATCTGGAACAAAAGAAACTTTATCTCCCTTTTTTATTCCTTTACTTTTTAAATATTTGTTTGGATAAAACATTTCTCCCATTAAAGGTTCATTGTTAGTATTTTTAAATATAACACTATCATCTTTAGGTATAGGTTTTACAAAACAATATCTACCATAAGTTTTCCACTCATTATTTTGTTTGTATAAAAAAAACTGTTCTAAGTCAACTAAAAATAAATCATCTTTTAAAAAACTCTTTCCGCTTTTTTGCCTGCCCCTCATGTCATAATAATACTTAAACACATTATGATGAACTAACAACACATCTCCTTTTTTAATATCACCTTGATAATTTAAAGGAACTTCAATCACTTCAGCTTCTCTATTAGAAAAACTAGCATCTTCTTGTGAAGTACTAATAATTATATCTTTACCCCCTATAGTTTTAGAATTGTTGTATCTTTTTTTATTTACAGGAGATACTATAAACTGTGTAGGTGACCTCATTATATATTTATATTGTATTCTAAAGAAACAGGAACAGTATTATTAAACTCTTTCCATTTTAAAATTACATCTCCCTCTCTAATATAAATTTTTATAGACTGAGAGTCTTCATCAAGTTTAATAAGTTCTATAGTATGATTACCACCCAAAACAGTTTGGCCTACGATATAGTGCATAGCTCCCGACTTGTAGTCAGGGCCTACAGATATTTTTCTAATTTCCATTTTATTTTATTTTATTACCAAGCACTAAGGGCTACTCTTCTCCATTGGTCAGCACCATAGCACACATACAAAAAATTACTAGTTATCATAAAAGTCCCCGCTACTCCCGGAGAAGTAACAGTAGCAGGTGGAACAACACTATTAGCGCCATTAAAATTTAAATAAAAAATTAAGTCCCCTATTCTAACATTTTTAGTAGCATTAGAATTATCATAATCAGTAGTTAAAAATGTATCTAAATTATTTATGTCTGTATAAGTAATTGTTCCGTATGTACTAATTTTTGCCATTTTTATTTGGTTTTAAATTGTTGTTCTCTTTTTTGTTTTACCTCTTCTTTGTTTACCTCCTTCGTATAATTTTCTTTTACTTTTTTAGACACCTTACCCGTTTCTAAGCTAATTTGAGCATCTGCACCATACTTGGTAATAAGAACCCTTTCTTTATCTACTAGTTTTGTTTTTATTAAATCGAGCACTTTTTTTACTTGCTCTTGTTCTAAAACATTATCTGCTAATTTTATTTTCGCAGAATTTAAATCCTGAATAACTTTTTTAATATCATTTAACTCATCTGTGGTTAAATAATCTTCTACTAACTCTTCTTTTTCTTTTTTTTCTTTTTTTGACATTTTGATTAAATTTTAAATTATATACAAATATACTAATATTTTCCTTGTCTGTTTTTTGGAGAAGATTTTGTTGAACCTCCTTTACCGGCCCACAACACTTTGCATGCCCAATACTGAGCACTTAGCTTACTTTTCTTTTCACCACACTTGTGTCTAGCTCTAAAACTTTTACGTGCTGCAGTAGAGTAGTTGTGCCCGTAACCTTTAGCGCCAAAATGAATAAGCTTTTCTTTACCACCCTCACAAGCTTTTACCATTCTTTTTTTACCTGGCCTAGTGCTTTTCATTACCTTATTACAAGGCATATCTTTTTTACTTCTTCTCATTACTATTGTTTTTTACCATGACTTCCTCCAAAGAAAAAATCAACCACCGTATTTACTTTTGCACTCATTGCTCCAAATATTGTAGATATAAAACTAATTTCAAACTCTCCTAGTTCTAAATCACCACCCACAAAATACCTAAACATTATAAAGCTTAAAACAAAATAAGCAATAGTAAAAACTGTTGCTAATATTTTTTGAATAGAAGAATCTGAACTATACATAGTTCTTGCGCTTTTTCTATCTGCAACTTCTAATTCAAACATTTCTTTTTCGTGATTTTTTAAAAGCTCTTTAAGCTTATGCTTTGCGGCTAACTTTTCTTCTTTTGTTGTAACCACCTCATCCAATATAGAACTTGCGTTCCCTATTAATTTATTTATAACTTTTTTTACACCTATCATACTTTTTTATATTTAGTTTTACCATTAGAACCTTTGTATGCTTCTAATAATTGACATCTATTGCCTTTGGGGTTATAAGAAATATGTATCCAAGCATAATCAAATTCATTTATCATTTGGTCAAAAGGAATATCATTCTCTAACACAAAGTCCCATATCATTTTATTATTTAATTTACCTTCGCTATCTATATATCGTAAGTCTGCTGCTTGACCTTTGCAATGCTGACTTGTAGCCACATATACTCCATTTTTTATTTTATGAGCACCACCAATAGCTTTATTTAAAGCTTCCGACCTAAAGCCTGAATTTATACCCAACATTCCTATGCCATCACGTATAGGTTGTAATGTAAACTCACACAATGCTTTCATCTGCTCAATATGATGAAACTCTGGAGAATTATCAATCCCATGTCTTTTTGCAACGTTTGATTTTAAAAATTCAGAAAGTGAAAAATTTTTTGATAACTTCATGATTACATAAATTTCTTTAATACTAACTCTTCTACTTTCTTTTGAGCTTCCTTAATACATAACTGAAATGTCAAATCAGCTTCATGTTTCCCCACAACTTCTTTATTATAAAATATAATAATTGTAGGAACAGAAAGTATTTTATATTTTTCCACAAGACTAGGGGAATCTTCTACATTAATGACATAAGTTTTAACATCCTTAAACTTGGATAAATCAACCATATTCTCCTTATTCCATTCAGCATAAAACTCTACAACAACAATGTCTTCTTTTAACACACTATTCAACTGATTTTCTTTAATAGACATTTGTCCATAAGAAAACACTGTGGTTAACAATAATAAAAATAAAAATTTCATTTTTGTATTACTTCATACAAACGCTCATCCATTACATCTAGTTTTTTTTCTATAGCATTTAAAGTTTCCTTATTAGATAAAACCGTTTGTCTTATTAATTCATTTTTCATGTTTATTTCATTAGCGCTTGGGTAATCTTCAAACTTTTCAACTTTAAGTTCTATAGAGTTAACTTGACCAACTAAATTATAGTACGTTCCTACTAAACCTACTACCATTACAATAAAGCTTATTAAAAACTTTAAGTCAGTACTTACCTTTGTGCTTTCGTTTATTTTAGCCATTTTACTTTGCCGTTTTGAATATATATACTCTCAGGCTTTCTTATAGACTGCCCTTTTAAATTAAACATTATATCACTACCCTTTGAGTCTTCAATTATTTCTATGATATTAGTATTACAAGGTAACCCTGTATCACAATCTACAAACTCCTCTATATATATCCATTCTGTTTCATATATATATAGTGTGTCTAAAATATCTTCATAAACATATACAGTATCTATTTCTTCTATGACTTGTATTTCTATAATGGTGTCAGTCAAATTAATATACTCTATTACATCAACATATACGGTATCACATCCCACTTCATCTAATAAACATTCAAACATAGTCGTAGGAACTTGACCTTGCTCCTCATCACTTGCGTCAACACAATCTTCCCACCCATCAGCTATCCATGTTGTTTGAACACATCCATTAGGAGAGTATTCAGTCCAATTAGATTCATCATCACCGCAATAAAAACCTTGTGCTTCAGCACACTCTAAACACGCATTGTTATATTCTTGTGAAAACAAAAACCCGCTAAAAAAAGTAAATAATAGTAATATGTATTTTTTCATACTTAAAAGAATAAATAGTTAAACCCAAATTTTAATTCATATACAGGTTTCATCCAATACCTTTGGTGCGTTCCTTCTACAAAGATTCCTAAGTTCTTTGTAATACGTGAACCAAACACAACTCCTGCATCCCATTCTGCCCAATCACTGTTCTCAATTCCATACTCAAATGAGTAATCATCAAGCCCATAATGCAAAGGTAGTAAATTATACCATATATGAATCCATAGTTTTGGGGTCCATTTATAGTATGAAACGCCTAAAACAGCGCTAATTTCGTTTTGATTGCCTAATTTTTCTAATTCTTTTTTATTAAAAGATGCAACTGCGTTGCCAAAATAGTGTTTATAAAACTCATCATTTGATGTCGCAATAAGTTCTTCTCCACTAAACCAATGCCAATCTCCGCCCACAAACTGTCTACTATACCCAAAATCTGCAGCCAACTCTACAAATGTGGTTTCACCTGGTGTCCAAAAGTCTTCTATAGGGTTAACTCCGTACACAGGGTGGTTACGAAAACACACACCTGCTGTAAAATCCCACGAACCTTTTGTAATTCTAAAACGACTATCTAAAGAAGTGTATTCTAAGTTTACTCTTTGATTGTCGGTGTATTGTATTTTAGAAACTGTTTTGTTGCCGAGGTAACGTAACCAAAAATTTGCATTATTAAATGCCTCACCGCGATTACGTATAAAAGAATAATTAAGAAGATACTCCCAACCATTAGCATTCCCAATAGTAACGTTGTCTGAAACAGTTCGCTCAGTACCGTAGTACCACGTTTTAACTTTATATTCATAATCAAATCTAGCAATTTTTCTAATACCTATGGTTAAATTGTAGTCATATTTGTTAATTTGTGTAACATCTTCATAACCTCTATCTATAGCTATGTAATTTTCTTTTTCCACCATAGAGGTCCCCATGGTGAAAGATGTATATACTGTAGAGTATTTAAAAAATTGTCCAAAAGAAAGTAATGGGAATAATAGTAATAGCAATAATGTTTTCATCGTCCCTGACCTCTATATTGTTTCACATAATTAGTAGCTCCCTTTGTATGTGTAGACTTGCTTTTGCTGTGTCTCTTGTGCTTGGTCTTTTTGTTGGGTTGAAATCGAAATACGTTTTTTGCCATTTTTAATAAAGTATTTTATTTTATAATTACCCTCCAATGTTATCCCTGTTGTCCACATATTAATTCCACATACAAATTATTGGGCTAGTTATATTAGAGGTTTTTAATAGTTGAATAACCTGAAAAGGAAGAGGAAGGTTTGCAGTATGTAACTGCACTAATTTTCCTATGTCATAGGTCACAAGATTTCCTTCTGCATCTACTAAGTCGAATACATCATTTTTTCCAATTTCAAAACCTGTCATAATAACACATGGGTCAGGTTTGTTTACATATATTTCATATCTTTCTCCTGCAGCCATGAGAGGAAAAGTTGTTGTAATTTTGTTGGTTGTATAATCTATTGTTTTTATAAAAGAACCCGAGCCTCTGAGTGAGCTGCCGGTATCAACATTATACACAGCCATACCTGCAATTATGTTTGCCTTAGTTAAATCAATAGGACTTTCTATAACACTCCCCGCGGTTGTAGCACCGGCTTCAACTTTACTTTGAACCCTATTTCTTGGTGACGGAAAAAACAATTTGTTAGATTCACCACTAATTTGATATATAAAGGTGCTTTTTGGATAAAATAATTGATTAGCCATAATTTTTTTTTTTATTTATTTATCATAAGGGAAAATTCTATTCAAGGTGTCTCTTCGTTTACCACACCCACAATCTTTTCCTGTTGCTTTTGCTACCGTGTCTACAGCTTTTTTAATTCCTGTAGCTTTGGTAAATTTCTCTATTGTATCCCCCAAACCACGACTTCGTTTATTAGAAGGTACATATTTTTTTTTATTAGGACCCAAGCCTAACATTTGAGCTCTAGTAGGCATAATTAACAATTACAGTTTTTATTAAAACCTATGTTAAATATAATAAATTTAGCACACCCTCTTGACAGGTCTCCTTTGATTTCTAACAAAGTTAACCCTCCTATTCTGCACTCTATTGCTAATTTATCCCACTGTCTTGCGTTGCTCGAAAAATAATTTACAAATTTCATATTATATTAATTTTAATTAGTTATTTTCTTTTCATATTCATTCTCTTCAAACCCTTTCTCTGAGTTTTAGGCACTCCTGTGTATTTTTTCTTTTTTACTCTATGCCCTCTTTTAGAGATTATTTCTTTTTCTTTTTGAATATGCTTCCTGTTGTAGTTAACCGTTCTTTTTTGTTTAGTATCTCCCGACTTCACTTTTTGCTTTACCACTCTTCTTTTACCCACAACTCCTTCTTGTCTTTTATCTACCTGAACTCTTTTGTTTCCTCCTTGCGTTTTAACTACTTTTCTTTTTCTTCCCGTTACAGGGTTTCTATATCGTCTTGTAGTAACCTTTCTACCCTGAGCATCTGTAGTTTTAGTTTGTTTATATACCGGCTTAACTGCTTTTTTAACTACTCTCTTTACTTCTTGAGCAGCTTTCTTTACTCCGGCTCTTGCTTTTCTTATAGCATTACCAACTTTACTACCCCCTGGCTTTTTTCTAAAGGATATTTTTCTTGTTCCGTATTTAGGCATATCTTATATTATTTAGTACTACATCCAAAATTTTTAGCATAATTAGCCATTTTAATTACACTTTCTGAATACTTTTTAGTATTCTTCATTACAGCATTGGCAGCAGAACAGGCATCACTAAACCCGTTCTTTTTTGCCCAAGCTGTAAATTTCCCTTGATTTTTTTCTTTTATCGCAGGAAACTTCTTTGTTCTTCCTTTCTCAGCCATTACGACTTTCTCATTATACCCGTTCTATTACTTCCAACTTGCGTTTTGAAAGCATGGTGTAATTTACCTTTTACACTTTTTGGGTAATGTTTATCTTCTTTCATTGAATGATTACCCTCATAAGGGTGACCATATCTTGATTTAGACATACCTTTAGATTCATCTCTTCGAGATTTCATAGATTGTTTGTGAGCACCCTTGTGCTTCATTCCCAAAGACTCATCTAGTCTTGAGTTGTAACCTTGTTTATATTTCACTGTTGGCATAATTATTTTTTTTAATGTTTAAACTTATTTATTAATATCCTGTACTTTTGGTTGTTTTCTCCATTCCGTATCCGGGGTTCATTTTAATAGTTCCCCCTACTGTTTTAGCAAACTCATTCGCTTGCGCTTTCCCTACGGCATTATAAGGAAAAACTCTTGTTTTCATTTTTCCCGTATCAGGACATTTATGTTTTACTGTTGGCATAATATATATTTTTATTTTACAAAGATAATAAAATTATCCTTTCTTGTTTTTATCTTTTTTGTTAAAACTTTTAGTCGTATCCCTAATATTCTTAATAGCAGCTCCAATTTTACCTTTCTTAAGATTACTAAACGCTTCTTTCCCTCCCTTATAGGCTTTATAAACATTAGTGTCTTTAGCTTTAGATACTTTATCTACCACTTTTTTAACAGTCTTACCCACCTTAGTTTTTTTAGCTTTTTCAACTTTTGCTTTTACTTTATCAGCAGCTTGTTCTATTCCTGTTTTACCGGTAGTCTCTTTTATATGCTTTCTAGTAGTCTTTCTATTTTCTTTAGCCTTTTGCTTATCCTCTTTAGACATTAGGTATTTACCCTTTTTAATTGCTTTGTCTTGTCTTTTTTCAAATCGCGCCTCTTTTTTAGCACGCATTTTATCTCCAAATCTACTCATAGTTTTATATTTTTCTACCTGTATAGGTTTTCTTTTTAGCTTTATTTTTTAAATTTTCTTTGGTTGCTTTTACTACTTTTTTCCCCGCCTTATATCCTTGTTTTGCCATGGTGTATAAAGATTTAACAGGGTTAGGAGCTGTACCTGTATACATAGTCTTAGATGTATCTATCTTTTCAGTAGCATACACTTTTTTCTTTTTTTGTTTATCACCAAACTTACTCATGTTACATCTTTTTTGTGTTTCGCTTACCTCTAAAATAATTTACTTCTTTTCTCTTTTTTCCTTTTTTATCAAACTTCTCAACTTTTCTTAAATTATTAACCTTATTCTTTCTTTTTGTTTTAGAGACTATTTTTCTAAGAGTGCCATCTTTTCTGTATTTTTCTACTCCTGTTACATATTCTCCGTCACGATTAGTCTTTCCAAATTGTACTTTTTTTCTCTTTTGCTTTGGGCCTCTTGTACTTGTCTTTTTAATACTGCCATCTTTGTTGTATTTAGTCTTAGTAACTTGTCCGCCTATTTTGGTTTTTGTTTTTTTAACACTACCGTCTTTTCTTGTTTTAGTTTTTTTAGTACCCGAAGTCACACTATCTGGTTTAACCATGCCATCTTTTCCATATCTCGCGTTCTCCAAGCCGTACACGGTTTCCTTATTAACATTTCTATTAAGCTTGAGTTGCTTTTTAGTGTTTTTTCTTTTTCGGTCTTTTAATTTTTTAAGTATAGCCATAGTTATTTTTTCTTTTTTTGCATTGACTTCATCATCTTCTCAATCTTAGCGGCTTGTTTAGCGTGCATCTTGGAAGCACCTTTTAATTCCTTAACAACTTGCTTCATTGCTTTTATGTTCATAATAGTTTATCTTTGTAGCAAAGTTAATAAAATTAAATTTAATGAATTTGAATTACCTAAAGTATTGGAGGGTTATAAGATATTTTATAAAATCAAAGTACAATCTTACACAAGCAGACTTAGATATTCTTATTTTTTTATTTGATGAGGGGTACTTCTCTAAAGATAAATTTAAAGAATTTGACGAACTACTTAGTTGGAATGTAAATAGATTTGATAATTTACTGCGTGATGGGTGGATTGAAGTGTTTAGAAAGTATGATGGTAAAAGAAAAGGTTTATATACTCTTTCTTATAAAACAAACCGACTTATTGCTTCTATATATAAAAAATTAAGTGGTGAAGAAATACCGACTAGTCCTTCAGCTAATCCTATGTTTAAAAGAAAAGTGTCTTATACTGACAAAGTATATCGTAATATGATACTAGAAATGAATCGATTTATAAAACAACAACGACATTCATTTGACGAATAATAGCTACCACCTCGTTATTAAGCAACATAGTGTGTCCTGACTGTTGGTCGTAATATATCTCGTTACCCTTCTTTATAACCTCTACATCAGTACCTACATTTAACACTTTACCCTTTCTATATCTCAACTTAGATGTTTCTTCTCCTGACAGTAACAGTCCTGATTCAGTGGTAACCTCTTCATCTATAGGTTTTATTATAATATATGTTCCTATTGCTTGCATGTTGTATCGTATGAACGTGCCATTGTAATAATAGCGTTAGTACTAAGTATGGTATTTGCTACAGATATTGCATTACTTAATGCGCTTACAGTAACTTTGGTAGGGTCTATTACTCCTAGTTCAATCATGTTTCCTGTTTTTTCAGTAACTACATTGTATCCTTGACCTTTTTTAAATCCTGTATTATAAGTTTTATCAAACTTTAATCCTGCGTTATCAAGTATTTGTTTAACAGGTGACACTAAAGATTTATCTAAAATTGCGTAAGCAATTTTTTCCGCTTCAGTTTTTCCCATATCTAACTCGTTTCTTACATTCAATAAAGCTACCCCGCTACCTGGAAGTATTCCGTCTGATAAAGCAGAACGTACTGCACAAACAGCATCATCAACTCTGTCATATAGTTCTTTTTGCTCTAAATCAGTATTTCCTCCTACATATATAACACCTACCCCTCCGGTCAATGACGCTATACGTGATAGTATAAACTCTCTATCTGCTTTTGTTTTAGCTCTTTTATGTGCATCTTTTAACTCAGATACTCTCTCATCTAATCTTTCTTGATGCTCCTCATCTTTTGGTGAACAAAGGACGACGGTGGAGTCTCTCCCAACTATCACCTTGGACGCTCTCCCTAAATCGGAGAAGTTTATAATACTCAAGTCGTCCCCTGTTTTCTCAGAAAAATATGTTGCTCCTACAGACATAGCTATATCTTGCATAAGCTCATGTGTTTTCCAACCAAATGACGGTGGTGGTATAATACATACCTTCAATCCTCTTTTCATAACATTAGCTGCTAGGGTTTGAATAACATTTTGTGAGCAAGGAGCTATGATAAGAAGTTTTTTGTTTTCTTGAATAATAGGTTTTAGTATTCCCTCAATGTTTAATACATTACTAATCTCAGCATCAGAAACTAATATGTGTACATTTTCTAATATACACTCGTCTTTCTTTTGATTATTAATAAAAAGATTACTTGAATATCCTCTATCTATTTTTATTCCTTCCGTAGTCTCAGAATAAGTTTCAGAGTTTTGTGACTTCTCCACCGTTACTATTCCGTTTTCTCCAACCGTATTATATGTATCTGAAATAATACTACCAACAAACTCATCATTGTTAGCTGAAATAGTTGCAACATTATTTAAAGTCTTAGATGTTACCTTAACACTATCTTCTTTTAATTTATTAATTATCTCAATAGTATAGTTAGATAAAGCACGTATAACTTCAGTCACACTTACATTTGGTGTTTTAGATAAAATATTTGTAGTATTCTTAACAATAGATTCAGTTAAAACAATAGCCGTAGTAGTACCGTCACCCGCTAAGGTAGCTGTTCTTTCAGCGGCTTGTTTCATTATTCTAACTGCTAAGTTTTCAACAGGGTCAAGAAGCTCAACTGCTTTAGCAACTGTCACTCCATCTTTGGTAACAGTAATACTTGCGGTATGTTCTGGTGATTCTATAAGAACGGTATTACCTCGCGGTCCTAATGTACTCTTTACTGCATTTGCAATTTTAGTAATTCCTTTGATTAATTTATCTCGACCTTCTGAACCGAAGTCAAGCTCCTTGGGGATATATCCTGTATTATTCATTTAATTTAATTTAAGTATAATTTACTGCAAATATAGGAATTTTTTCTTATACCACTAACTTTAGTTATGTCAAATTTTTTTAATGTTATTTATATATATATATTCCTCCTATTATATAAAAAAAGATTCACTAAAAAAGCTCTGATTTTTTGACATTTTCGACACTAGTTCTGATTATCAGTTAGTTAAGTACTTTAAATCGACACTATTTTCGACACTAAAATGTCAGTTATTGTCATTTTCTTAACATTGAGTTAACATTAGAAGTATTATCTTTACAGTATGAGAATAGATATAGCTCCATACATATACGTGATTATAATGATAGTATGCTTTTTGCTTTCAGTTTAGACCAAAAGAAAAGGGAGCATATAGCTCCCTAATCCGTGTCAAACAAAGGGGTAATTCATTATATTTCAAATATCCAGAATTCGCAGTTTTTATTACCTGCTCCTGCATGATATAAATATATGTCTTGTTGTCCTGCCCACGGCATCCACGCAAACTCTCCTGTTAATAATTGAAGAAATCTTGTTCCCGCAGCTCCGGTGCTACCTGCATAGATAGTAGTGTCAGAAGTATTATTAAGATAAATATAGGACGGCTTAGGGGAGGTTGAGTCAAATATTAAATTATCTGTATGTGTAGTAGTAACCGCAGCTACACCACTTGTAACATTTGTGCCTGTAGTTGTAGCTAATGATTTGTTTAAAGATAAACCAATACTTAACGGCCCTACAGGAGTCGGTCCTGATGAGGGGTTAGAGGTTAGCTCTATTCTGGGGGTTATTGTTGCCATATCTTATTATTTAAACATTTTCTTTAAAGAAGACATCATAGCTTCTCTCATTTCTTTTTGTTGTTCAGCTAGCTCTATACCCGCAGCAATATCTCTTACTGTGTGAGAGCTCTTCATTGCTCTACGCATTTTAGCTGCTGTAACAATACCCATCTCAGAATGAGGTCTGTCATTAACTAGTCTACCATTTTTTATTCTTAATCCATCCATGTTATTATATGTTTTAAATTATACGTCTTCGTAACCAAAT
>TARA_R100001463_G_scaffold32775_7_pt1 | contig 15984 bp, 9 predicted proteins | sample TARA_R100001463 | Tara Oceans TARA_R100001463 (sample SAMEA2622242) | marine metagenome | biome: marine biome (ENVO:00000447); feature: deep chlorophyll maximum layer (ENVO:xxxxxxxx); material: "saline water (ENVO:00002010), including plankton (ENVO:xxxxxxxx)" | depth 40 m
CGAATTGATGCAAAGATTATTAGGGCCAACATTAGGTCGTTTTCAATCAGAATTTTTAAATCCATTAATTGAAAGAGTGTTTGGAATTATGTTTAGAGCAGGTGCTTTAATGACAGCACCAGATATAATTAGAGATACAACAATTGATGTAGAATATGTTGGGCCATTAGCTAGATCACAAAGAATGGAAGAAGCAGTTGCAATTGAAAGATTATATCAATTAGCTATGAATATTGCGCAAGTTGATCCTGCTATTATGGACAACATAGATCACGATAACGCAATTAGAATGAGAGCAAAATTATTAGGTGTACCAAAAACTGTTATGAGAGGTACAGATCAAGTTGAAGAAATGAGAGCCGCACAAGCAGAAGCACAACAACAAGCGGCAATGGCACAACAAGCACAATCACAAGCACAAGCTATGAATACACAAGCTGACGCAACTAAAAAATTAGCTGACCCTAATGTACAATCAGCAATGTCTGATATGGTAGATGATATGGGTATGGCCGATATGACGGGATAATATGGCAAAAGATCAAGACAATGATCTAAAACAATTAAAACAACAATACAAAATTACATTTTCATCTAAAGAAGGTGAAAAAGTATTAGCAGATTTAACGTCTGCTTATTATCATAGGAGTTCATTTATAAAAAATGATCCCCATGAAACATCATACCGTGAAGGACAAAGATCGGTATTAATCAGAATAATAAATCTATTAAAGGAGGATAAAAATGTCTGATGAACAAACGACCACAACTGACAATCCAGAAACAGTTATAGCTAATCAAATGCAAGAAACAGCTAATACAGTTCTTGGATCAGAAAGTGATAATCAAAACGATTGGAAATCATCACTATCTGAAGAAATAAAAAACGATCCAACACTTGCTAATTTTAAAGATGTTGAAGGTCTTGCTAAAACAGTAATACATCAACAAAAAGTTTTAGGTAGTAGAGTACCTATTCCTAAAACAGATGAAGAAAAAACAGAACTTTACAATAAACTAGGAAGACCAGAAGACCCTAGTAAATATGAAGTTAGTGTACCAAATGAAATGGCTGAATATATTAAAAAAGAAGATATTGACCAATTTAAAAATGTTGCACATAAAATTGGATTAAACAATGACCAAGTAAATGCATTAATGCAATATCAAATTGATGCAACTAAAAATACTTTAAACAATGAAGGTGCGGTTATGGCCAAACAAAAAGAACAAGCAGAAGAAGTGCTTAAAAAAGAATGGGGTTATGATTATGATAAAAATGTTAGAGCCGCAGACAGAGCATTAAATGTTTATGGTGATGATGAGTTAAGAACTCTTTTAACCGAAACATCTGCTGGTAATAATCCTGCTGTATTAAAATTTTTAGCAACTATTGGTAAAGAAGTAACAGAAGATATGGCTCAAAATACTACTAATAATAGATTAGCTACATCTCCATTAGATGCTAAAGAAGAAATTAATAATATCATGGCTGATACAAGTCACGCTTATTTTAATCCATCACATCCAAACCATGAAATTGCTGTAGAAAAAATGCGACAATTACATGAAAAAGTATATGGTAAATAAGTCACAATTGTGATATTATTACAACAGAAAGTTTGCCCGTAAGGACAACAAACTTCCAAGTCATGTGGACTATAAAACCGTGTTGATTGTATCGTTATTACAATAAGGTTTCCCGTAAGGATAAAGACCGATTAATGAGAATATGGTTTAATGCATTTGTATTATACCCCCTATTCTTAACTTTTAAATAAGGACTAAAAACATGAGTACACAAATAACAACAGCTTTTGTAGAACAATACAAAAGTAATGTGTTTCATCTAGCGCAACAAAAAGGTTCTAGATTAAGAGGTGCGGTGAAATCTGAAACAGTAACAGGTACATCTCACTACTTTGAAAGAATTGGCGCTACTGCGGCACAAGTAAGAACAACTAGACATTCAAATACTCCACAAATTAACACGCCTCACTCTAGAAGAAAAGTTACATTGGCTGACTACGATTGGGCTGATTTAATTGACCAAGAGGATAAAGTAAGAATGTTAATTTCACCTCAATCTGAATATGCAAAAGCTGGTGCTTACGCTATGGGTAGAGCAATGGATGACGCAATTATTGCGGCCGCTTCTGGCAATGCATTTGGTGGAGTAGCTGGTGCTACTTCTATTGCATTACCTGCTGGTCAAAAAATTGCAGTAGGCAGTACTTCTTTAACAGTTGCAAAACTTATTGCGGCTAAAGAAATTTTAGATGCTTCTGACGTTGATCCAGATGAAACTAAATACTTAGTTTGTTCAGCTAAAGAGATTACTTCTCTATTAGGTGATGACAAAGTAACTTCTGCTGATTTCAATAGTGTTAAAGCACTTGTTGCAGGTCAAGTAGATACTTTCATGGGCTTTAACTTTATCAGAACTGAAAGAATTGCGGCTTCTGGCGGAGATAATCTAGCACTTGCGTTTACTCAATCAGCTATTGGTCTTGCTTTAGGTAGAGATATCCAAACAAGAATATCTGAAAGAGATGACAAAAACTACGCAACTCAAGTATTCCTATCAATGACAATTGGTGCTACTAGAGTTGAAGATGAAAAAGTTGTAGAAATCGCTTGTAACGTATAATACGTTATTGATTTTTACATGGGGGCGTTGCAATATACGCCCCCTTCATATATATTAAAAAAATTATGGCTACAGAAGTATCAATTTGTTCAAACGCATTAAGAAGATTAGGTGATGATCCTATTACATCATTAACTGATGATACAGAAAGAGCCAGACTTTGTAATTCATTTTATACAGATGCAAGAGATGCAGTTTTAAGATTACACACTTGGAATTTTGCGGCAACAAGAGCATCATTAGCAAAATTAGCAACAGCACCCGCTTATGGTTATGCTAATCAATTTTCATTACCTTCAGATTGTTTAAGAGTATTAAGTATGGAACAACCACATTTTATTTTTAAAGTAGAAAACGTAGCTACACATGGTAGAGTATTATTAACAGATGAAGGCACAGCAAACATTATGTATGTTGCTAGAATTACTAATCCTACTTTATTTGACAGTATGTTTGTTGATACATTAACTGCAAAATTGGCAACAGATTTAGCATATCCAGTTACAAATTCTGTTCAATTACAAACCCAGATGCAGAAACTCTATGAATATAAACTTTCGGAAGCCCGTAGTGTTGATGGACAAGAAGGATTTATTGATGATCTTGTTTCTGACACATTTACAACTTTCCGAAGATAATGGCTAGAGTACATCCTTTTCAAACTAATTTTACTGCTGGTGAATTAACACCTAAACTTGCTGGTCAAGTTGATTTTAAAAAATATAATAATGGCGTTGAGATTATGGAAAACATGACAGTATTTCCACAAGGCGGAGCATCAAGAAGATATGGTACAAGATTTGTTAAAGAAGTAAAAGATAGTTCTAAAGTAACTAGACTTATACCTTTTGAATTTAATATAGAACAATCTTATGTATTAGAATTTGGAGATCAATATATTAGATTTTATAAAGACAATGGACAAATAACTTCTGGTGGATCAGCTTACGAAATAACAACTCCATTTACAGAAAGTATGTTGTATGAAATACAATTTACACAATCAGCAGACGTTATGTACATTGTACATGAAACATTAAAACCTAGAAAATTATCAAGAACAGGCCACACGTCTTGGACACTTACAGAAGTTGAATTTCAAAATGGGCCTTATTTAGATGCTAACGAAAGTAGTATAACATTTACATCATCACATACAGGTGTTGGTACAGGTAGAACATTAACTGCATCTGGAACTGCATTTGGATATGAAAATAATGGTTTTCATTCTTCTGATGTTGGAAGATTAATAAGCATGAAAGATGGATGGGGTGTTATTACTGCCTATACTTCAGCAACAGTTGTTACATGGGAAATAAAAAAAGATTTAGGTTCTGCAACTGCTACAACTAATTGGGCATTAGGCGCTTGGTCTGAACACACAGGATATCCTAAAACAGTTTCATTTTTTGAACAAAGATTAATATTTGGTGGAAGCACATATTACCCACAAACAATATGGGCATCTGAAAGTGGTTTTTATGAGCATTTTCATGCAGGTGATGGTAGTCCAGCAGATAGTTTTATTTATACAATTGCCGCAAACAAAGTTAATACAATAAGATGGTTAGCACCCGCTAGAGATTTAATTGTTGGTACAGCAGGTGGTGAGTTTAAAGTAGGAAGACCAACTGGTGAGCCTTTACAACCCGACAACGTACAAATTACACAACAAACTACATATGGTGGTTACAGTACACAACCTATTCAAATTGGTAACGCTGTCTTGTTTGTACAAAGACAAAGAAAAAAAATTAGAGAATTAGCATATAGATTTGAAGATGATGCATATTTAGCACCAGACATGACATTACTTGCAGAACACATTACAGGTAATGGAATAGTTGATGTTGATTATTCACAAGAACCACAAAGTATTTATTGGGCTGTTAGACAAGATGGAGTATTATTAGGTTTAACTTATCAAAGAGAAGAAGATGTTGTTGCTTGGCATAGACATATTATTGGTGGTTCATTTAAACAAACATTTAATGCCGCATCTAATGTAACATCTAAAACAACTGATCCAAATTATAATGGTTACGTTACAATAACAAATCATGGTTTTAGCACAGGTGATAAAGTTTATTATGATGCAAATGGTGGAACTAAAATAGGTGGATTACAAGATAAAAATTATTATTATGTTATTGCAGTTAATGCTAACACAATTGAATTTGCAGATAGTTATGAACAAGCAATAGATAGAACTGTTTTACAAATATCAGCAGGTGTTGGAACTCATAGTATATCTGCACCATCTAAAGTTAAATCTGTTTGTACTATTTCTGAAGATTTAGAAAATCAAACATGGGTTATTGTTGAAAGAAAAATTAATAATAACATTGTAAAATACATAGAATATTTAGATGATAAATTAAATATGGATAGCGGATTATCTACAACTGTAAATGCTGATAGTTCAACTATAACAGGTTTAGATCATTTAGAAGGTGAAAGTGTACAAATACTTATAGGTGATGCAGTATTCCCAAATCAAATAGTATCAAACGGATCAATTACTATTAGTTTACCAGCAAATACAGGTTACAAATCATTAGAAATTGGTCTTGGTTATATTTCACAACTTAAAACTATGAGAGTAGAAGCAGGTGCATCTGCGGGTACTGCACAAGGTAGAAAAAAAAGATATAATGAAGTATTAGTAAGATTACATAAAACTGTCGGTATTAATATAAATGGAGATCAATTACCATTTAGAACTTCATCTACACCAATGGGCCAAAATATTGCAGAATTTACTGGAGATAAACGAGTAATTAATTTAGGATGGGATAGAGATGGACAAATTATTATAAAACAAGAACAACCTTTACCAATGACAGTATTGGGGATAACAGGAACATTAGTAACAAGTGATTAAGGAGTAAAATATGGCATTTCAAATGATACCTTTTTTAATGGCGGCTAGTACAGCAGTTACCATTATGGGTCAAAGACAACAAATGAAACAAATTAAAGCTAATGCGGCTTGGAATAAATATGAAAATGAATTGTCATTTCAATATGAAAAACAAAAAAAATTAAAAGAACAAGCAAAATTAATGTCTGCACAAAGAGCAAGAGTAGGTGCTAGTGGCGCACAATTTAGTGGTTCACCTTTAATTATAGCTAATGCAGATTTTGAAGAATTTGAAAATGATATGTTTTTTTTAGAAAAAAGAATATTTGTTAAAAATGCGGCAATAGATACAGAAACAACTGGATTACTTACTGCACAAAAATATAAAATGGGTCAAACATTGTTATCTGCTGGTATGGATTATAAAGGTTATAAACAAAATCAAGCGGCGGCAGAACAAGGTATTGGTTAATGGTTTATCTAGTAAAAGTTTGGGAACATGATACAATGATATTTGAAGGATACACAAAAAAAATACCAAAAGCAGGTCAAGACTTTAAAGCTTTTAAAACTACTAAAGATATGAATGGTGCAGTAAAAAGTCATAGTTTTAGCCCTGCTCAATATAGGATTACATATGAAAATACCAAGATATAGAAGTGAAGATGGTACTACTATTAATAGTGGTAGATCATTAACTACAGGTACTCAAACAGGCGGTGCTGTTGCTGAACTTGGTATGACTGCAATGAACAAAGTTACAGAATATGCTAACAGAAAAAACTCTATTGATGCTAAATTAAGAAGATTAGATATTAATACAAATAAAGATTTATCTACAGCTATGATGTATGGTAAAACTTCTGATTTTCAAAATTCATTACAAGCAAGAGAAGATTTTTTAACTCCAGATAATTGGTTAATAGATTATGACAAAAATGCGGCAGGATGGGAAAAAGAATTTAAAGCTGGATTAGATGAGCAAACTTGGAAAGAATATCAGCCTCTATATTATCAAAAGTTTTTTGAAGCTAGAAATGATGTAGTTAAAGCAGTTAATAATCAAAAACTTAAAAACGCAGGTCATGCTTTTAATGAAGCAAATACTGCATACAAATCATCTGTAGAACAAGCTACTTCATTATCACAAATAGAAGCACAATATGAATTATATACAGAATTACATTTAAAGAAAAATGTAGAAACTAATTTGTTTGATAGAAAAACTTTTAATGAAGTTAAAGAAACAACTAAGAATTGGACAAATGTAAAATACGGAATGTTACAAGCTACAAAAGATTTAATTATTAAATCACCTAATGGTAGCCAAGAAGTAGATTGGAATAATGTAGCATCTAGACTTAAAAACAAAAATTTTAAAATGGTTGATATTGAAGGTAAAGAATTAACTGTTGATGATGATTTAAGAAAAGAATTAATTAAACAAGCACAAGATGAATTTACAAATCAAAATTCATTACACACAAAACAAAAAGAAGAAAAAGATAAAATAACTAAAACAGATTTTGTAAATAGAATTATTGGTTTAGAAACTGGTACTAAAGAAGGTCAAGAAAATGCTAAAAATTTTATGGCTGATTTAGAAAATTCAGATTTAGAACCAAGCACAAAATTATCTATGAGAACTGCTTACAATGCCGCTTTAAATAATATGAAAAGTGGTAAGAATAGTTGGAATAGTGTTGAAGGTAATCAAGCATTAGCAATGACTACTTATTTAATTGGTTCTGGTGCTATGGATACTGAAAAAGAAAGAGAAGTTATATTTGATTTAATGGCTAAAGGTTTACTAGAACCTAAAACAGCAATGAGTTTATATAAACAAAGTGGTGAATTAACAAAAAGCAGAAACTCATACAAAAAAGATATTACTACAAAAGCTACATCTATGTTGATGAAAGAAATAGGTGCTGATGAAGGTGTGTTAGGAATGTTAAATAGTTTACAACAATTACCAGCAGAAGATAGAACAGGTGCTTTATTAAGCGCATTAGATAGTGGAAAAATGACACAAGAAGCATACAATGCTATGAACAATATGTATAGATTACTTGCTGAAGGTGAACGTAAAGGATTTACATATGAGAATATGTTAGTTAATAGAAGACATCCAAATTACATTTTAAATGATTTGATTGAAACTTATAAAGGTACTGTAAGTGACGAAAGATTAAATGAACTACAAAACAAAATTAAAGGTATTGTTGGCCCAACAGCTACAGACCAATCTTTTTACATTATGCCTACTGAATATTTTGTAGGTAAAACACCAAGCAATGCTAATCTTGTTATGCCTCCAAGAAACGAAGGTGAAGATGTTATTACTTATTTAAAACGTGCTAAAAAATTAATTAAAAGAACAGATGGATTACCTAGTGTTATTACTGGACAAAATGTTGAAACATTAGATGTATCTGATCTGTTTATAATGCCAGACTTTGAATAACTATGAAAATAACAGCTTTACAATTATCACAAGCTGGGTTTGATGCAGACACAGTAAAATCGTATGTTGATACCCAAATACCTCTTTTAGAAAAAGCAGGATTTAATAAAAAAGAAATATACAATAGCTATGGTATAGTACCTATTAAATCTAATTCATTATTAGATACTGATATGCAGGAAGACACAACTGCTATTACAGAAAATGAATTACCTTTAGGTAAAAAAACATCATTAATGAAATTACAAGATGATGAAAATGCTAACACAATTAAATCTAATAAAACATCTGACGGTAAATATAATCTTAAAAATACTACATTTGATTTATTAAAAAATGAAGATCAAGCTAAAATTGTAAATAAAATAGATGAAGCATATAAATTATTTAAAGAAGATGAAGATGGTAGAGTAGGATTTATAGATAACTGGATGGAAAAATACTATCCAAACATAGCATATGAAAAAGAAAAATTTAAAGGTAGTATAGATTTAACTTTAGCAGAAAGTGCATTAAATGATGAGCAAGTTAAATTACTAGAAAACGCACAAGCTAAAGATGCTATTGCAGGTAATTTTGGTTTTAATCAAGAAACAGGTAGATATCTTTTTGATACAAATTTTGAACAAGCTGAAGATGAAAGAAAAGCTAATGAACCTGTTAATGTATTACATACAGCTTTTTCTACAGGTGCTAACTCAAAAACAATATTAGAATATGCTAAACAAAATTATGAATTTAATGATATGCAAATTATGTATCTTAATGAGTTTATGTCATTTGTTTCAGCGTTAGAAAGTAATAATAGAAATATTTACAATGCAGATGGTAGTGCTGGTGGTTTATTTCAATTTAGAAAAAGTGGTTTTAGAACTGCTTTAAATAGATTTGTAAATATAAACAGAAAAATAAATAAAGATTATGAATTGCCTTATTGGGTAACAGAAGCATTTAAACATCAAGACCCGACAAGATTATCACCAGATGAACAAAAATCTTTAGCATTAGCTAATTTTTTAGAAATGCCTAAAAGCACAAAATACAATCGTGCTGGTTCAGATCAATTAATTAAAGCAATTGCTAATGGTGATGTTGATGCAATGAAAAAATTATACATTGAATATCATCATGCTGATTATGAAAAAGTAGAAGACATAGAAGCAGGTGTAGGACAAGAATTTAGACTTGTTGATAATCAACAATTAAAAGATAGAACTGACCAGTATTTTGATAAATTTGGTACAGATAAATATGATTATGAAACTGCACAATTAGCTTATTGGGGTAATGATAATATTGTAACTAAAGCATTAGAAAAATTACCTGCAAATGTTGGTGATAAACTTTTAAATGCTTTTGGTGGTAAAGGTTATTACAACGTATTTACAAATGGATACGAACAATCTGTTAATGGTATGTTAGATAGATACTATCAAGTATTTATTGATGATCCTAATGCTGATCCTAAAGAAGCAATACAAAAAATATTTATGTATCAAGAACAAAGATTTGATAAAGATATTGTTGCATCTGCTGTTACGTTAGTAAATGATTTACCATTTATGGCGGCAGGTTGTTTTGCGGCAGGTGGTACAGCTTTAGTTGGAAGTTTGGGTACAGCCGCACCTGCATTACCTGTTATATGTGGTGCTGGTGGTTTTGCATTACCAGAAGTTATTAGATCATCTTACATGAGAGCAATAGAAGATAATTTTGTAGGTTCATTTCCAGAATTTTTAAGTCACTACATGGATAAAAAAACAGCAATTGTTGCTGGTAAATCCGCAGTAATTGGTGGTGTTACATTTGGTGCTGGTGCAAAAGTTAAAGCATTGACAGGAAGTACAACAGCTAGATTAGCAACAGAAGTAGGTGTTATGACTACATTAGGTGCGGCATTAGAAGGCCATGTACCTACAATGAGAGATTTTGCTCATGCTACGGTCTTGGTTTTTGGAATACATGGATCAATACGAGGTATGAAGATGTTTAAAGACATTTATACTGAATACGGCAGACACCCTAGAGATGTAATCAAAGACATGGAAAAAGACGTAACTGTTAGACATCAAATAGAAAATGGTCAAATGCCAACTATTTATGAACAAGGTGCTAAAACAGTTGTAGAAGGATTAGAAAAACAATCTAACATTAAATTATTACCTCCACCAAAATTTAAAAACAATGAAATTGTTAATGTATCTACATCTTCTACAGAAGTTGGTAGAGTAATTGGTAAAGAAACAATTGGTAATGAAAAAGTTGTTATAATTGAAAAAACAAATGGTGCTAAAATACCAGTATTAGAAAGTGAAGTTAGAAAAGCACCAAACAAACCTGTTGAAGTAAAAGTAGAAGGTGACAAAATTAATATAAATTTTGCTAAAGATACATCATTTGCTGAAAGAAAATCTAATGGTGAATTTAATGTTAATGTTGTTGAGGTTACAAAAAATAAACAAAATATTTATACAGAAGGTACATTTAAAAGTAATGCTGACTTAGCTGTAAGAGATACAGGAAGCGCAATAAGAATAGTTACAAAAGATGGTAAGACAATTGCTAATGAAACAATAACTATTCAATCTAAATTTTACCCAGAATTAGCAAAAAGATTTAAAGAAAACAAAGAACAAAAAACAGAATACAAAAATGCTAAAGAATTAATTACTAAAGAACGTAATGGTTTATCTTCAATTGCTAAAAAAGTTGAAGTTTTATTTGCATTAAAAGGCAATATTGAAAAAATGGTTTTAAGAGTTGGTAAAGATAATGTTGCTATACCAAGATCAGCTTATGAACAATTAATTAAATTCACTGAAAAAGGTAAAGTTAAAACTGCTGAAATAATGGGTAGTGAAGGAAGACAAGTTATAATGATGTTGCACCCAGAAACAGGTAAAATTTTAGCAACTATAAAAGGTGAAAAAATTAATGGTGAAATAGATGCACAAGCTACAAATTATTTTGATAATTTTAAAGAAAAAGAAGGTGTACACTTTGACAGAGTAAACAGTAGTAAAGATGGTGATAACTGGGGAATACCTAGAGATATATTTACACAAGAAAAGAATTTACCAGCAGATTATGCAAACAATGCGGCGGCATGGAAGGGTCTATTTAATTCAGCAAAAGGATTAGATATGATTGATCTTGTAGAACTATACAAAGCATTTGTTAAAAAATCACCAGAACTAAATAATTTACCAACAGGTCTAAATGGTTATTTTCAATTTAAAGGAAAAAAATCACCTAGAATAGTTATTAACGAAGCATTACAAAAAAACCCAGAACAATTTTTAATGACGTTTGCACATGAATTAGGACACTTGATTGATTATCTACCAAATGCTTCATTATCAAGAGGTAATATATTAGGTTCTATAGCCGCTTTAAAAGGTTACATGAACAAATGGATTGATGGTAAGAATGAAGGTGCAAAACCATTAAGTCCAAAAGAAATAGAAGCTATTAAATCAGCCGCAATAAAAGAAGCAAAAGCTAAAGAAAAAGAAACTAACGCAGAAATTAAACAGTTAGAAATTACACCAGATACTATACTTAAAATATTTAATGATGCATCTGCTAGAGAAAAAATTAATCCAGACTTTTATAATGCATTTGTAAAACTACCTGCTGAAGTTAAAAAATTAGTAGTTAAAGATGCAATGAAGGGTCTGATGTCACATCATATGAAAGCTATTGCAGATAAAATTAATGGTAAACCTAGTGACAGCAGATTGACTAATGAAGCATACAAAATCTTTAAAGATAAATTTGAAAGAATAATTAAAGAAAGAGGATTAGTTAATAAAGAATGGATTACTACAGAACTTAAAAATTTATCTGCAAAATGGAAACCTTTTGATAGAGCCGCATCTAAAAAATACACAGAATATAGAGATGGCCCTAGAGAACTAATGGCAGATTTTATGATGGCGTTTATGTTAAGACCACAATGGGTTAAAAACAATGCACCTAGAACATGGGAAATGTGGATGCATTATATGGATGCTAGACCAGAAGTAAGAGCAAATTGGGAAAGAATACAAATAGATTTAAAATCTGGAACAGATAAAAGATTAAGTAAAGTAGTATCTGACATTGGTAATATGTTTAGAGAAACTAATGAAGCTACAATTAAAAGAATAGAAAAAGATTACAAACCAGATTTAGCTGATGTTCTTGGTACTGAAGCAATTGATAATTTCTTCTGGATATATAGAAGATTTAGAGGAACTGGTAGTGATAGATGGCATAGTCCATTAGCAAAAGAATTAAACTGGTCAATTGAAAACTACAGATACCGTCATGCTAAATTAAAAAGATACACAGATGATATGATGCGTAAAGTTGTAAAACCAGCAGAAGAATTGGGATACAACAGTATTGATATTGGTACTATGTTATTTTTAAGAAACATAGCTGAAAGTTCACAAAGAAACAAATTAGTTAATTCACTAGGTATTATGAAAGTCAATCCAGACTTAGCAAAAGTATTAGGTAATAGAACTGCAAAAGAAATATATGATTATTATGTAAAATTACATCCACAACTATTTGAACTAACAAATGAATTTTATAAAGTTAGACAAGAAATGGTTATTCCAGAATTAAAAGAAAGTGGAATGTATGACAAAGAACTAATTGCTAAATTAGAAAACAATAAAGAATACGTTACATTTAACGTAAGAAAATATTTGTTAGAACGTATAGAAAAATACGGGCCAAACTCAAGTGCTACAAGATTTTTAAAAGGATCAAAAGGTACATTTGATGACATTATGAATGTATTTAATGCAACACTTGAAAAAGATATGTTGTTAATGGTTGAAGCCAAAAGACATAGAACAATGGCTTTAACTGTTAAATGGTTAAAAGAAAACAAAAATTGGATGGAAACATATGGTAAAAAATATGGTGCTTATGGTGCTAAAGTAAAAGATAGAGTTATTTACAAACCTAAATTTATTGGAAAAGGTAGATTAGAAAAACCTGCTAAAGGCATGGAACAATTTAGTTACATGAAAGACGGTAAAATGCAACATTGGCACGTTAATAAATTTGTAGCACAATCATTTAAAGAAAATCCAAACGGTACAATGATGATGTACAAAATTATGACAGGAACGGGTGATGTGTTTAGAAAAATGTTTACTGAATATAATCCTGCTTTCTGGCCAATCAACTTAGCTAGAGATTTAAACAGATCAGTTAAACTACTACCTAATGCTAGATATATTGATATTGCTGGTATGGGTAAAAACTCATTGTTTAAATATTATTTTAAAGCAGTTAAACCTGCATACCAATCTATTTTTAAAGATGGTACTGAACTTACTAGATGGATGGAAAGTGAAGGTTTTTTAATTTCTATGAATGAAGGATATAGAGGACAAGCAGGTAGTAAAGCATTAATGAAGGGTCTTGATCCAGACACATATATGCTTGAAAGATTACTTGGTGATATGCAAAAGAAAAAAGGATTTGATAAATTTTGGAATGATACGTTTGGTCATTTATTTTCTACATTAGGTAACTTTGCTAGAATGTTTGAAAGAACACCTAAAATTGCAGGAACTATGTATTTAAGAGATGCAATTAAAAGAGGTGATTTAAAAATGAATGATAAAGAAATGATGTTAAGAATACAATCAGAAGTAGGATCACCAAACTTTTTAAGACAAGGTAGATTAAATGCATTTACTAATAATTTATATTTATATTCTAACGCATTTAAAGAAGGTTGGAGAGCAGATATAACTAGGTTTAGAGAAGACCCTGCATCAGTTGGTGGTAAGTTTATAGCTTATAACGTAATGCCTAAAATTTTACAAAAAATGATGGAAGTAGGATTATTTGGTGCTTCGTTAGGTATGGTTTATAAATACGGTATATCTGATTGGGATAAAATAAATTACATTCCAATTGTTTTAGGTGAAACACAAGATGGAAGGCCAGTATATTTAAGAATACCACAAGACGAAACATCTAGATTAATTAATGGATTTTTATACAAAGCAATGAGTATTGGTGATGATGGAAAGACAGGTACATTTGAAACACCTGCTGATTTGTTTGGTTATTTAGGTAGTTCTGGTTTACCTTCTATGAACCCTGTATTTAGTTTATTTGGTGATGTTATTGGATGGATGAATGGTACTACTCCATATGATGATTTTAGAGGAACTACAGCAATTGATAAAACAACTGATAAAGCAGATGATGCTAGAAAAAACAAAGAATTATTAAAATGGTTTTTTAATACTTATTCTGGTCAAGGTTTATATAAATTTAAAAGCAATAACTTTGAAGAAATATCATCAGAATTAGAAGAAATGCTTGATATGCCAGTAGTAGGTAGAATACTTAATAGATTTGTAAAAATTGGTAATAATCCAATAGTAGGATATATGGAAAATTCTGAAGGTGGATTACAACAATACGAAAAAGAAAATGCTCAAGTTACACTTGATTTTAGAGAAGCTATTGAAAAATTAACTACAGGTGAACCATTAACTAATAAACATAAAATGGCATTATTAGCAAGAAGTGAAAGTTTAAAAACTAATAAATTATTAATTGACAGATTATCTCAAATGGCTGGTGGTACAGTATTGTTACAAGATTTTTTAACTGAAACAGACAGTAAAAAACAAGCAATTATGATTATGAAGTTAGTTGAGTTTATAGAAAAAACTGATAATACATATCCTATTAACTTTATTAAAGAACAAAAATCTGATAAAATAGAGGAATAATTATGACAATTACTACTACTATTATAAAAAACAGTTATTCTGGAAATGGAACTCAAACCGTATTTCCTTATACATTTAAGATAAATACAAATGCTGATATACAGGTTCTTGTTAGATCATCACTAGGTACTGAAACATTAAAAAATTTATCAACTAATTACACAGTTAGTGGTGCAGGTGATGCAGGTGGTGGTAATGTAACTATGGTTGTTGCACCTGCAAATGGTGAAACATTAGTTATTAGAAGATCAACTACACAAACTCAAGAATTAGACTTAGTAGAAAATGACCCTTTTAGTGCAGAAACAGTAGAAGGTGCATTTGATAAATCAGTATCATTAGTACAAGAAATTCAAGAAGAAGCAGATAGATCAATTAAACTATCAAGAACAAATACTATGACATCAACTGAATTTACAGTTGGTGCTACACAACGTGCTAACAAAGTTCTTGCATTTGATAGTACAGGTGAATTATCAGTTGCTCAAGAATTAGGGCAATTTCAAGGCAATTGGACATCTAGTGAAACATATGCTCAAAGAGATATTGTAAAAGATACTTCCAATGGAAATATTTATATATGTATAACTGCACATACTTCATCTGGCGCACAACCTATTTCATCTAATACAGATGTTGCTAAATGGTCTTTATTAGTTGATGCTGAAAGTGCAACAACTTCTGCAACTGCGGCGGCGGCAAGTGCAACTGCGGCGGCTAATTCTGCTACTGCGGCGGCAACTTCTGCTACAAATGCGGCAACTTCTGCTACTAATGCATCAACTTCTGAAACTAATGCCGCAACCTCTGCTACAACTGCAACTACAAAAGCAGGTGAAGCATCTACTTCAGCAACCAATGCTGAAACAAGTAAAACTAATGCGGCTACCAGCGAAACTAACGCCGCTACCAGCGCAACAAACGCATCAAATTCTGCTACATCTGCGGCCAGTTCAGCAACAACAGCTACTACAAAAGCTAGTGAAGCATCTACATCAGCTACAAACGCCGCAAGTTCAGCGTCATCAGCATCTACATCAGCAACTAACGCATCTAATTCTGCAACTGCGGCAAGTACATCTGCAACCAATGCATCTACTTCGGCTACTAATGCCGCTAATTCAGCGACATCTGCGGCTACTTCTGCTACTGCGGCTGAAACAGCATATGATAATTTTGATGATAGATATTTAGGGCCAAAAGCTAGTGATCCAAGTGTTGATAATGACAGTAACACTTTATT
>TARA_R100001463_G_scaffold36663_1_pt1 | contig 15919 bp, 19 predicted proteins | sample TARA_R100001463 | Tara Oceans TARA_R100001463 (sample SAMEA2622242) | marine metagenome | biome: marine biome (ENVO:00000447); feature: deep chlorophyll maximum layer (ENVO:xxxxxxxx); material: "saline water (ENVO:00002010), including plankton (ENVO:xxxxxxxx)" | depth 40 m
AATTAGCTAAATGTGTTGCAGTAATTTTATCACCACCATTAACAGTTTGTTGAACAAATAGTTGAATTGATTTAATTACATTAGAATATTCTGGTGTACCGAAAATAGGTTTATCTTTATGTTGTCTATAATTATTTATAGTAGTAGTTCTCATAGTAGACAATGTACTTTTTGTAATTTGTCCATTTATAAAAGAAGTTTCTGCTAATTGTTCTGCACCTTCATAATTACCTTCTTTTAATAAAGCATGAATTTCATTTATCACTCTTGGATTATCAGACTTACCACCATCAAATTGTTCACTTACTAACCAACTTTCGTATGCTTTTATTTCTGAAGCTGTTCTATTTTTATCTTGTGACCACTCATGTAAATTTACTTTACCTTTATTAGCATCTAAAAATTCAAAAGTTTTAATTCTTGTTTGATTATCAACTACTACTTTTAAATCGTTTTCATTTTTAGTTTTACTTAACTGGCTATCAATTAATAAAGTTAATAATTCATCTTGTTTTCTTTTAACCCAACCAATATTTTCTGTAGTACCTGTTCCTGCTTTTAATAGCATTGGTAAATTAGCTATCACTTTTTTTGAAAATTCATAATCTCTACTTTCAAGAACATATTTTTCTATACCTTTAAATATTAATTCTAAATTATGTTTGCCATCAGGATTACTTGCCATTAATTTTTCCATATTGGCATTAAGGTCATTAGCTATAAATTCCATAGTCTCTTTAAAATTAAACTTGTCATTGTTAAACAATTTGTATTTAGATAAAATTCCATAAGTTTGATTAATAACTTTGTCGTCAAACTTCTTTTTAAATAATTTTAATTGTGTTTGCCTATGGTTGTTTTCTAATATTGCTCTATTAGAAGAAGTCTCTTTAAAGAAACCATTTTCCAATTCAGTAGCACTAAAATATCCTAAATCATTTTCTTTGATAAATGCTTCCATTTCTGTTTTGTACCAAAAACTAAAAGCACCATCTCTTAGGTCATTTTCAAGACCTTTCGTTCCATAACTCTCATTTAATTTATCAGCAAATTTATTGGCATATTCATTAAGAGTTAATTCCTTATACATATCTAAGTAATAAGGATTACCAGTTTTATCTATAGTTCCTTCTTTAACTGCGTCTCTAAATTTCTTTTTGTTTAACTCCCAGTCTTTTCTTGCCTTTGCTTCATTTTCTTCTTTTTCTTTATATTCAGAAGCAAGTACCATTGACTTACCTGCACCTTTATTAAAGTTATCTAAGGAAGTTATAAATTCTTCCATACCTGCTACTTCAGGTTCTTTTTGTGGTTTAAAGAATAAATTAAAATCTGTAGATAAAACTTGTAATTCTTCGTTTTTTAAATCTAAAGATGGTGTCTTTCTTCCTTTAGAAGAAAATAAGTCACTCATTGATTTAGCCATTATATGTCATAACTCGTTGGTACTTCTACTGAATATTCATTTTTATCTTTTTGTGTTTTTAATCCACGCATTTGTTTCTCAGCTTCTAAGGAATAATAAGTGTTAGCTACATTACCTACTGCTGAAGCAAACAATAAAGTAGGATTAGGTGGTTGAACATAAGTTGATTGACTTTGTTGTCCAAACTGAATTGCTTCCATGTTTTTATTAAATTGTGAAATATTAATATTTAAGTTTCTTTGTAATGATGCTTCGTAGTTTCCTTGAACTCTATAGTAATCTCTCATTAATGCTTGTGTAGAACCAGATAATGCTACTCCACCTTCACCTGCACCAACTATAAATGATGCTCTAGCTTTTTTAGATTTAATTGATGCTAGATAACCTTTTTCAGAAGTTTTCTTAGCAATCTGTCTTATCTTTAATTGTTCACTTGCATATCTTTGTAGTGCATTGGCTTTAGCTAATTCGTTTTGTCTTTTCTGTGCAACAAATTGTGCTTTCTGTTGTGCCTTTGCTTGTTGGTATTGTAATCCACTAGATACTGCTGATGAGATTAATAATGCTGTTGTTGGTTCTATGCACATATTTTAATAAATTGATAAAATGGTATGTTTAAAATTCCTCTATTTGTTTTGTTGATAAATCTGAAACCACACCATTTTAACCATTTGATGTGAAGTTGATTTCTGCAATCAACATAGTTCCATAAAATTCTGTATTTTTGATTAAAAACTTTTATTACTTTTCTACACTCTTTTAAAAAAGCTAATTGTATTTTTTGTAAATCATCAGTAGCCATTGCCCAAATTCCCCCAATCCCTTCACCAAAATCGGTGACACCAAATATGCCTACTGGTTCGTTCTTTGGATTTACAATAGTAAAACAAATCGTAGAATTATAATAAGATTTTAATAATGCTTCGTAAGGTGTTAATCCTACACTAGCTAATATTTCTTCTTTATCAGCTTTTCTTAATCTTATTGATAAATATTTAATGTCGTTAAGAGTTGTTAATCTAAAATGGCTATACTCTTGATGATGCAGTGACATAATAACCTTCCCAACTTGCGTTAATAAAATTACAAGGTAGATGGCTATTATTTTCTAAAGTCACTGTAAGTTTGTCATTTTCAGATTGGACAGCGAATGTATAATCGCCATCTTCTAAATTAACTGTACCTGCTAGACCTGACCCCACAACAGTCCCAGTGAAAGTGCTATTAGATGCACTTCTACCTACTGGTTCTACTTTTGTTGTGAAGAAAGCAGTGTCATTATAACTTACACTCCAATTTCTAATTTGTAATCTTCCTTCTTTAGTTGCTATTCTACTTCCTGAAGTATCAGCAATTTGCATGAATTGTTGAGAGAAAGTAAATTTAAAAGTATAATCTTCTCCTATAAAATAATCATAAGAAGTTATATCTCCTGATACTACAACTGATGTACCAGATTGTGATACTATTGCTATCTCTTGTCCGGCAGTATTTGAACCGGTACTTGCACCCACCAAACTCAGGGTATTAGTTTTAGTATAAGGTATTGTAATTGTAGTTTGGTTTGTACCTGAATTATAACTTTCACTTACACCTGATGTACTATTTGATACTTTTCTATCTAAGTGTGTTAAATAAGTTGCACTAGCATCTACAACAGCAGGAGAAATATCCATACTTTCTAGATAAACTCCATCACTTCTTTGTATTACTAAATATAAAAGGTTTTCAATAAAATCCATTCCTAATATAGTTTCAGTACCAGAAGCACCAAAAATCCATTTATGCCATGCACTTTGTAATTTCTTTTGATTACTAGAAAAGAATTGGTGAACATATAAAGCATTTTGTTCATTAGAAGATAAAGCAACTACAATATTTTCATTAGTAGCAACTGCAACTTTAAAAACATTTGCAGGAACATACTTAGGTACATTTGCAGTAATATCATCTGCTTTCTTTACATCTGTTGTATCTTCAACAAAAAATTCTCTAAATCCTGTAAAATTACCTTTTGGAAAAGCAAAGAATACATTATTACCACTTCCTATAGGTTTTACATTTTTATCTATTTCAAATTCTGTTGCTACATTTATAGCTACATTCTTAGCTGTAAGTGTAGTACCACCAGTAAGCATGAACTGAGTTTGGTCACTAAATAATAATAGTTCTTCAGCAAAAGATACTACATGTCTTAATATAGAAACTTTACTGTGCGTACTTGCAACATCTAATGGGTCTGTATCTAAAACAGTAGTCACAGTTTCAGGAAAGAACTCATAGAACTCTCCTGCTCTTGACATAACTACATTTTCATCAGCAACAAAACCTAATCTATTTCTATGAAAGAATAAGTCATTAAGTTTTCTACCAATAAAAGTAGGATTAGGTGCAGAGACTAAATCACCTGCTACTCTAGTACCCCAATTCGGTACATCATAATCTGTACCTGAAATAGTATATGTACTACCATCTACTTGTGTAAATCTAAAATTACCATCTGCTGTTCTTATTAAAACATGTGGCATTGTAGTATTATCTAATGTAGTAGATATTGCAGGTTTTACTGTTTCAATCCAAGCATCTTTATTACTATCATATTTTACATAGTAATTATCAAACTGATTTGAGTTATCACCAGTCACTTCTACAATCATTCCATTTATTGCAGGGTGTGGTAAATCTGAAAAAGTTTGTACTGTATCTGCAACTATTTGAGAAGCATCATCACCATAACCATCAGAAGCACTTACTGTTAATGTACCTGATGATTTAACTATTGAAAAACTTGAATTTCCAATTTTAGTACATGTAATATTTGTTGGTGAACCTACAGCACTAAATAAACCATCTCTAATATCTTCTGTACTTGTCGTACTTGAACCTGTTGTATAATTGTATGTAGTTCCATCAACTGTCACTGAGTATTTTGTATCAGCAACTCCTTGTAATACTGAATAAACTGCTTGTTCTACTTTTGCAGGACTAGTAGCATTAGTCATTGCAGTAGTCTTTTCTTTATTTAAAATAAAAGTAAAGTCTGCAACAGTCATTGCTATAAAATCTTGTTTAGCATTTGATGTAGTTAAATAATTAGTAGCATTAGTTTGATTAACAACTGTCTTTTCAACTCCTGCTGTCGTAAATACTTTTATAGCACCATTAGTTATAGTTATTATATATCTCTCTGTACTATCTCTATTAATCGCATGAACATACGCATTAGTTAAAGCTGATGTAGATATTTTTGCTACATGAGAAGTATTAGGTCTTTTTTTTAATCCTTCTACTACTGATGAATAACCATTCTCTTGTGTTGTTGCTTGTGAAGGTAATCTTAATACCTCTGGTTGTTGCGAAACTCCCTGTACTAAATTTGGAATAGTTCTATTTACTAATGGCATTTAGTACCACCAATGTGCTTTGTTTCTGCTTATTGTATATGCTTGTTCAGGACTATCAAACATAGTGTAATCACCAGTTTGACTTTCTGCTTGTTTTAAAACTGCAAATGATTTTTGTTCATCTTCCTGTGAAAATTTATGTAAAGTATTAGCACCAAGAGTTCTGTCATGGAATACTCTTGCACTTCTTACAGTTATATATCTTTTAGCTTGTTCAGGTATATCTGCAAAATCTAATAAATATATAAGTGTGACTTCATCAAAGTCTTGTGTAAATACATCTGTATTTTTTGCTAAGTTGTATAAATAATTATCTCTTTGTACTATATCAAAATCTGATTTAGAAAATCTGTTAGGGTTTAATTCTACTCTTAATACATTAGTAGCTAATGGAACTTTACCACTAGTATCTTTACTTAATGTTGCTTTATGGTGAGTATTAAAGTGCCAACCCATTGATTGCACTTCTCTATTAATTTCATTTAAAACATTTTTTGCCATTGTACCATCTACAGGCAATGAACCACTTAATGTGTTCAATGGACTTTCACCGATTGTAGAAAGTATTGTATTTACTGCTTCTAACTCGGTAGTCCTAGTTTGTATTGTCATTATGGTAAAAAGCTATCCCAAAATTGTTTTAATTTCTTTTGTGTCCATTTTCTTAATTTACAGAACCAACACATAATAATTTCTCCTTATAATTTAAAGCACTGGCGAAGTTTGACCCTCGCCAGTACACAAGTAATAAAATTAATTATTACGAAGTTTTAACTGCAATACAGCTTTCAGGTCTAAGAACATTAGAACCTACTGCCATTCTTCCTGTAATCAGCGAACCTAAGCGTCTTGCATCATAAGTTGTCTCTACAACTAAGTCTTTCAACTTAACTGTACCGATTGCTGATTTGTGGAACATTACAGCTACATAATTAGAAGCATCTATATTATAAGTGTTGTTCGCACCAGAAACAGCAGATGAGTTGTCAGCAAAAGCACTAACACAAGTGTTAGATTTAATTACTGGAACTCCACCGATTGATACTACAGTTCCTTTTCCGAAATCACCATTTAGTGAAGAAAAGTCTCTGTTTAATAGTTTATCGTTGTTCGCTAACTGATAATAAATATCAGGTGATACAACAATGTATCTATCTGTTGAAGGTACATCTTTCTCATCTAATTTTTGAATTCCTTCAAATAAAGATGCGATTAAAGATGTTGCGTTTGTGTTTGCGTCTGCATCAGTGATTACATCTCCACCATTACCACCAGTTATTGTAGTAGATGCGTTTGCACCTATTACAGCTAACTGAATTAAGTTTTGGTCAATAGTTTTCGCTAATGCTTGTCCCATTTCTCTAGCATAGATTTGTCTAATATCGTAATGATTTTTCAACTCGTCTATTTCTGCTACGAATGAGCTTGAAAGAAGCATATCATCTACATGAATAATTTTCTCATTGTGTTTGATTGCATCTCCAGTTATTTCATTTCCTGCTGTATGGTATCCTGCCACAGTTGTGCCAGTCACAGGGAATGATGCACTCTTTCCATTAGCTATAGTTCTGACATTAGTCATTCCTAGCATCTTGTTTTCTCTTTGAAAACTAGCAAGAACTTCTCCAGAATACAGCTTTAAAAAGAGGTCGTTATAGCCAGTTCCAGTCGCATTGACTAGACCCAGTCTACTTGGTGTTGCGTTTGACATGTTTATGTCTCCCTTTTTATTGTTGTTAATGTTAAGTTTAACCTTATCTACTTTTCAATTTAGAGAGTTATCTGTCGTGACAGGCAATCATCTGAATTTTAATAAGTCACCTCTCTTACAAGAGATGGTGATATTATGTATTTTTTTCTTCTTTTTGTTCTTTCGTACAAACAAACTTAATAAATATTTCGTTTTTATTTACTTCTTCATGTCCTATTTCTTCTAGTTTAAGAATACTTTCGTTATTTCCTGCAATCATACAAGAATAACCATCAACAAATAAATCTGGGTATCTATATGGTGGTAGACATTGACCTGCTACATTAGAACATAAAATTAAACTAAGGACATAATTCATTTTTTATGTTGTCTCCTTTTGCTCTTATTCATAGAAGACCATTTAATTCTTGCAGGATTTTTAGAAATACTAGTCTTTTTAAATCTACTTCTTGTTTCGTGTTCTTCTTTAGAAAGTAAATTGTTTTTCTTCTTTGCCACTTACTTTCGTTTTATTAAATCAGTAGCTTTTATTCCAAATATAGCACCACATACTGAAACCCATAATGCTTGAAACCAGAAAGGAAGATTATTAAAATGTTCAAAAAAGGTAGAAACCTTTTGTTGAATTTCTGGGTCTTCACTAAAAACTGACCAAAATAATAAAATTATGGGAATTGAAATAAGCACTAAAACAAATTCGTCTTTAAAATCTCCTTTATGACTTTCAAGAATTTTACCTGTGTATTCAATTTCTCCTTTAGCCATTCTCTCAGCTTGAAGAAGTCTTGCAGAAGACATTGCTTCTTTAGTCTTTTGTTTATCAGAATAAAGTTTAGCACCAGTCTTTACTGCCATTCCTACTAAATTAAGCCACATTATGCGTTTCTACTCCTATTATATTTCTTAGATGTTATAGCTAAATTACTTCTAGAATTATTTCTTGGGTTGCCATCTTTGTGGTGTACATCTTTACCTTTGATACCAACTCTTTTCTTCATCATTCTTCTAGCTAAATTTCTTCCTGCTCTGTTCTTCTTTTGTTTAGAAGAAGAATGATAATTGTCATATTCTTTTCGGTAATTTCTTGCCATTAAAACACTGAACTATTTGCTAGTTTCCTTTCAACTTCTTTTCTATAGACAGGGTCTTTTTCATATCTTGGGTCATTCATTGCATCAGTCACTTGTTGTACTGAATTAAATTGTTCCACAGATACATTATTGACATCACCTTGTACCATTTCTTGTTGTACTGAAGTTTTTGTCATTCCTGCTCTAGTCATTAAACCTTGTACTGCCATTTTAATTTGGTCAATACTTCCAGTCTCAGTTAAATCATTAAAAGATTTTTGTTCTGCTTCAGACAAGTTCTCACCTGCCCATGCAATCAAATCTCCATATTGTTGTTGTCCACCTGCTACTTCTTGTATTTGTGAAGTTTGGGTATCAGCTATAGATTTTTGACCTGCAATATAACCATCAACTAAATCTTTACTTAAACCTTGTTTAGCTAAATCATTATAACTCTTTTGACTTAGTTCACCTTTTTCTGCATATTCATCTTGATACTTGTCTATGCTAAAACTATCACTTTTTTCAGTAGCTTCCTCTTTAGGAATACTAAGGTCTTTAGTTTCTTCTTTTGCAGGTTCTTCGGTTTGTCTTGCAGAGAATTGTTTTTCTAATTCAGTATATGCTTTAGATAATTCTTGTGCAGTCTTAAATTTCTCAGGCAACCATTCAGGTCTTTGATTTTCAAGATTTTGTGTTTCTATATCAGGTGTACTTACTTGTACTTTATTACCATCTTCATCTTGCATGGTTTCAACATTGACACCATCTTTCTTTAAAGCATCAACCTGTTCTTGTTGTGATGGTTGTGCTTCGCCACTATTTATTTCAACTTTTGATGTAGACATCAGTTTCTCCTATTTATTATTTATTGTTATTGAGGTTCATCAACTGACACTTCGCCTGTACTTGGGTCAAAGCCGACATTAGCACCACTTTGTTGTAGTGATTTACCTGCTTCAATCATAGTTCTAGGGTCTGTCATTCCAGACATGGCTTGTTGTTGTTGAGCCATCATTTGTGCTTGTTGTTGTTCTTGTGCTAACTGTTGTTCAGATTTAATTAATCCTTGAATATCAATTTGATTAGCAATAGCAAATTTCTTAATTGCATCTGTCACATTGATATGCTGTGTTAAAACTTCAGCACCAAGAGTTTGAGCCATATCAGATAAGAATTGTAATAATTTTAATCTATCTGATTGTCTCCCTAATGCTTCCATTCCTACTATTATTTTTACTTTAACAATATCTTTAGGAAGATTTGGAAGCAATTTCTTCTGCCTTAACATTGCTAACTTTGTATTAATGTAAGGTAGTTGAAATTCTGTTGTTAATATTCCATACACTCCACCAAGTGCATCTTGTAATTCATTTGCAATTAATTGTACTTCTGTAGCAGTCACTCTTTCTGCTTGTCTTTGTACTGAAGCATTTAATAAAAATGCAAATTGTAATCTTTGTTCTATTCTTTGCATACTTTCCATTGCTACTCTAAAGTCTGCAAATTTGTTTGCTTGTAATACTGATACATCTGAAGCTGAACCTTCTATGATTGCACCATTAGGTGCTTTAGCTAAACTTGAACTTCTTGTAGTTCCATTAGGTGAAACCATGAATAGCATTTTTGCAGAAGCAGAACTTCCTTCTAAAATTGCTCTTGTTAATCCTTCTAATGATTTTAAGTCTCCAATAAAAGTTTCAACATGTCCTCTACCATAATTCATACCATCTATTCTGTTAAATCTTAATGCAATGTATGGTAAATTATCTTTAGTATATTCTTTTGTGTAAAGTACATTACCTTTTACTTCTTGATGTACTCTATATTTTTTACCTACTCGCATTATGCAAGTATATAAATCACAAACTTCAGTTTCTTGGTTGTCGTATTTTAATTTTTCTTGAATGTCTTTTGGTAAAACATCAGGACTTACACCTTCTTTAATTATAATTTTTTGTACTTCACCTTGTGGGTCTCTTTTAACTACATAGTTTTCTAATCTATAAACTCTTAATCCAGTATCAGTTAAATGTAATAAAACATTACCAGATACTATCAAATCTTTTAATGCTTGAAATACTGCAACTCTGTCATTCTGTACTTCTATATTATCCATGACAGATTTTTCTATTTTTGCTAATGCTTGTTCAATAATCTTTTTCTGTTCTGGGTCTCCTTCAGTTTTTTTATAAACTAAATCATCTACATCAATTCTAAAGAATGGTGCTTGTGGTGGAAATAAAGCTAACATCAATTTTGATGCTAAGTTCATTACCCCTCTAGAACCTACTGATTGATAAGGTGTACTGTATTCTGTATTAGCATTATATCCTTTTGGTGGATATAAATGAGGAATAGTTAATTCAGCACTTTCTCTTGCTCTTTGTAAATAACTTTCTCTATCTATCTCTAACTTTTGATATTGACCCTCTATAGAGTTTTTGCTGTTATTTACAGATTTATCTGTAAGAGTATATTTTGCCATAATTAGCTAGTTGGAAAATTAACACCAGACCCACTTGAAGCTAAAGGTATTCTCAAACTTCCTCTACCCAGTCTTTTTCTGTTGTAGTTAGAAGCTGAAGAACCCACATTAGAACCACTTTCAGCAACCATTGGTGCTTTCTGCTTAGTAGTCACTGATTTAGTGATAACCGGTGCAGGAATTGGTTCAGGTGCAGGTGGTGGACTTGGCATTTTAGGTGCTATGCACATGCTTATTTCTCCTCTTGTACTTGATTTTCTTTAATTAAATGATTGACGACACTTCTTTGACCTGCCTGAAACCAGACTTCTTTTTCAGTCATCTTTATATCTGGGCATTTGTCAGGAAATATTTCGTCTAGGTATCCTATGACTTCTTTACTTATTATTGGTTTTTTTGTCATTAGATACTCCTAAAGTGGTACTTAATTGCTGTCTTTTACTTGAAATCTCTCCTGCGATTGCAGAATACCCACAAGCATCAACATAATCGTCAATATTAAACTTTCCTGCCTGTGTTCTTGCTATCTTTAGTAGTGTCATAAGATTAGCTACATCTTCAGGAAGGATTATAATATTTAGCTTAGTTTTGTTCTGAATGTATCCAGTCCATAGTCTAGAGATATTTTCATGGTTGATAACTTTATCACCATGCTTTTCTTCTCTATCTTTACTAACTAGCTTTTTTGTTTGTTCCAGTATTTTTGTACTGTCCATATTTATAACTCCATAACTTAGGTTTTTTTGTTTTAAGACTATACTCACCATGTCTAAGTATTCTTGCTAGTCTACTTTGGTGGTATGCTTCATCTACAGTCATTTTATTTCTTAGATATTCTTCTATGACTGCTTTCCAATTTACATCTATATCTTTCTTAGGATTAAGAACTCTAGATGCTTTAACATGACCTACACCAACGCAACCTTTATAACCATCAGTTTGGTCTCCTGTTAATACTTGTGTGCAGAAATGGTAATCTGCTAATTTTAAATCAACTTTTTCAATTTGATTGTCTATAATAGAACAATGCCATGCAGGTATAGTTCTCATATCTTTATCACCAGATATAATTACACACTTATCTTTATATTCACCTGTAGCTAATATTCCTATTGTATCATCAGCTTCAAGATTTGGTAAAGACTTACATGGGTAAGTTTTAATTAACCAATCTCTTAATGCTTTATAACAAACTGGTTTTCTTATTGCTTTCCTATAAGACTTATAACTATCATCAATTTGTTTTCTAAAATTTAACATATCACTAAATACAATTAGGTATGTACCTGCGTTTGTTTTATCTAAATAATATTTTAAATTTTGTGCAAATATTTGTTTAGCTATGCCGAAGTCACAATGTAGTGTCCACTGGTCATGTCCCCAGTCAGTAGGTTCTTCTAATGCAGAAGCAACCTTATAAGCTAGTAAATCTCCATCTACTAACATCATCTTCTTATTGTCTTTAAGAAAACTATTTAAAGTTTTCATATTTTTATCTCCTTTAGTTTTAGTATGTTTGATTTTGGAATTACTGTTGAGTTTCCACCCTCATTAATTGTGCCATCATCATTAAAGTTAATGTCACCAATAAATACATAATTGTTTCTAGTTGTAGATAACAACCAACCCATTGTTATACAGACAGCAGGTTTTGATTTTTTTAAGTGGTTTAAATTATCCCAATTACTAGATGAACAAATATCACTCCACCAACATTTATAAAATTTGTATGGAAACTCTGTTTCATCTACATCAGGTAATTTTATTTTAGTTTTTAATAATTTTTTTATCATGCTATTAAATTTAGAAGTTCTGCTTTGGGAATTATGTGACCTTTAGATGTCCAATTATCTCCACCTTTTTTAATTGGAAACTTAGTCATTATTTTTTTGAGAATTTTTGTGGGTATCAAAACCCATATATCTTTTTTTCTATTAGTGACTACTAAACACAATGCTTGATACTGTGCCTTAGTGACTTTTATACCTGATGGTTTTCCTCTGCTTTCTATTTCAATATAAACATTACCTGTCTTCTGGCATAACCTATCAGCTTTACACTCCACTAATCCTTCTACTGCTTTTTGAAGTTCGTTTTCTTTCGTTTGACCAAACTTTAGGTCAAGGTCAAACTTATTAGTGTGTGTCACTCCAATTCTGTCCTACTTTTATTTCACCATCTAATTCAGTTTTAAATTTAAAATGGTCTTGGGTTTTCTTGAAAAGTCTCTTAGCTATCATTTTAAATAAATTTATTTTGTCTTCTTTGACTATGAACTGCATTTCATCATGGACATGTAAGACCATTGCATAGTCTTCACCCCAGACAAACCCTTCTTTATGTAAGTCTTCGTTTAATATGATTGTGCCTTGTTTAACTAGCAACGCACCTGCTGATTGGATTAATGTATTTAAAGCTGAGTATTCAGCACTTGGAATTAATTTTCTACCATCAAGACCTTTTATAAAACCTTGATTTAGAAATTTATCTACGACTGCATTTGTAAGATTGGTTAATGCAGGTAGTTTATTTTGAAATGTTTCTCTTATTCTTTTTGCTTCGTCATAATTGACTTTAAGGATTTCAGCGAGTTTTTTATTTCCTGCACCATAAATGTAAGCATATATGAAAGTTTTAGCTTTATTACGAGAGGATAGTCCGAGAGTTTGCTGATGTATGGTATGTATATCATCTTCCAAAAGTTTTTTTGAAAAATGTCCACTGTCATATATATGCAAATAGTTCCCCAACACACGCAACTCCAAACCAGAAAAGTCAATGCCACACATAACCATACTGGAAGGAGAATTAAATAAGGCACGAAATTCTTTACCAAATGGAGAACCACTTGCCACACATTGTGCCAAGTTTGGCGAATGATGTGTGCAACGACCTGTCCTTGCACCATTTGTAATAACTTTTCCATAAATTTTTCCTCTTTTGTTTAATTTTAAATATGCTTGTTCACCATCAGCTAGTTGTCCTAATCTTTTTGTAATCATAAGATACTCAGCTAATAGTTCAGCTTCAGGATAAGGCAGTGCTTTTAAAATTTTCTCATTTACTTCTGGCTTTCCTGTTGCTGTAAATTTGTTTGGTTTCCACCCTAATACTACTTGAAGTCTGTCTGCTATGTGGTCTCTGCTATTAGGATTAAAGATTTCAGTTTTAAATTGTTCAACTGGAACTCCTGCTTTAATACCTCTTTTCTTATTATCTCTCTTATAAGTTTTAAAACCTAATGACTTCTTCCATTCAGGGAAGACTAAAGCTAATTTGTCTCCTAACTCTAGTCTTCGCTTTGTAAGGATTGAATGTAGGTTCTGAGCAGAACTCTCATCAAAATTTACACCATGTTCTTCTTGCTTCTGTATCCAATAAGCAAACTTATGTTCTAATTCTATTGCATCTTCAGAATAACTTTGCTGTAAAATTTCATTAAATAATAAATGTGTGACTTCAACATCTCTTACGCAGTAGTCCTGCATATCCAATGTCCATTCATCAAATGTATTATATTCTTGAAAGTCACCTTTTCTTAAACCAACTCTATAACCCCATGCTTCTAATGAATGTTTGCCATATAATTTAGGTGGAAGTTTTTTATGTTGGTAATCTAAATCTAATCTGTTTGTCCAAATCAATCTAGAACATAAAAGTGTATCAAATAGCTTTCCTTTAAAATCAAAGTTAAATACTTTCTTTAATGCTTTAATATCAAACCCAGTAATATTATGTCCTATTAATACTTCAGCTTTGTTTAGCAACTCTAAAGCATCATTTAGATTATTAGGATTATATGAATAGACTTCTGAAGTCTCAATATCCTTGCAAACTATACAATGAACTTTATCCAGTTTTTCTAGAAACCCATTGGTCTCTAGGTCTATGATTAGTTTCATTTCTTGGTTTTTTCTTTAAATAACACCCACCACAATAATAAGTTTTTTTATTATCGTTTTTTTCGTAGATGTCTGATTTGCTTTCGCAAAAATCACAATTAGGTCTAACAAACATTATTGAACTAGATGTACTGTAATTTTTTCTATACTTGGAAGTATTGGTTGAACTGACTTTAATGATTTATCAATTACCTTCTTAGCTTGTGCATCACCACAAACAATAATTGGAAATATATTGTCATGTTTAATTGATTGATAAATAGCCATCATAATTGTTTTATATGTTTGATAAGCTATTCGTTGTTGTTTAGCTGATAATTTTAAGTAATCAGGTTTCTCTGTAAGATATTGTAAAATAAATTTAGTAAGAACTTTATCATTCATCAAAGTTCCCTTCAGATAATCTCCCAGTATCTTTATGATATATTAAAGATGTTGCTTTGCCGGTATCACCTGAATATCTATTTTTTAATACCCTAACTATCATAATATTACTGTCTGTTTCTGACTGTTGGTTTCTTTCCAAAGATATAACTTGGTCAGATAAAGTAGCTAACGAATGGCTACCTCTTAAATGTGCAAGACTAACTTGTAGTCCTTCTTCATGCGAAACTTTACCTTCAGGTCTTTTAAGATGTGAGATAACAAACATACAACAATTAAGTTCTTCAATAAGTTTTCTTAAACTAGTTAATGTATTGTCAATTAATCTTCTTTCATCTCCATCAGATATACCTGACACAACTATACTAATATGGTCTAAGAAAATATATTTGCAGTCTAATGATTGCACCATGTATCTAATTCTATTCATTAAGTCTTCTGAACTGGAACTTCCAAAATGGTCATAGAAACAAATGTTATCTTTTACTTTATTCCATGCTTCTATTAATTTTTCTTCTGGTATATTTTTTCTAACTTCAGGGTTATGTATTTGTGCGTTTAGTGGTATTGATACAATTCCTCTGATACTTCTTTTTACATTTTCTTCTAATGCAATGTACCCAACTTTCTTACCTTGTGTAATTAAGTGGTATGCAAGTTCACGACAGACCTGTGATTTACCTGTACCTGAACCTGCACATAAAAGATTTAGTTCCCCATATCTCATACCCCCTAACTTTTGATTTAGTCCATTCCATAGGTAAGGAACACTTTCAACATAATCATCTTTAAGAAGTAAGTCTTTAGTTTCACTTCCTTCTATAATTCCTTGTGGTGTGTATGCTTTAGCTTCCCATACAGCATCAATTATTTTTGTACCTTCACCTTTTTGTAAAAGTTCATTTGCATCTTTACCTCTAAGTTTTGCAATCTTAACTTTTTTAACAGGTAATATATTTGCACATTCTATTGATGCTTTGTTTCCTGCTTCATCATTATCAAACATTAAAATAATGTTTTCAAATTTAGACAAGAACTCTAACTCTTTCTTTATATATTTTTTTGCACTTGCAGAACCAGATGGAACAGAGACAACAGGAAACCTATTGTTCTGCATTTGAGAAACACTCATTGCGTCTAACTCACCTTCAGTTATGACAATCTGTTTCCCACCATCTCTCCACAAGTGCTGACCAAACAAAGAGAGGTTATTGGTATCTCCTATCCAGACAAATGATTTGTCAGGAAATCTTATATGCTGTGCTACTTTGTTGTAGTCTTTATCAAAGTAGTTAGCGATATGGCAGTTCTTACCTTTATATTCACCTGTCTCATATTTGAATATTCCACAGGTTTCAGAATTTATTCTTCTTTTAGGTAATGCTTCTGTTATGCCATTAATCATATTTGTAATTTCTTTTTTAGTGGCAACTTCAGGAAGTTCGCCATGTGTCTTTGAATAATCGTGGCAACCAAAACAATAGGTATGGTTTTGGTAGATAGCTAAATTGTCTCGGCTACCACAATTTTCGCA
>TARA_R100001463_G_scaffold22718_4_pt1 | contig 15891 bp, 30 predicted proteins | sample TARA_R100001463 | Tara Oceans TARA_R100001463 (sample SAMEA2622242) | marine metagenome | biome: marine biome (ENVO:00000447); feature: deep chlorophyll maximum layer (ENVO:xxxxxxxx); material: "saline water (ENVO:00002010), including plankton (ENVO:xxxxxxxx)" | depth 40 m
CGGTAATCTTTTCAGCACAGTAAAAAGTTTTGTTGATAAAGTATTTTCTGGAACAAATCAGAATACCCAAAAAACTCAAAGGACAGTTCTACCTAGCCAAAATTTTTTCCAAAAAAATAAAAACATACAAGCTCTGCTGGATAAAGGCTACACAATAAGCGATTCAGGAAACGCCCTTTACGCACCTTACAACCCGAACTTGGTGTCAGCTAGAGAAAAAGCTGAAAACGAATTCACAGGCATTGCTCCTGAAGTTGCATTTCGCAGTACAGCGGCCAGTATTAATCCTGAGACAGGCATGATGTTTAGCGGTGGCGTTAAAGGTGGAGCATTAGATAGGTTAACTAGCTCCATGATGACACCACAACGTGCAGAGCAAAACAGAAGCAGGACAGCAAAATATGGTGACCGAAGTAGAAAGATGAGAGGTCAATTAAGAGGAAGTGGAGTTGTACCAAGGACTGGAAACCAAGGCGTGTTTGGGTTTCTTGATTTAGACAAGGATGGCGGTATATTTACGTCAACAGATCCCTATGGAACTGTATATGGCATGAGTAATGAGGCTATTTACGACCCAAGTTTACCTGAAGCCTATCGAGGCATCCCAAGTGTTTACGCGGCTAAGACTGGTGAAAAGGTAAAGACTGACCCCAACCCAACGCTTGTTGAGCAAATTGGAAGTTACGTTATGCCTGGAGCTGGTCTCGCAAAGTTAGGTCAATATTTTTTCCCTGGCACAACTCAAGAAAACACTCAATCAAAAATGGTTAGTAACAATAATCAAATCAACAAAGATTTAGTGTTTGGACAAGATAATTTGACAGACCAACAGATTTTATCTAACCCAAATTACAGCTATATGGTTCCAGATTACTTAATGCCTCCAGAAATTATTGGGTATAGACCAGATGGAAGCCCTGTTACTGCAAGTGACCCAGACGCAGCTCAATGGCGAGGGGTTGGAATGCAATGAACTACAATGGCAACAATAAATTCGGAGTATTGCCCAGACGCACAATGATTGCAAACCAGCCACATATGTTGGCATACATTAATCCCCAAGAGGAAATGTTACTACGTCAATTGGGTGGTGCTGGTGAGCCTGTCGGACCTATGGGAATACCTGCTTATTATTTTGGTTACGGTGGTCAGCAACAACCAGACGCAAATTTTGGTTATGAAGCTCCTGGTGGTGGTGGAGGAGGAAATCAAGGTGTTTCAGTAAATGACTATAATAATGCAATAGCTAGAGTAAACCAGCCGCTTGAAAGAGGTTACAATCAAGATGCCAGAAATAGAGACTTAGCAACAATTGACGCTTATAATGCAAGTTTTACACCTGTTACATCTGAGATTGCTACACCTGCTATATCTTCACCAGTTTCTGATGATGGTTTTTTAGGTGTATCTGATGGTGGTTCTGGTTATGTTGACTATGGCACAGATGCAGTGAGCACTTCTCCTGTAGAAGTTACAGTTGACCCAACTAACACTTCGGGAGCCACAACAACTAGTATAGTTGGAACTGATATGTTTGATAATATAAGAAATCTTATGGCTCAAGAAGAAGCAGGTGTGGGAGCATCTGCTGGTGTAACTGGAACTGATTTTGACTTTGGTATGGGTAGTGTTGATGGTGTAGGTGACGTTGGTACAGGTGACATAGGGTCAGGTGGCGTTGATTTTGATTCAGGCGGTGATTTCTTGGGTGAATTTGGAGGAAGTGGTGTCGATCTTGGTGGCGGTGTATCTGCTGGCGCGCCTGAAAATGATTTTGATTTTGGTGCAGGTAGTATTGATGGTGTTGGATCTTCCGCTGGTGAAGGAGATGTTGGCATTACAATAGATCCTTATGACAATCCTTACGCGATTGATATTACTGACACAAATATTTACACAGAAAATCCCGATGGAACATATACCGTTGAGGATGGTGAGCCAGACCCTATAGAAATGGGCGGTGATGAAGAAGGTAAACCGCCAGCAAATGGAGGTGATACAACTGACCCTATAGAAATAATTGGTGACGGAGAAGGTGAACTGCCAGCAGAATATTTTAATCTCTTTAGGTCTACCGCGCCATCTAGTTGGCTTCGCAACTCTATATATAATGCCTACGGAACAGGTCCAGATTTTGATGTAGATGTCTATCAGGCGGCTGATGGCTCACTGAGATTTACAGAGACTGACCAGTTAGTTCCAGAGGAATATTTAAAATATATACCTTACGCAAGACGCACAGAAATGGATGCACCTGTAGAGGAGGAAGCATAATGGCAGATCAAATAGAGGCAATCAACAGAGCATTAGCTGAAAGCACGCAGAGGGCAATGCCAATAGAGAATGATGTTAGCTTTGAAGATTACATTGGTCAAATGAGCGACGATGAGCTTGGCATCTTGATAGATTCCATTGGCACTGGTCAAGGCGAAATGGGTCCAGATACAGACAGTGAGCAAAATTACAATCTACTGGAGCGCATATTGCAAACTTTAGGCTTGGGTAGGTCTGTAGATGACGTTAGGTTAATGGAAGGTTCTTCACCTGAGCAAATACAGGAATATATGGGTGAGAGAATGGAAGACACAAGAGGTGCGTTGAGTGGTATAAAAAATACCATTATGGATGAAGTTAATAAAATGAAGTCACAAGGAGAATAAAATGGCTGAAGTAAATGTAGAAAATATGGAAGAGAACGCAGAACTCTTCATGGAGAAAATGGGTTTCGCTCATAACTCTGACGGATTAGATATGAGTGACGACCAGCTCGTTAATTTCCTACTGCTCTGTCACCAAATGCAACATGGCGTGGGTGATGAGTACGAAGAGGAGATGATGGAGGAAGACATGTACGATGATCATGGCGACGGTGTTAAAGTCAAAGTCATGAAAGTTGGCGGTGGCGACGTTCACGAAATGATGAATGAGTTACTTGGAGGTTAAATGCCTGTAACAAAAGTAAAAGGTGGTTACAGGTGGGGTAAGTCTGGAAAGATTTACAAAACAAAGAAAGAAGCAGAGCGTCAGGGCAGAGCGATTTATGCCTCTGGCTATAACAAAAAGGGAAGGAAAGCGTAATGGATTGGATTAAAGGAAGATTAAAAGAGCCTTCAAGCTATGGAGCTGCGGCTGTCGTTGGTGTTGGTCTGGGCATTTTACTAACACTGCCAATATTAACTTGGGCAGGTATTATCTGCGCTATATTCGGATTGGTTCTTAAAGAGAAATCAGGCGAGTAAAGAATAATGTCTATTTTATCTGCTCTTCTTAAACGTGGTGGAGACTTAACTGATGATGCCTTAGAGTATTTAAAGGACTATATACGTTCATCAGAGGGCTACGGTGCTTTAAAAGATTTAGTTAAACCTGTAAAAACAGACCTAGATCCTGCTGGTTTAGGGGGAACAAGGCTACCTGATTTTGTTGAGGATATTGAGTATAAGACAACAGACCAAGGTATTTTAATTCCAGAGCAGACAATTGATATTTCTGAACTACAGGGCAGAACTTTAACTCCTGCATATGGAGATAGAACATATGCAGGAAAAACTCTTGATGCAATAGCTGGAGTAAAGCTAAACCAACCTGTTGAGATGCAGGGTGGTAATGAATTTATGCGATTAAATGATGCAGGTCTCTGGGCATCTGAGCAAGCGGCAATGAAAACAAAAGCAAAAGCTATGAGTGACATGGATGACCCTTTAATGGTCTATACAGCAATGTCTGGTCAATCTGGTGATTTTTCTAAAATGATGTCAGATGCAACAATGGGGATGATAGAGCAAAGTAAAATTACAAAAAAAGCCGCAAAAAGTTACGACGATTTAATAAAGAAAAATGTAGATTCAGATTGGGTTGGCATCTTAAATCCAAAAGCTCGTGAATATATAAATAATATGTCTGGTTCAGATAGAAGACTTCTTTGGCAATTTATGGATAAAGATAGTTTTAAAAAACAAGGATTTCCTGATCTTGGCGTTATAAGAGCTGCTATTACTGATCCTGCACTATTAACTACTCCTTCATTTACAACTGGCAGGTCTATAGGCGCATTAGATTCCATCATAACACAACCATCTAAACATAAGACATATAATACTGAAGTTGTAGGTGAGTATTTAGGTAGTCTGCCTAAAGATGTGCCTGGAGAATTAATTTGGCGAGATTTCTTTGAAGAAATGGCTAAAAGAAAAGAAACAACTGGTAAGGCAAACCCACAAAGAGCATTTTTAATGACCCCATCAATAAAACAAAAAGTTGATCAGCAAATGGTTGATGAGGTCAGTAAGTTTACTGAGATTTTGAAAGGCCGTAATTAATGGAACGCCTGACACCTTCTTTATTTAAACCGAGAGCATTGTCCAGCATAGGATCAAGCAATTCTAATTTTGTTTGTATTTCTGATGGTATTTCTATACCTCCAGATGCCTCTAAGGTTATTTTCCACACTTCATCCAAGAGTGCTTCTTTATTTAATTTATCCATGTTATTATCTCCCTTAATAAGAGTTGTATCATACATGTTTTTGCTAGTAAAGGGAAGTAAATAATTATGCCTGTCAAAAAGAAAAAAGCAAAAAGAGATGCGTGTTACAGGAAGGTAAAGGCTCGGTACACCAGAAATGGTGGAACGTGGCCTAGTGCGTATGGATCTGGCGCACTTGTGAAGTGCAGAAAAGTAGGGGCAAAGAACTGGGGTAATAAAAGTGCCAAGAAAAAGAAAAAGTAGCACCAGTGGTGGTTTAAGAAAGTGGTTTAGCCAAAATAGTGGCAAGGGCTGGGTTGACTGTAAAACTGGCAAGCCCTGTGGACGTAAATCCAGAACTGCTAAAAGCAAGAGAGGATATCCTGCTTGCCGTCCGACAATGGCTCAGTGTAAGAGTAAGAAGGCAAAGGCAGCTACAAAGCAAAAGACATCAGCTAAACGTGTAAATTGGAAAGGTAAGAAAAATGGCAAAAAAAACAGTTGAAGCTCCTAAAGGTTTTCATTGGATGAAATCTGGCAAGGGATTTAAGTTAATGAAGGGCGATTACAAGCCTCACAAGGGTGCAGTCAAGAAGGCATCCTTTGAAATACAGAAAGTTCACAAAGCCTAATGTATGAATACGCGATCAAAGAAGTTTTAAAGGTTGTAGATGGCGACACAATAGATGTCCTCATTGATTTAGGCTTTGATCTGACAAAAAAAGAAAGAATTAGGCTTGCTGGGATTGATACACCAGAAAGTCGGACGCGAAACCTCGAAGAAAAGAAGATGGGTCTAGAGGCAAAGGAATATTTGCAGAATAAACTTGACAATTGCAAAAATCTCAGGGTCAAAACCGAAAAAGACGGCAAATATGGCAGAATGCTTGGCTGGTTACACGGCAATGACGAAAATATAAACAATATAATGGTCACTGAGGGCTATGCGTGGGAATATGACGGTGGAACTAAGGAAAAGAGCTTAGAGGCACTCAGAGCGTCACGAGGAGCCGTCTAATGGGTGTCATTAGTGGGTTAACTAAAGAAATAGCACCACCAATTTATGGTGCGTTAAATAGAATTATACAAAAAGCAAGAGATATGGGTTTTGGGGATAAAATTTATTATCACTCGACAACGGCTAAAAAAGATTTTGATGAATTTTCAGATGTGGGTACAGGTAGCAATGATCTTGGATATCATTTTGGAACAGCACAAGCTGCTGATGAAAGAAATAGAAATTTAGTAAATAACAAATTAAGAAATTTATTTAATGAAAGCCCAGAAAGATTTAAAAAATTAAATATGAACTACGAAAAAATGGGAGAAGGCAGTAGAACATTTCCTGTAAAGTTAAAAGCTAACAATCCTCTTTATCTAGAAGAAAATCGTACAGGAGAATGGAAAGCTCGTGATATTTTAAAACAAATAGAAAAAAAAATTGATTCGGATCTTTCAAGTAATAATACTTTTGGCAATATGACAGAAAAGGAAATGGAAGATTTTCTTAGCGGAGATTATAAATTAAACAATGTTATGAGAGATGATGCAATCAATTACAAAGCTGAATCAAATGAGTATATGGGCGAAGATTGGGGAATTAACGAGTGGACAAAAGACTTTTTAGAAAAAAATGGATTCGACAGCATTAAATATACAAACATTGTAGAAGATGCAGGATCAGAAAGTGTAATTGTTTTAAGACCAAATCAAATTAGAATGCCTTGGGCATCTTTTGATCCAGAAAAAGCAAAAAGTGGGAAGCTCTTAGCCTCAGCCGCTCCAGTCGCTGTGTCACTTGGGGCATTGTCAGACTTAAAAGAGGAGCCTCAGTAATGGGCAAAATTGGTGTACTCACAGATGTGGTTAAGTCAGGTTTAACTAAAGCTGAAGAAGTTGCCGAGACTATTCTTGATTTTTTAAGAAAAGGTGAGCCAGAAAAGATTACAGAAGAAATGTTAGATGAAGCAGATGATGTTTATCTTTATAAAAACTATGATTTACCAATGGATGAAGCAAGCCGTATGAAGAGAGCTGAAGAAATGGGTTATACTGGATCATATCATGGCACAGGAAATGTTTTTAAATCAGTTGATAAGGGTAGGTTTGGAACAGGAATAGATGCTTACGGTGAAGGTTTTTACTCAACAACTAATCCAAGACGAGCTGAAAGATATGTACCAAAAAAACCAGGATTTGGATTAGAAGAAGATCCTTTTGTAGAAGGTGGTAACATAATTCCAACAATGGTTTCAAAAAATAATATTTTTGATACAAATGAAAAAGCAGGAGATTCTGTATTAAGAATTGCTAAAATTTTTGAAGAACCTTCATCTGATTTTTCAGTTGAATATAAAGATTATGGTAAAAATTCTTTACCTGGTGTGTTTATTAAAGGTCTAGTGGGTGAGGGAAAATCAACTAACATTAAAAGTATGTTTCTTGATCCAGAGCTTAAAAAAGTTGATGTTTTAACAAAGTTACTAAATACTTTTGGAAAAAAGAATAGTTCAGAAATTTTAAAAAAGGCAGGATACGATGGGTTAATTTCTCCAGAAGGATTTGGTGAAAAAACTTATCTTACGTTTGATCCATCTAATGTTCGCTCTAAATTTGCTAGATTTGACCCAATGTTAAGTAAATCAAAAAACCTCCTAGCCTCAGCCGCGCCAGTCGCTGTTTCCCTTGGGGCATTGTCAGACTTAAAAGAGGAGCCTCAGTAATGGCAGCTCTAACAAAATTAGGTGAACAGGTTTTAAGTCTTGGTCGTGAATTATTTGGATTTGCAATAAGAGGAAACCCTAAAGTTGCCGAGATTGCTAAAGTAAATGGCGTGACAATGGATACACTGGAATCTGCGTCCGATGAAACATTAAATGCTATACTTGATAGGGCATATAAATCAGAGGCAATGGATAAAAGATTTGCACAAAACATTTCTAAGCAAATTAAAAAAGATTCTCTTGGAGCTTTATCTGGTGTAAACGAATATTGGGAAGGTTTAATGAACCCTCCAACATTAAAAGTGGACAATCCTGGGGGGGATTGGCTTGAAAGAAAATTGAAAAAAGCAGAAAAAGAACGTAATGAAGCACCTCCGAATACTTTTCAAGCAAATTTCGGTACTGGCGAAGGTAATACAGCATGGCTTGATAAAAGCATAATGCTTGACCCACAAATGCTTGCTGGAATTAAAGGGGCTGCTTTTGAGGAACTATATCGTCCAGATCCAGGTAAGATAAGTGACCTTAAAAAATCTATTAAAGAAAAAGGGTATCTATCATCTCCAGTAAAAATTTATGTGCGAGAAGATGGGGTTCCCTTTGTAATGGAAGGTAATCATAGAATAATTGAAGCTCTTGAAAGTGGCAGAGAAAAAATACCTGTAGAGATTGACTATTTTAGAGGTGCAGAAGATATTGAGGATGGTATGTTTAGCCCAAGTAACTTAGGAGTTTTAAGGTAATGGCAGAATTTAAAGGTAAAAAAGTCAGCTTAAATAAACCCCGACGTATTCGAAAAGGGGAGACAAGTTACGGCAAGAAAAAGTCCGTTGTCTTTGTAATGGACGGTGATAAGGTAAAGCGTGTAACCTTTGGTGATCCAAATATGCGTATAAAAAAGAACCAGAAGGGGCGTAGGTCTAATTTCAGGGCTAGACATAACTGCGATAACCCAGGTCCAAAGACAAAGGCACGATACTGGTCGTGCAAGGCATGGTGAGAAATGGCAAAAGCGGCAGTTAAAAGAGTAGCACAGGCAGAAATTAGAGCGGCTAAGAGTTTCCTAAAACGTCGTGGATTGGATACAGATGATATATCCCCACGCAAATTTGCAATAGCAGCTAAGGAACTCGACAAGGGATTTGCCGAGACACTAAAAATATTAGCGCGTGAGTTGTCAGGAGGACAGGTCTAGTGGCACGTCAAGACGAATATGACCGAGAGTTCCTAGAGTACGAAGACCCAGCCATATACAAGGCTCTGATGCAACAGGAGGCTTCTGAGAGGCCGACATACTCTAGCACTGGCACAATGTTTGAAAACCTTCCTGACAATGTGTACAGGTCTGGAGAAGGCCGTAGAGCTGTTGCAAGTGCATTGGGTAATATTATAGGTGACGATTACGCGACAGGTTTAATTGGTGGAGATCCAAATAAATATATGGGTCTAGGAGCATTAGACGCGGTTGGCATTGGCGGTGCAATTGATTTTGCGGATTCTTGGAAGTTCTTTAATAAAATTAATGCCGATAAAACAAGAGTTGAAAATGAATTAATTGAGGAAGGGTATGACCCAAGTTCAGAATCTTTTGATGATGAAGTGACAAATCGAATGCCAGAGTACCACGGAAAAGGTGAGGCATTCTTTCACTCATTACTTGCACCAATTGAGATTGCCACACTAGGTGCAACAACTAAAATGGTTACAGGTGGGAGAGCCGTTAAAAACGCATTAAACAAAAAAATAGATATGATTAATAGAAAGTTAATGTCAATATCTGGCGCACTTCCCTCTGGTAACATGAGTGACAACATTCAGGCCATACAAGGTTCCGCAGAAAATTTAAGAGACCTTAGATCCTAGATTTCTATTTGCCTTTTCCATAAAGCTCAGTAGTCGAGCGTGCAATTGCTCCACTTCGGGTGTCTGCCTTACGTTCTCCAGGGCGTTGGTAATTGTACTAATTTCATCAGCCGTGAATTGCATTCCAAAAACTGCCATGTGTATCTCCTTATAAAAATTTATTAATTAAACCAGAAAAAAACCTTCTATGTCTCTTTGGTTTTTCTTTGGTGACAAATAAGTGACCACGCAAGTCAATCGATATCCAGTCACCTAACTCAGCAGGAACCTCTCCCTGCATTGTAAACACATATAACTTGCCATTGCCACGCCTAATTTCAGACTGATTTTTCAACCAGTCTGGAATTTTATCTGGGCTACTGTACTGCCAAAATTGTTGTATCATTATCCCTCCAAATTATGGCGACACGACACGACACACCCTTAAGGGGTGTCGTATGTCGCCTATAGTATTAAGCCGCCTTCTTTACTTCTACCTGTGCATCAATAATGTAATTTACAATCTTTGATGCGTAGGATGATGCCTTCCATATAAATGTGGTATCATTTTCAAGAGCTTTCAGCCAACCATTTAAATATGTGGCGTTCTGCTCTGTAGGCTCAAAGTCAATCCCGACGTAAGATGCAAGGTACATACTTGCCAACTCAGCGACCAACTCCTCAAATGCGTAGGCATTTTCTGCCTCGCTCTTTTCAGCGTTAAGTCTATCCAACCTACTCTTGTGTCCAGTCCAGTGACCAATCTCGTGGAATAGAACGGAGTAGTATGCGTCAACAGATTCAAAGTTATGCTTGTGAGGCATGTGAATATAGTCGCCACTTGGGTCGTAGAAACACTTGCCATTATTTGTCTCTCTAAGCTCAACACCTAAATTGGCAATAAGTTTGTCGGCTATGTGATGTCTCTCCTCAAGAGTGACTTCCTTAACTTCCTCTTCAGGTAAGCCAACAATATCTATGCCATTAACCATTGGGTATGGCTTAAAGAATACGAATGGCTTCAATAGCTCATTGCCATCCTTATCTTTGGTGATGGTGACAGGACGTAAGAACCAAGTCATCTTACTGCCTTTTCTCCAGCTCAATTTGTTTTTCTTTAGAGCTGACGTGGTTGCCCACTTATCATCAGCACCTGTGAATAATGCGACAAGCTGATTACCACCAGTAAAAATATGGTTGGTAAATAAGTTGTAGGCAAGACCGCTCTTACCGCCAACCCACGAAGGCTTCCAAGATTTATTGCTATCCCGACATTCCTTCATAGACGCAATTACTTTTTCGTTAAGTTCCTTAACAACTCTTTGATCTGATAGTTTCATTATATTTCTCCCTGATTTGATGGGGAGACTAAGCTCCCCAATTTATTATCTAACTTTTATTTTATTAAAGGCTTTTTCGCTTATTGCTATCGCTATCATTGGAACTGAATTGTAAATATTTTTAGGACAATTTGTTTCGTATTCATCCATATCTACTGCACCTTTTTTAATTAAACTGGCTATAACACCTCGGTATACTTTAGGGTCTAAGTCATATGAAGAAAAAATTGTTCCACATTCTTTAGTACCATCTGTGGTCATTTCCCATGTATCATTGTGCGCAGTCTCACCGTTGTCTGTACTCCACTCACTACCGTGATTTTTTGCTAAAATTGTTAAAATTTTTATTTCAAGTTCTGTATATTTTTCCATTATATTTCTCCCTGTTGATATCTAGTATATAATAGCAATCACTAGCAGATACAAGGGGTAAATATAAAAAAATCATACTTTTCATACTTTTCCTACACTTTTTCATATTTTCCGTTAAAATGGCTTATGAATAATATGAAAACCCTATAGGGGTTCATATGTATTCATAGGTAAACGTGGCACTAGCCAAATCATAAGGAATTTGCTATGAACAGGGCATCTTTTGGTTCTCTCATGAGGGGAGGCCCAGGTAAGCGTAAAAAAATAAAGAAAAGGGAGGTTACCATGAAAAAGAAAAAAGGTAAGAAAAAGGGCTACTAATGTCTGATCAGAAAATTGTCAAAATATTCGTCAAGGGCATAAGTATGTCTGGAAAGGTAAAAGATGACAACAGCGGATCTGCTCCAGAGAATAAAAAAGAATCTGGAGAGGGAGAGGCTAGCAATAGCTGAGAAAATGGTTTTAGGTCGGAATACTGACTTTTTATCATACCAAAAAGACGTTGGTATTGCAGAGGGTTTAAGTCAAGCCTCTGACATTATCAGCGAAACAATGAAAAAAATTAATGAAGAGGATGCATAACATGTCTCATCCACATGTCTTAAAGAAAGAGGAAGAAGTTGAAACAACTTTAGAACCTCATCAACTACCAGTTCCATTAAATTGGAAAGTGCTAGTTCAACCCAATCAAGTAAAAATGCAAACTAAGGGCGGCCTACACCTACCCTCCATATCGAAAGATAATGAAGAGTATTTAACCGCTCACGGTAGAATTGTTGCAATGGGTGACCTAGCTTACAGAGATCGAGATACTGGCAAACGCTGGCGTTCCGAAATCTGTCCTAAAGTTGGAGACCGCGTGACCTATGGTAAATACGCTGGTCAAAAACTCACAATCAATGGCGTGAGGTTTCTACTGCTGAACGATGACGAACTGACGTCTATCCTTCCAGAAGATGCCGACATAGCCGCATATCTAGCGTAAACAACTTGGAGGTCGCAAACCATGTCAAATGAAGAAGTAATTCAGGAGATCGAAGACGAAATTAAAAAGGCAAAAGGTGAGCCTGAAGAATTTCAAATTGAAATCACTGAAGATCCTGCGGAGGAGGCGAAAGATGTAGCCGAGGAAGCAGTCGAAGAAAAAAAGGCAGAACCTGAAAAAGATCCAGAGTATGGTGAAAAGGTTCAGAAGAGAATCAAGAAACTTGTCGATCAGCGTCGTGAGGCTGAAATTCAAGCTAGGCAGATGCAGGAGCAGAACGCCCAGTTAGCCGCAAGGCTTGACCGACTTGAGCAAGGTTCTAAAAAAAGTTCTGAAAATCAATTTAATCAGCGTTACGCACAGACCAAGGCGGCTCTCACAAAAGCTGTTGAGGAGGGTGACACTGAAGCTCAAGTTAATTATCAGGAGCAAATGGCAGATATGCGTGCCGCAATGCGGATTGCACAGATGCAAAAACAGCAACAAGCTCAACAGGCAGTCTCACCGACTGTGGGTAGGGCGCAACAAGTTGCACAAGACCCAGCACCAGAAAGAGCTATGTCTTGGTGGCAACAAAATAAATGGTTTAACGCCCAAGGTTTTGAGCGTGAAACTGCCGCAGCTAGGGCAATTGATGTTCAATTAGACCTAGAGGGATTTGATAAAAATGCAGGAGAATATTACGATGAGTTAAATAATCGTTTACATAATGTATTTCCTGAGTTAGTTTCACCATCAAGTCCTAGTAGACCTAGAACAAAAAGTAGACCACCAGTCGCCCCCACTACAGGCGGTTCTTCATCCTACAAAGGCAACAGGGTTCGCATGACGCAGGACCAACTTAGAATGGCTAGAGAACTTGGTATAACAGATGAAAACAGTCTTAAAAAATATGAGGCCGAAATCAAACGTCAGCAAAGGAGCTAATTATGTCTGAGAATAGAAATGTGCGTGCAAGCGAAACCCGAACATCTGTGCGTGAGGAGCAAGTTCGCTCCGAAGCGACATGGAAACCACCATCATTGTTGGACTCACCAGAACCTCGTCCAGGTATGACCCAACGATGGATAGCTACCTCGATTCAGGGTAAGGATACTCCAGACAACGTGTATAAAAGAATGCGCGAAGGTTGGAACCCACGCCCTGCTGAAACCGTTAAAGATAAGTTGTTTCCGACTATCAACCACGGACAGTGGGCAGGATCAATTGGGATTGAAGGCATGTTACTTTGTGAAATGCCTATCGAGACTCACAGGCAAATGAAGGATTATTATCAAAATAAAAATTCTGAGCAAAATGAGTCGGTCACAGGCGATCTTGATGCGTTAGGACGAAAAACTGGACATTCGATTCATCAGACTCGAAAGTCTACTTCGAGCCGTGGCAGGGATTACTCTGCTATGGAAGACTAAAACTTTAACGCTAAAGGAGCGAAAAAATGGCTAATGTTGATGCAGCCTTTGGGTTTATCCCAGTTCGCCACATGAGCGGTAACGCACCAAGGACAAACAAGTACACTTGTGCAAGTGGTTTGGCAGAAAACATCTTTAAAGGTGATCTCTGCATAATCATAAGCACTGGCCTTGTAACTCCACATACAGCCACCGAAACTAATAACATCGGTGTGTTTGATGGGTGTTCATACACCGCGAGTGATGGCTCATATGTTTACAGTGAATACTGGCCGACTGGAACGACAGCTACAGATATTGTACTGTTTATCTACGACGATCCGTACATTGTGTACAAAGTTCAATCCGCAGGATCTCCTGCACAGACTAACATTGGTAATTGTGCCGATGTCGTGGCTGGAGCAGGTTCGACCACAACAGGTCAATCTGGGTTTGAAATTAGCGGAACTATGGCAGCAGGTACAGCTACCTGTAAGATCATGGCTCTTCACGATGCACCAGATAATGCATTTGGTGCGAACGCAGTCATGGAAGTGCTTATTAATGAGCATCTCCTAAAAGACTCAGCAGGTATATAGGAAAGGGTTAGACAATGGCTATGAATAGAGCAAGTTTTGCTAAAATGCTTGAGCCAGGGCTGAATACTCTTTTCGGTCTTGAATACGACAAGTATCCAGAGGAATACCTAGCAGTATTTGAAAGCAACACCTCCAGCAAAGCGTTTGAAGAAGACGTATTGTTGTCAGGTTTTGGGTCAGCACCAACTAAGACAGAGGGTGCGGCTATTTCTTATGATGATGCTGGGCAACAATGGACAGCGCGATACCAACATGAGACAATTGCTTTAGCTTTCGCAGTTACTGAAGAAGCTGAAGAAGACGGTCAGTATGGCTCAATTGCTTCACGTTACACTAAGGCACTAGCACGCTCAATGGCTTCCACTAAGGAAATCAAAGCGGCAAACGTCTTAAACTTCGCGCAAACTGCTGGTTACACAGGCGGTGACGGTGTTACACTACTAAGTGCATCACACCCAACCCAAAATGGTAACCAATCAAATGTGTTAGGCACAGCGGCTGACCTTTCAGAGACTTCACTAGAGTCCGTTCTTATCAACATTGCTGATATGAAGGATGACAGAGGTCTTCGAATTGCGGCAGTAGGTACTACTTTGGTAATACCGACAGCTTACACATTTACAGCGGAGCGTCTGTTGGAATCTCAATTGAGAACAGGCACAGCCGATAATGACATTAACGCTATTAAGTCAGGTGGATACCTACCTAATGGCGCACATGTTATGCGTCGGTTGACAGACTCAGATGCGTGGTTTGTAAAGACTGACGTACCTGACGGCTTGAAAATGTTCCAAAGATCGCCTATGAAAAAAGGCATGGAAGGTGACTTCGAAACTGGAAATGTACGCTACAAAGTCCGTGAGAGATATTCTTTCGGTCACACTGACTGGCGTGGCATCTTCGGATCTGAAGGCGCATAATAAAAAATTGAGGGAGGGGATTATCTCCTCCCTTTTCACCTTGACAGTTGCATTTTGCAACTGACACTAGCCAAGACAAGGAGACACACATGGCTAATACAACATTTACAGGAGCAGTACGCTCCGAAAACGGTTTTAAAGTAGTATCTAAAAATGCTACAACAGGCGCATACACTGATACAGCGGTTATTGCCTCAACAGGTATTGTCACAAATAAATATGTAAAACACGTCGGCTTTGCGACAGGTGTTACTGTTAACACTACTGCTGGCGATAGCCCGACAATTGGTGAGTTTACTCAGCCAGCAAACACAATCATCACTGACATTAAGATATTTTGTGACACAGCTCCTGTGATTGGAACTGGTGACATTGGTTACGAAGTTGGAACATCTAGCTCAGGCGCACAAATCGTTGCGGCTCAGACTGATGAAATCCTTGATGGCGGTACAACCGTTGTTGAGCATAACGTAACTGTGACCACTTTGGTTCTTCAGACACAAGATGGTACAACTGCACCAGCTTCTGTTCAATATACAGACACTGAAAGAACTATTTACTGTAACATTACAAATACTGTCGATGCGACAACAGCAGGATCGTTCACATTCATTATTGAATATGTTCAAATCGCATAATTAATTAGGTGGGGGTAAAACCTCACCTACACATTAGGAGAGTAAAGTGGCAGATATTACAACGACAACTAAAATTTCAGAAAACACTCGTGAAGTTGTTTACGCTTTTCAATATCAATATGTTGACGGTGGCAATGAAAGTGCTGTTTCTAAAATAGATGTCTCTGGTCTAACTAAAAGCGCAAATGGCGACACATGTACTGGCATAAGAATTGTTGAGTGTTGGTGGGTAATAAATGCAATGACTGTAGAAGTTTTAGCGGATGCGGATACAGACGTTATTGTTTTGCATTTAGATGAAGGTCAGTCAGGATACCAAGACTTTTCAAAATTTGGAGGGCTACCGACAAGTAGTTCATACGGATCAAGTGGAACTGGCGACATTAAATTTACGACAACAGGGGCTGGTGCGGCAGGTGATGCTTATCAGATTGTGATAAGAGCAATTAAAGAGTATTAAATATGGCAACTTCAGGAACGGTAGCATTTAGACCAGACGTTGAAGAGATTATTTCGGAAGCCTACGAGCGGTGCGGAATAGATCCACAGACTAGGACAGGTGATCAAGCTGTATCGGCAAGACGCAGTTTGAACCTACTGTTTTCTGAGTGGGCTAA
>TARA_R100001463_G_scaffold23239_3_pt1 | contig 15837 bp, 25 predicted proteins | sample TARA_R100001463 | Tara Oceans TARA_R100001463 (sample SAMEA2622242) | marine metagenome | biome: marine biome (ENVO:00000447); feature: deep chlorophyll maximum layer (ENVO:xxxxxxxx); material: "saline water (ENVO:00002010), including plankton (ENVO:xxxxxxxx)" | depth 40 m
TCTTCTGAAACCTTTTGGTGCTTACGTATCAATATATCATCTGAAGTGTTAAGCATTGCTTGGTCTTGCAAAGACTCTATATCAGACTGATACATATCTAATTCAGCCATTTTACCCATTTATACTCCCATTGTTGTAAGGACATAGACTTCTGACATCGCAATATGCTTGACATTTTCTACCGTCCCAGGTTTGTTCTTTATTACATTTTTGAGGTAAGTTTCCTGTTTCTAAAGCTTTTACAAGCTCATCTCTAGCAGAAAGAAACTTATTCTCTAATACTTCATCGTCATACTTAGGTATTTCAATCAGGTAAATATGCTTGTCAAGTCCTCTCTCTCTAGCTACTGCTAGTCCGCCGTCTCTTAACGTGACTTGTATATACATACTATCTACGTCGTATCCAGCTTTAGTGAGAAGATATCTATACCAATTTACCTGCCAGCCCCAGTCTCCATAATCAGCTAGACCTTCTTCGCGATACCATTGTTTAATCATTTTAGGAGAACCCTTTTTTCCCCATTTACCGCTTATTTTGTACCTAGCACCAGACGGGTCTGGAATTAGTTTATATGTCATCCCTAATAATTTAGCGCATTTGTAAGAGCCAGTGTTCTTATAGTCTAGCAGTGTATTAGTCTCCTTGTCGTATAAGTCGGCTATACCAGTTATATCAAACTGTTCTAGTTTTTCTTCTAACAAATGTCTGTCGTCTTCGTGTTGTTCTAGTCGAGCGTGGTGCATTGTTCCTGCTAGAGAAAATGCTCTATCTTGAGGGTCTATATAGTATTCTTTAGTCCTTTTAAGATAAGATTCACACGCTCCATTTAGAAGTTCAGTGGTAGACGGCTTTCTATTAGGGTCTCTTTCTTTCGACATTTCAATTAAAGTAGGTAATGACATACCCATTTTAACAATATCAACGTCGCCCTTATTCACGTCTTCAAATGATACTTTACTTCCATCGGGGTAAAGAAAACCAATTGCGGGCATTCGTCGTCTCCTTGTTATTTACATAGTCTGTCATCAAACTATGTAATTTATCTTTAATTGACACACCTTCTTTTAACGTCTTTGACTTAAACTTTATCCAAAGTTTCTTGTCTACAACGAAAGAAGTTTGATATCTATTTTTCATAGTGCAATCTACCATAATATTCTTACTTGAGTCAAATAAAACTTTAAAACTTTATAAGTCAAGTTTCATAAGTTCTTTATCGACTGAGTCTTTATCATCTTGAGGTATATAATCAAAATAATTACATAATATATTATATCCCTTTTGATATCTTTTATACTGATTAAAGTTTTTATCTACATTTGCTACTGCTTCTGCGTAGTCTTCTTCTAATTTCTCTAAATAAAGAAGTAGTGCGTCTAACTCTTTATCTACTCTTTTAAATTGCTCATATCCTTTACTCATTATTTTCTCCATTTATAGGTTCACTATGTTCGTCTAATTCGTGATTTTCGCCATTATTATAATCAACGATTTCACTATGCCAACCTGCGCCTTTTATGTATACAGTTTCAATTCTATATCCTAGACTATGTAACATAGACGTAGATTTAAGTATGTCTCTTTGTAATCTTATTGCTTTTTTTGCTCTTTTATCCATTTGCCCTCCCTAAGCACAAAATGTCCTAGACTATTATTAACTCTTTCTAAGTCTTGGATTAGTCTGTTCATCTTTTCATTGAATATAATATTATTTTTATTCAAATGACCTTCGTGTTTTATAGACCAAGTTTTGTCTATTATTTCATTACTCATTCTTCCTCCAGTTCAAAGTCTGACCAATCAAGACACTCGCTACATATAGCGATACCAATATCTCCATCTTCTACTACTTCTGTAATGGCTTTTCCACCACAACATATAGAGGACCAAACCATATCGTCTTTGTCTATCATTTCTACAATACCTTCTTCGTGTTCAATCATCTTTCCCTCACATTGTTCACATTCTTTAACATTAATACTTGGCTCGTCGCCTTCGTGTCTATTGCCACACTTACAAACAACTGTTGGTTCCCATAGACCTTTAGACGACTCGCCCTTTTCAACTGATATAAATCCAAGATAACTCATCTTTGGTCATTCATATAATCTCTTTGCTTATCATTCCAAGCGTCATAACGCATATCATTGTCGTTCTCAAACTCTTTGATAGCATTAGCAAACTCGTTGTAAGCAAAGTCTACATCCCATACATCTAGCTCAGTCTCTTCATCGTGAGCGACTGGAATATATATTTTGATGAAAGCAGGGTCGCTTTTCTTACTTATAGTATCGTTCATTTTATTTCCCATTGTTGTATTGCAGGTAGCGTCGCCAGACCAAAGGTTGTATTTGCATAACCTCTTTGACTACCTGCAAGTTTAATATAATCTTCATAATTTTTTCTAATCTATTAATAATTTTACTCAAAGTCAAGTACTTTATCGTCGCTTTAGTCCAGCTTAGTCTAGCTATATAACAGATATTAATAAAAAAAACAAGCGACACCTGACTTAAAATCGTCAGGTGTCCTTGCATTGTCGTTTATGTAGTGTATTGACTAAGCATAGAATAGTTCACATCTCTGTAATGAGGAGAAACTTCTGTATTTATGACAAGTGGAAATGTCTGTTTAAATATATCTTTATATTCAAACATCATAGTCTTGTCATTGTACTCTATGACAGAAGTTATGTTTGCAAAGACATCATCATAGAATTGTCTTGCAGTCTCAGGCAACATAGCACTCTGTAATTGACTTTTTCTCTTCATAAAGTAATTCCTAGTTTCAGTCGGTATATCAAATATCTCAAAGATATTATCAACTGACATTACTGATTGATTATGTCTCATTCTGATATAATCAACCATAGGTTTTATCTGATATGAACTATCTTTTTTGTCTAATCCAATGTATCGTCTTAACATCTCGGAATCTCGTCTGTACATATTTATGTCGCTAGACATTCCGATATGCCTATCAGCAACTCCATCAAACCCGACATAAACATCACTATATTTGTCTAAGATTCTGCCACACTTTGAGACAATACGAGGTGGCACGACTAATGACTTGTACAATGTCGTATCTCCAAATTGATAAGGCATACCATTGCAGGCAATTTCATTTGCAATGTCATGACACTTGTCAACGACTTTTGTCCAAAAGATTGACCAATGCTTAATCTTGTCAGTTTGTAGTGTTCCTGAATGATACCTAATCTCAATACCTTGATTTGACTGAAAATGACAATGCCAATTCAAACCATGGTATCGTTTATCATTGTATTTTTCGTGGGTATAACCTCCATTGTCATAGTAGAACTCTACAAAAGATTCTCTATCTGTGATATATTGGAAGTCATTGACACTTTGACTGACTGGACGACTCCACCTTTGATGACCACTACCATAATATCTCGACTTTGGAAGCCAAGTGTATATATGGGGCTCTATCATTTTTGTGAAAAATGTCAAAACAGAAGCGTGTAGCCAATCGTAATCTTGGACATCTATATGCAAATGTAAACCTGTTTTGACACTTGCATAAGCTCCCCAATTATCTTGTAATGTCTGACATATTGTATTGACATCTTTTACCAATATGTCTCCTCGTCTTGGATTCATCACTACTTCGCCTCCGTATGGGTGCCTATGATTTGTCGTACTAGTATCACTTGTCATACGAAGTCGTCCTAGTGAATGCCACTCTTCAATGTCTGCATTTCTGCTTTTGCCAACTTGCACTCGCAAGTCGTCTTGTACTGCCGAGAAGGATTCATCCTCATAGAAGTTAGTTTCAATCTCGACGCCAATATTTCTTTTTGACTCAATCAAATAGAAAGTATCTTTATCGTACATGTCATAACTAGGATTGACAAAAGAACTTCTAGTTTCGACATATTCCTTGGACATAACTTCCCATTCAGGTGTCGAATAGCTTTGTTCATCGTAGCAAGATTCACAGACATAACCTTCTGTCTCTTCACTCCAATGAGCATCGTCTTGGTGAAGAGTATCGCCGCAACTCTCACAATCGGTGAAGTTCTCGTGATAACAATCAGTACAATAAGAATCGCCATGTCCATACTCGGCGTCATCTACATGAATCGTCTCCTCACAACTATAACATTCTGTATAATTGACACTACAATTATCGCAGACAGGCGAATCATCAGTATTTGTATAACAAAAACTTGACGATGTTGATTCTTGTTCGCCACAATCTGCACATTGGCAAAGTGATTCATTTATCTCTTGTACTACTTCTTGTCTCATTTCAGGAGGCATTGTCTATCTCGCTTTCTTCTCTTATCCAAGTATCGTCGCCCCATAGTCGGTCGAACATAGCTTCCTCAGACGATATCTCGCCAGTGTCAGGATTGACATGAAACCAATTATCATCTTTTTTCTCGTAAAACCACGAGTTTGGATGTGTTTTTGTCATTTCTGCCAATTCAATAGCCTCTTGGCTTTTCCATTCATCCTGCCAATAATCATCTTTATCGTCAAACTCTAACTCTTGCTGATTGAAAGTGCTTGTCCAACTATAAGTTATAGGTGTCGATTTTGGATATGTGTTTAGTTTCCATTGGTAGACTCTTGAAGTATAGTCAAACAAAGATTTTTCTACATTCATTTTAATGTCGTCAAACTTCGATACATCAAAACTATAAAGCGTGTTCTTATTTAAACTATAGACATCTACATTTTTAATACCTGAATCAAATAAAGCGTCTTCTATAAAAGCAGACTCACTGGCATAAAACATTGTCTTATACTCCGGAACATAAGCTATATATAAAGGACGATTTGTTTCTCTACACAAATGCAATACCATTGGGTTTTTCTTTACAAACGACAATGCAAAGTCGCTATCAAAATCTTTGACTGCTTCTTGTATATTGTCTTTGTCATTTATTGCTTTGAAGATAAGCTGGCTGTCTACTGGACATTGTTTGTCTAGTTTGCCTTGCATTTCCTCAATATTGTAAACGCAACCATTATGGGCGCCGACAACATCGCCGACTCTAAATGGGTGTGCGTTTGATTTGACTATTGCTCCTTCTGTCGCAAATCGTGTATGTCCGAGAAGAATATAACTTTCGTCTTTCAATGACTTGACTGACTGATTATACTCTTTCGTGTCTACGAATTTGCTAGAGGGCAATAGTGATTTGTATATCCTAGTGTTAGCGCCGACTCTTGCAATACCTGACGAATGACTACCTCTAGTCTCGCTATCTATTGCAATATCACGCAATACCTTTTTGACAACTTTTAATTGTCGGCTAGTATAGGGCGTCGGCGACTTAGCTATTCCATAAATACCACACATAGTCTAATCTCCTGTTTTTGTTAATATACCCTGTCTTAGACAGGCTAAGTCTTTGCGACAAATAGCAATCGGTGTCGAAAGGAGTGCCACCCAGACTTGTCGACTATTTTGTCTGTATTGATTACTACTTGTCGCTAACATTATCTACTACCCACCATTCTGACATATTTCATTGTTCTGTCTGAACGATTATGACTTGGTTGATATAAACCACAAAAGACATTTACTTCGTGTCCATTGAAATTGTCATATCGGCGTCTCATAAACCATTTATTAGTATTGGTTTTAATGTTCTTTCTAATTCTTTTTGTCATTCTAATAGTTTTTAGTCTACTATCTGTAAATCTCTTTCTGTACGCCTCCACTAGTTCGTTATGTCTTTCGACACCTTTACCATTTAGTCGTCCTAGCTTGTATAGTTTCCTATAACATCTAATAACGAATTTGGCGTTTTCTTGTTCTTGATTAATCATTTAATAATTACCTTTCTATACTTATTGACTAATTTGACTAGCTCGTCTATTTCTTCTTGCGAAGGATATGCAGTACAACCAGACATATATAAATCGACGACAGCTTCTAGTCTAGCTTGTTTATTTATAATATAACCAATAATAAATCTTTTGTCGTATTTCTTCATATCGTCAATTACCCGTCTATCTGTCTATTTCTTCGTAGTTGTCGCATACCCTTTTTAAGAGTCTTCAATGCGTCTACGACATTTCCTGTATCCAAGACAAACCTTCTGTCAGATACCATATAAGTGTCCATAAAATTACTATCGACACGCATTAGATATCCGTCTTTCAGTTCCTTGTTTGCCAAAATAGCTATGGAAGCGAAGCAGTCATTCATTGACAAGTCTGTGAGACTGACTGTGCGTCCATTCATTGACTTAGTTATTACATCTGTCATTGTAATAGTAAGTTCTACTTTTTTGTTGTTATTGTCTTGTACGGCGATAAACTCAATACCTGTCGGAGGTACTGGAATGTCAATCTCTCTAGTCCAACGCTGATTGCAAGTAGGACATTTATCGTGTATCGTCTTTTTGTATGTTTCAGACATATTATTTCCTTTCGTCAAAACCTGTTTTGATTTTTTGTCTATTTTCATAGCTCAACTTACAAAATTCCAACTAGAAAACCTAAACCTATTTTGACTCTGGCGTTTTATTATGACGAGAAAAATAGAGTTTGTCGGGGGCTATGGCTAGACTAAGAATTAGTCTAGCCTTGAGCTCGAGTCTAGCTAGTTTGCGTAGACAAGAACAAGAATCAGACATAAATAAATATCTTTCAAAATCATTATTTTCTTGACTATTTGCCATATATTCCCCAATTTCTAATATGTTAAAAATAAATAAAGCGAAGCTACTAGAAGTTGCCAAGTTATACGACGGGCAACCTGATGACTATGAGCCAACAAAAGATGAGTTGGCAAATATAGGAATTGAAGTAGCTGAGCCAAGCACACACGAAGGGAAATTATATTCGGCGATTTCCGAAGTTAAAGCCGAACAAGATGGGAAAGCGAAAAATGACGCCTTAGCCATTGAAAAGAAACATAAAGAGATTAAAGCGTTAGTAGGCGATGTTAATAAATTGATTGCTAACAATGAATCTTATACCTATCACAAGGAATTAAAAAATTCCGAAACACAGACAAGGGAAACTTTCCTAGTTCGCCCAAAATGTGAGGTCAAATTCTCCGCTTTCCGAACAAGCGAAACACCTATTAACATAGAAAAAGAAACCGACACAACGAAAGGGGACGAATAAGTCGTCGGGGGTTTTCTAGGGGCTAGATTCTAGCCCCTAGAATCTTATTCCTTCTAGCCGAAATTTTTTCCCAGACGATAGAGCGGGGGTTAGAGCTAGACTGAGGAACGATAGTCTAGCTCTAGAGCTGTTGTATTATTTTTTATGTACTAAAAAAAATACCCCAGGGTTGTTAGCCCCAGGGTATCTTTTGTTATTTAACTTTGTACAAGTCAAACCTGTCAACAACCAATGTCTTTGAATTAAAATCTTCATCAAAGAATAAATCAAGTCTCTTGATGAAATAATATAATTCATAGTTAACACCATTGTTGTACTCACAGCCAATGCCGCTAAGCACTCGCTCTAAACTAGAAGGCTCTAAGCCATTGTCTAATAAAAGAACAACAGTCTTTAGAATCTTAAGTGTCTCAGGTTTCATATTATTTTTCCTTTCGTATCTGTTTAATATTATGGTATATATTACATAGTATCTATGTAAATGTCAAGAAAAAAAAGAAAAAAAATAAAAAAAGTGCGCACTGTTGACACTATTTTAGGAATCATAACAGAAAACCAAATTTTCAACCAAATTTACAATTTCTAATTTATATAAAAGGGGTACGCCGATGTGGAAACAAAAGCCACACACAAAATTATGCGATTTTTTCAACAAAGTTGGAATTTTCGGGGTTAAACTGGTGAGGTGGTAAAATTCGACGACTAGAATAATTTTGGAAAAAATTTTTCGATTGGACCCTCTCTAGAACACCGAGCATTATGTAGGAAATAGATTTAATATTCTATGTTATTCAAGAGCAACGAGCATTAGTGTTTTTTTTCGTCCTTCGGACTGTTAAAGTTACCCTGTTTGTTTTACTTGAGTCAAGTTATTTTGTATTTATATCGATTTATAGAGCATTAGAATCTAGAACATTGAGACGTCGTGCGATTTTTTTTAAAAAATATTTGACTTGTGTAGGAATATTTACCTAATTTGCATACACAATTAACGATATGGGAGTATTATAATGGTAGAAGCTAATATGGATGACATAGGAAAAGCGATAGAATTAAATATTGGAGGTCATGACTATAAAATTATAGAAATACCTCTAAAACATGAAGATGGTAGTAAAGAATTGTATGGGAGACATCTAGTAAAAGAGAATGTTATACTAATAAATAAGGATATAGCAGAATCTAGAAAGAAAGAAACATTGATTCACGAAGTATTACACGCAATATTTTACAATACTGGCTTAGAACACGATGAAAGACAAATAGAAGCCATAAGTAACGGTTTATTTCAACTAGGAGTAGGAGATTATCTATGGAAGACCTAAAAAAAGCAATATTAAAGGCAAAAGAACAAGGTAATACTGCATTAGTGCAAAGATTACAACAAGAACTAGATGAATTAGAAAAAATACGTCAAAACCTTAATTGGGATATGTTAATACGTGAATTAGAAGATGTAGAAGACAAGGAGGATTTTCCAAAAAATGCCGAAAAATAATAATGCAGTAGACTTCATAAAAGAAGTATACCCACAAACTGAACAAGAATTTCAAATTCTTTTAAATAAAATGTATAGAACATTCTGTGAAAAGCAATTTGATTATGGTCCTGGTAATATAGCATTAGGTACCATGTTGAAAAACGAAAAAGAAGTCAATCAGTCCTTATTTGGTATAATTGTAAGGATGAATGATAAGATAAACAGACTAATCAATTTGTCAACAAATCACAATATGAAAGCAAAGAATGAACCAATAGACGATGCTTTTGTAGATATTGCAGTATATGCAGTGATGGCAATGATAGTCAAACAAAACAAATGGGGTAAATAATGCCTGGAGTAAAATGGACAGAAGATGAAATCAGAATCTTAGACCAGTATGAACGTACTGCTAAGTCTGCATTCGTTCTGTATCAAGAAATACGTATTGCTGGATATAATAGAACATATAAAGCAGTATCTCGTAAAATAGAATCATTAGGATTAAGAAAACCTACCAGATATACAACTGGACATGAGATGACTATCGGATACCTAGATATTGAATCTACTGGATTTAGTGCTAATATCGATGTTATGTTGTCTTGGTGTATTAAAGGTAGAGGTGACAAAAACGTTGCTGGAGCTAAAATTACAAAAGAAGAGCTAATGTCAGATAAACAAGATGCTCGCATTGTAGAGCTTTTAGTAGAAGAAATGAACAAATATGATGTAATATTTACATATTACGGTACTCGTTTTGATATTCCTTTTATCAGAACACGTGCATTGTATCATAAAACATTCTTCCCACTATACAAGCAAAAGTCACACAAAGACCTGTATTATGTAGTAAAATCTAAATTAAAGCTACATCGTTCGTCATTAATGGCAGCTACAGAGTTTTTTGGTATTGCTGGTAAAACAAGAGTAAAGCCAGAAATGTGGCAAAAAGCTAGATGGGGCGATGAAAAAGCAATGAAATACGTTTACGACCATAATGTAGCAGATGTAGTCATACTAGAGAAGCTGCATCGTAAACTAGAAGAATATGCACCACCAATGGTAAGACCATTATAACTAGGAGGAAACATGGCTAAGAAAGAAGAAAAGCTAACAATAATGAATAATGATAAGGAAATCGAGTTCTTATACTCTGATTTAACAGAAGAGGCACAAGCTCAGTACAACAGAGCTAATGAATTAGCTGGTCAATTGATGAGATTAGACCAACAAGCCAATGAACTAAGATTCCTTGCTAACAACTATATTCGATTTGTTATCGACGAACTTGAGAAAGACGTTGACGATAAAGAGGAAAAATAGTTAAATTATGAGAGAACGTATTGTAAAGGGAATTACCCATTACTTGTATGATGACGTTGATGAGTTTAGAAAGTATCATGAAAGTGTTTCTTTAGTAACTGATTGGCGTCATTCAAACAAAGGTGATTGGGTTCTTGCTGATGATGGTCAAGTATGTCAAGTTCTACATCTTGGTGTTTTAAAAAAACCCGATAGGAAAAAAGAAACTACTTTTATTAGAACTATTATAGGTTCTTTTGTTTGCAGTCCTAAAGTTAGAATGGAAGGAGACATGAAGACTAACATGCATACGTTCTCTACAAAAGGTGAATCTTCATCTGTTAGAAAGAAAAATAGAAAACATGTAACTGATAAAGAGTTTTTGTTTGGTAAGTACGTAGCAAAAGGAGATGACGTAGTAGAAGCTTATATGAAAGCTTTTCCTAGCAACAACGAGAACTATGCTAAGTCACAATCAAAATTACTTTTAAAAACCGACAGGGTAAAAAAATTGATTAGAGAAGAAATAGATAAACACTTGAATGATGCTGAGATTACTCCTCAATATCTATTAGAAGAAATGAGAAATATTATAGATAAAGGAGGTTCTTCAGATAGAGATAAAATCACTGCAATAACAACGTTAATGAAGATATCTGGAATGATGGACACAGAAAAGACAACAGAATCTTTAACATTATTTCAAGGTTTTACACAGGAGCAACTAAATGCAATTCAAGGGTCTAGACACAAAAAATTGGCAGAAGTTAAAAAAGATAACGAAAAGTAAACGTTGTAATATATGCTATTACAGGTTAAGTAAAACTGGAATTTTCTTATATAATAAAGAAAAGGAAGATACCACACATATAAAATGTTTTAATTGTTTAACGGTATACAATTCGTCTTTTGGTATTACAGACTTAGGTATACCTAGAGAGGTAGGTCATTCATGAGATTAGCAGTTTATGGTACATTAAGAAGAGGATTTGAAGATACTGGAAAGGTAGAAGGGTTTAGTTTGGTATTTCCAGGAACACAGTCTTTCCCCGCTCTTATAAAAAATAAAAAAGGAAGTGGAGCTGTTGTTGAGTTATTAGATGTAACTGAAGAAGAACTAAATATGTATGATATGTATGAATCAACAAAAGATGGTTTATACATAAGGACTACGGCTAACGTTATCCTGGATAAAACAAAAGAAAAAGAAAAATGCTGGATATACGTAGCTGGACCTTTATTATGGCAAAGCTCTAGCACGTTTACAGAAGTACCTGATGGTGATTGGCTTTCACCTAAGACATTAGTAATGATGGATAGAGTATATGAAAAAGAATACCAAGAAGCCAGATAATTTTAATATTATACCTCCAGACTTGTCAGCTAAAGAAAAAGCTTTAGAGTTGGCAAGAAAAGATATTGTAACTTTTGGTCAAATGTTTTTACCAGAAGATTTTATGAAATCAACTCCTGCTCCATACCAATATGAGCTAAGTAATATTCTTTTAGGAGACGAAAAAAGAGTTTGTATTATACTTCCTAGAGGTCACGCAAAATCAACTTTAGCTAAAACAGCTTTACTTCATCAGTTGTACTTTGCTCCTCCAGAGAAGAAACAATTTATAGCTTGGGTTTCTGAAGAACAATCTCAAGCTATTGACCATATTAAATATATACAAAACCATATAGATATAAATCCAGCACTTCAATATTACTTTGGAGACTTAAAAGGAAGTAAGTGGACAGAAAAAGAGTTTACTACTGCTAGAGGAGATAGGATTATTGCAAAAGGTACATCACAACGTTTGCGTGGTCGTTCTCAGTTAGGATTAAGATATACAAATATTATTCTTGATGACTTTGAATCAGAATTAAATACGAAAACACCAGAAAGAAGAAGAGAGATTAAAGAATGGGTAATGTCAACAGTAGAACCCGCTTTGGAAAACTCCAAAGAAAACGAAGGGTCAATATGGCTTATTGGTACGATAGTCCATTACGATTCATTCCTACAAGGAGTGTACGATGGATATCTACAAGCTCAAAAAGAAGATAGAAAATCTGCTTGGAATGTACTATATAAAAAGGCTATAGTAGATGATGTACCTCTATGGCCTAGCTATTTTACAAAAGAAAAGCTTATAGATATTAAAAGAAGGTTTACAGAAATGGGACTGGTTCATAAGTTTGCACAAGAGTACTTGAACGAAGCTAGAGATTTAGAAAGTGCTAAGTTTCATATAGACAGAATAAACTACTATAGAGGTAATCTTGTAGAAAGAAATGGATTTAATTATATGATGGTAGATGAGTCTGCTATACCTGTAAATGTATACATAGGAGTTGATTTAGCTTATGAAGCAAATGCAAGAAGCGACTATCAAGTAATTATGGTTATTGCTATAGATAGTGATAGAAATGTATATGTTGTTGATTATTATAGAGAGCACTCTCCATTATATGATATGCCTAAAAATATTGTTGATATGGCAAAAAAATATCATCCTGTTAGAAGAGTTAATGTTGAAAAGGTTGGTGCTCAAGGATTGGTAAAAGATTATGTAAATCAACTTGTTGGTAAAGACAGAAAGCTAGCACCAGGATTATCTCAAGGAGTAAGACCTCCTGCTGGTATCAAAAAAGAAGATAGGTTAGAAGCATTGCTTTGTCCTATTGTAAATCGAAGAAAAATGTTTGTTAAGAAAGAACACGCAAACTTAATAGATGAAATGTTTGAGTTTCCAAAAGGTAGAAATGATGACCTTCTTGACGGACTATGGTATGCTGTCACCACAGCAAAACCACCAAAAAGCTCTGCAATTGACGCAAACAAACTAGAAGACAAAATAAGTAAAATAGAAGAAAGTAGAGCTAAAAGAGTCATAAACTGGGTTACTGGACAAAAAATCTAATTTTTTACTTGACTTTAGTACATAAAATTCTTTATTTTTAGACTAAAAACTAAAATGGGAGTTTATGGCTAATTACGACGAAAACAAATCAAAAGCCCAAATTACAAGAGAATTATTTAGGCGTTGGAGAGACGCAAGGCAACAATGGGACTCTGAAGCTAGAAATGCAGTAGATTTTACTTTAGGCAATCATTATAGTAATGAAGAATCTGATGCTTTACAAGCAGTAGGACAAGCAGACTTTGTAATTGACAGAGTATATGCTGCTGTCGATAAATTAAAATCATTACTTACATCAAGACCTGCAAAATTTTCTGTTATAGCAAGAGAAGATTCTGATAATAAATTATCAAACGTTTGGAAGACTATCTTAGAATATATCTGGGATATATCAAATGGAGACAGTACTTTTAAACAAGTAGTCCACGATTATGCTGTTACTGGACTGGGATATATGTATGTATATGTAGACCCTGAAGCTGACTATGGAAGAGGTGAAGTTAAGTATACGCATGTAGACCCTTTTAGAGTATATGTAGACCCAGCATCAAGAGATAGATTTTTTAATGATGCATCAGGAATTATATTGTCTACTTTTTTAACCAGGCAGCAAGTTTTAGATTTATATCCTCAGATGGAAGAATTTATTGATGATATAGAGCCAGGTATAAACTCTCTATATGGAGAAGATTATCCAACATCTAACTTAAAAAATAGTAATAATGTATTAACTCCTGCTGAAGCAAAAGATTTAGATTATAATGTAAATCAAAAATATCAAATACTTGATAGATTTTACAAAATTAAAGTACCTTTCTATAGATTGTTTAACACTTTAGATGGCAGTGAAAAGATTTTAGACACTGACACATATAGTCTTATTATACAAAACGAAAAAACAATTGAACTTATAGAGAAAGGAACTATAGAAATAGAAGAGATTATGCAAACAAGAATTGCACAATGTAGCACAATAGGTGAAACACTTCTTTATGAGCGTATTCTAAACACTGATATATATCCAATTGTTCCATTTACAAACATTTGGACTAATACTCCCTATCCAAAATCAGATGTGAACAAGGTTAAAGATTCGCAAAGACTTTTAAATAAGTTATTTTCTCTAACCTTGTCACACGCTCAATCTGCTGCTGGATTAAAACTTTTAATTCCAGAGGGTAGTGTTGATAGTGTTAGTCAGTTAGAAAAAGATTGGGCTAATCCAAACGCGGTTATCGAATATAATCCAGAGTTTGGTGAGCCACATTACCCACAACCAGCTCCTTTAACAAGTGAGTTTTATTATTTAATCGATAGGGTAGAAAAGTATATAGATTTAAATTTTGGTATACCTGAACTATTACAAGGGTTTAGAGAAGGTGCTCCAGAATCTGTTAGAGGTACTATGCTTTTATCAGAAATGGGAGAGTCTAGAGGTAAATCAAAGTTAAGAGATATTGAAGCAAGCTTAACTATGGTAGGTCAAGTTGTTTACAACTTGGCTAAAGACCATTATAGCTTTGCAAAAACATTTAGAATTGTACAACCAAATAACGATATTACTGAATTTTCAGTTAATATGAGAATGTACGATGATAAATCGAATGAAATAGCGACCATAAAGAATGATATTCAGCTTGGTCAACATGACATTCGAGTTATATCAGGTTCAACTTTACCTAGCAACAAGGTATCTGAATACAACATGTATCTTGATGCTTATAAGCTTGGACTGGTAGATGATGTCGAGGTTTTAAAGAAAACTGAAATCTTTGACAAAGAAGGTGTCCTTCAAAGAAAAGGGCGTATGGCACAGATGCAACAATATATTGCTCAACTTGAAAATCAAGTGAAAAAACTAAGTGGCGATTTACAGACGTCTGAACGTGAGCAGGTTTCTGCTAGAAAACGTACAGAAGTTGAGAAGTTTAAATCTACGTTAAATGAGATTACTTCTGCTAACAAAGTTAAGGAAAAAGAAAAGGTAATGAGACTTGGGAATCTGATTGACCAAATGCAAGCTTCTATGGAGGAAGAACAAAATAACGAGTCTGGTTCAGAGTCTTAGGACTAAATCAGAGTTAGGAGAAAAAACATGGCAAAAGAACAAGAACAACAACAGGTTGAACAGCAAGTAGACCCAATTGTAGAATCTACAGTGGAACAAGAGATTTCATTGGAAGAACCTACCTCAGAAACAGGTGTGGAAGCATCTGAAGCTGTAGACTGGGAAACAGAAGCTAAAAAATTTCAATCAATGTACGACAAAAAGGTTGCGGAACACGAAACTTTAAAAAGTGATAGTAGTGATTTAATGAAGTTAAGAAATGTATTAACTGAAAAACCTGAATTAGTTAACATGATTGAAAAAAGTCTTGCTGGAGAATCAGTTGAGGGCAAAGAAGAAGAGGGAAGTACAACCCCAGATAGCTTTGACCCTTGGGACGCCTACTACAAGCCTGACTCAGAATCTTACAAATTTAGAGTAAGTAATGAGAAAAAGCTTGTACACGAAACAGTAGATAATGAACTGGCTAAACTACGCAATCAAATGGCAATGAATAACTTAAAAACAGAATTGGTTAGCAAGCACAACTTAGGTGCAGATGACGCAGAACAGTTTTTACACTTTGCTACAACACCAAAAGCCAACTTACCTATTGAAACACTTATTAAAGTGTGGAAAGAAGGACAGGGCAAAGGTGCTAAAACAAGTGAAAACATGGAAGCAGTCAAAAAAACAAAGTCAATTCCTAAACCAGCTGGAGTCCTTCAAGGTGGAGAACAACCTCGACCTTCTGAAGAAGACGAAGTTTGGAGTAGAGTTATGAGTGCTAGTAAAAGCGGTAGTATAGTCTAAACTAACTAAGAGGTAAATAAAATGGCTTTTAATCAAGGAACATTGAAGTCATCAGTAATCACAGCACAATCTGCGGACGCAGGTGTAGGACAAAGACCTGACGTTAGACGTTTATATGATTTCTCTGATAGAGTTGCAGAACTTATGCCAGAGGAGTCACC
>TARA_R100001463_G_scaffold46358_1_pt1 | contig 15794 bp, 7 predicted proteins | sample TARA_R100001463 | Tara Oceans TARA_R100001463 (sample SAMEA2622242) | marine metagenome | biome: marine biome (ENVO:00000447); feature: deep chlorophyll maximum layer (ENVO:xxxxxxxx); material: "saline water (ENVO:00002010), including plankton (ENVO:xxxxxxxx)" | depth 40 m
TTTTTTTTATTCTAAAATTTGCATATAGCCATCTTGTGACTTCAACACCAAGTTAAATGATTGTTCGCGAATTAAAGAAAACAAATAAAAACGAGTGCAACGAGTTTTTGGACTAACAGGGTTAGTCCCATACACAGCCAGAAATGATACCCAGATAATATGTGGGTATAAATACTGTCGGAAGTTTATTGGTTTCATGAAACTTTCAATTGATGTGCTAGGTACTCCTATTTCTTTTAGTGCCTTATCAGACAACAAGGATACCTAGCACTGAAAAACTTCAACGAAAAAATCACCCCATATGGACATTTTAAATGCAGTGAAAGCCGTCGTCATGTCAGCAAAACCACAGGTCGGAGCTCAAGGGCCAGTTTGCCTGGCAATCGAGTGTGCAACGGCAATCCCCATGTGTGCAGATTCGTTTTGGATCGTAAGAACAAGTCATGCGGTCGTGAGGATTTGGAATGCCCAGCGGCAAAGAATCTAACTAAAATACCCTATGGTTGGAAGATAATGTGTGGTGTGTGCAAACGTAGATGGGAAGTTAAAACCACATCTTAAAACTGATACCAATCAAAAACATCAATATGGTGTACAACAGCCATTCGTTGCGTTTGACACGTGAATCTAAATGTGCTATGTGATTGTTGATCAAGAGATTTATTTTTTGTTCAAGTTTGTACAATCTCTCTTTGGTAGTCATTATTCGTTTTCTATGAATGATTCACCTGTGTATTCTTCTAATTTTTTAATCATTCGTTCCATGTTAACTCTTACAGTTTTACCAGTTTTTGTGTTCTTAGAATAGTATTCCCATTCACCCGCTTGGTTGTGCGGAGATATCTTAGTGACGTTACCCGCTTCATCTTTGACGTGGACTTCTGATGAACTTGAATCATCTTTGGCATATATCCAACTGAAGTCTGCACCGTGTGTGGGATCACCTGATTGGTTGTCTAATCTTATTGCACCCATTCTTGATGTTGCCGCGGCATCTTCTGAGTAGAATGCGTATCTGTTGGTTGCCGCACTCTCCTCAGCACCTACATAACGATATCCATAGTGGTTTGTGAATGTGTGTCCTGATGTTAGGTAGTACGAAGCACGATAACTTGTTCCGTTTGTGACTGTGGCATTTCCACTTGCACTACCACTGTCGTCTGTGGCATAAATGGTTGAGTTTGCACCAAAACAATCTGTGATTGTGGCATCACTTGCAAGGTTGCCGGCTGTTGAAACATAAACACCTGCTTGTGAATCAAACCCTCTTACAGTTTTGATTGTGGATGCACTACCACCACTGTTCATTACAGTTGATCCAAATGTTAATGCTGTTGGACCTCTTGAAAAACCTGATCGTGTGTATGAGAAACCATTCAAATCCGTGGTGTTGGTAACCAACATAGTTCTCTGTCTGAAGTTTGAGTTTGAACTTGAACTTGCTGTGACAAGTTTTGTGTCTTGGTTGATTACGTTCATGTAGTTTCTGCCTGTGGTGTTGGCATTTACTTCTTGGTTGGTGTTGATTACAACACCTCTGATATTGTCTACACCTCCGAAGAAGTCTGTGTATTTTGTTGATTCAAATATGCTGGAATCATCCGTTGATAATTCAATAACACCTGTGCCTTGTGTGCCTATTTCTAAATTGGCATTTGAGTTGGCAGTCTTGATTGAATTATCATGTATGATAATACCATCCAATGTTGCGTCACCTGTGACTCCCAGTGTTGTGGATACAGTTGCCGCTCCTGTGACTGCGAGTGTTGATCCATCATATGTTAACCCTGATTCACCTTGAAGTGCGTGTGCACCTGTGACAGTTGCCACCTGGTTGTTTGTGGATCCTGATAAAGTTGCTTTGGTGTCTGCGTATGCTTTGATTGATTGTTGTGTGGCAAGTTTTACATTTGAGTCTGTTCCCATTGCATCCTCGTCTAGGATACCTGTTACAGTTGCTCCATCACCTGCTATGCTTAAATTTTCTAATACAACAGTTCCTGATCCATTTGCATTTATTTCTAAGTTGGCATTTGAGGCATTTGTTGAAATACTGTTGTCGTGTATTGTTATGGCATCCAAAACAATGTCACCTGTTCCTGCAGGATCTAGTTCAATGTTACCGTTCCCTTGTGACTGGATAGAAAAGTTTTGGCTCGTTGCAGGTGTAGTTGCACCTTGTGTGCTTGGTGATAATACCGGACCAGTATCTGGCAATAGTATTTTGAAAGAACCACCTCCGGCTGTTTGACTTGACAAAAGCCACTGGTCCGAATTAGCCGCTAATGTATTTTTAATTTCACCATCGTGTGTGTATAGTGTCTGTGCACCTGTTTGTCCTTGGATGCTACCAATATTTAAACCTGCTCCGGCATTATAATTCGTTATTCCACCACCAGCACCACCGGCTCCAATTTTTAAATCTGCCGCATTAATACTTCCGACGTTAGCCATCAAGTCTATTATGCCTGAGCCGTTTGCATTAAGTTCGAGATTTGCGTTTGAAGTATTTGTGGTAATAGTGTTGTCGTTGATTGCAATAACGTCTATTACTGCCTGTGTTGCTTCTAAGGTTGCAACTTTTAAATTACCTGCCGCAACTGTGATACCACCGGACTTGTCACCTGCTGTTGCAGTTGTTGTTCCAAGTGTGAATTCGTCTTCTGACTCATCCCAAATTATTGCCGCATTGTCACCTGTTGATCCACGTTCAATGATTATACCAGCATCATTTAATGATTGTGATATACCTGAATTTAATTCTATAATGTTATCTGCTACTGCTGTGTTTGTTGTGTTAACAGTTGTTGTACTACCATTAACAGTTAAATTTCCTGATATAGTTTGATCCCCAGTAACCGTCAACGTACTTCCGTCAAACGTCAAATTAGCCTCACCCTGAAGTGCATTTGCACCTGTCACTGTTGTAATCGTATTATTAGTAGATCCTGATAGTGAAACACCACCTTGGCTTTCTTCTAATGTAATTTTACCTGATGAATTGTCATATGTTAATACATAATTGTCTTGTCCTGCACCAACCGATTGATCCGCATCAAATAAAAAGTTTCCTAGTTTTACATCACCTGTTCCACCTGGATCAAGTATGATGTCTGCGTTTGAACTTGATGAAACAATATTGTCATTGATAGTTAAATTGTCTACTGTAATACCTGCTCCTGTGAACGTGGCACTGTTTGAAAAAGTCCACGGTCTGTCTGAACTAAAGTATGTGTTAACGTTTCCTGTGAATTTAACATCATTACCTGCACCGGAACTTGTGGTTGTGTCAATTGTTATGACATCACCAGTTGTTGTGTTGTTCAATCTAAATGCTGTGCTTCTATTTGCATGAAAACCACCAAACCAATCAACACCCGTAATGGCATTGAAAGCATCGGCAGTAATTGATCCAGCGTTGTAGATGTTGTTGTCATTGACTTCAATATCACCTGAGCCTGATGCATTCAAACTTAAATCTGCGTTGCCAGTTAGTGCTGATTGTATTGTTGCGGCAACTGTTGTACCTGTTAATACAATTTTACCTGTGCCAGCGGCATCTAAAATTAAATTGTCATTACTTCTTGTGGTTGTAATTGTGTTATCGTTAATACTAATCGCATCATTGCTGATTGAAGTTGTTGCTGTAATGGGTCCTGTAACAGCAAATCCTGAAGCCGCTGTTCCTGTAAACAGTGTAGAACCATCTACTGCCCCTGTAATTGTTCCTGTTCCTGAATCTGTTATTGTAACACTTGTATTAAGTTGTGATATTGCATTAGCAGAACCTACTGCACCAACTGAATCATCCACGTATTTCTTGTTGGCTAAATCACCGTCCGCACTTGGTGCCGCAGTTGATCCACCTGTAACTTTGTTGCCGTCCAACAGTATGTTGCCACCCGGAGTAATCGTGCCAGTTGTTGCCAATGTGCCTGTTACGTTGGTGTTGGCATTCAATTCAACTGTTCCTGTGCCTGCAGGATCAATTGTTATATTCTCGTTGGATCTTAGTCCCACTAGTGTGGCATTATCAGCATTATTACCCAATGCTAATGAATCTGATCTAACTCTGCCTGTGGCTATCAAATCACCATTTGCTATGATGTCTGATGAAGCAGATACATCACCAGTTCCTGTCGTGTTTAAAAGTATGCCTTGGTTTGTGCCAATTGCTGATATTGTTCCATCAGCACCTGACAATTTTAAAGTTGGTGTTTTAAAAGCGTCCGCTGATGTTGAAGTTGTGGCATATGTTGCGTTGCCAGTTACTGCACCGTTTATGATGGGTGCTGTTAATGTTTTGTTTGTAAGTGTCTGTGAACCTGTTTGTGTTACATCACCACCACCATCTGTCGTTGCCTGTGCGTTACCTGATGAGTCAAAACTTAATACTTTGTTGGCTCTGTCTGCCGCGGCAGGAATTGTTAGTGTGGCAGTATCTGTGTTTGGTTCTACAGTTGATATTGCTCTGTTTTCAATCTTGTCTGTGGCATCAATAACTGCCTGTGATAACCTATCTAATTCTGTGTTTACTGTGGAAGCCAAGAAAGCACCCGAATTTTCAAAATCCGTTGTTCTTGCAAGGTTTGTGTCTCTGATTAAAGTGATGGTTCCTGAGCTTGGTGCACTGTTAAATGTAACAGTTCCTGTGCCTGAAGTGCCTGAATCAAATGATACAGTATAGTGCGTGGTTAATGTTTTTTTAGTAGCACCTTCATATACAGCGATAGATGAACTATCTGCAATCTCAAAGTTAAATGTGAATGCCGCTGTTGAACCGTCTGCTGTATAACTTAGTCTTGGTGTCGTTGTTGATGTTGTCATAACTTCCTTTTTCTCCTAATATTTAGTTTAATGCTCCAAAGGTTAATGTTGAGGGTATATCTTGTATTTGTGTAATATTTTTTTTGCCTCCGATCCTTTCATCGAATGCTTCATTATCTAGCCTACTCTGTGTTCTGTAGTATCCATCTGGGTCCATAAACTCAGTCAAGTACTCTGTAACAAAAATTCTGTATAATGCTTTGGTCAGCACAAGGTTTTTGAAACCGGCAGTATCGGCAACAAATTTTGTAATGTTTGAAAATCCTTTTGCAATCAGTTCACCTTCGTCTAGACCTTTGCCTTCTCGTATTGCACCAATTCCCATTTTCCTAAAATTGTCTAATAATTTGCCAATATCAACAATCATTGGTCCTAAGAATTGTTCTAATGTTTGGCTTGTAGTTCTAATTGGTTCTTTGTTTGGAGATATAATTTGTGCAATAGTGTCTTCTCCTCCAAGTTGTAAAAACATATCTGACAGTATACCAAATGCACCACTGGTCGTTGCCGCACGTGCCCAAAGCGTTGGGCTATCGTATTTGTAACCTTGTTTGCCGGCTACTACTTGTTTTAATTGTACAACCAATGCACCCATGGTTACCATTAATCCTGTAATTACGGCAATGTCTGCTACATCATCTACTAGTTGTTTGTTTGGTCGAGCAAAATCAAAATCATCAGTTAATTTTCTTTTTAAAAATCTTCTTGCAATAATTTTTCTGTAGTATGTTATTGGGTGTGTTTTAAACTGTGTTAACATTTTGGCTATTTGAGAAGTTGCACCAGCAAATTCTTCAGGAAACAACGAAGTTGCAAGTATGTCAAAATCACCGGGTTTGATGACCATGGTATCTACTGCATCATTCATTACTGCCTGCATTTTTTGGAATACGCTGTCTGTGCCAAGTCTCTTTCGCAGTTTTACACTGTCAAAATCATGATCCTCTATCTGTCGTAAATGATTCATGTCAAACATTCCATCTTCGTTCAGTGGTTTATTTTTTAACATAAAGTTCCAATCTTCTTCTGATACCCCGTAACGTTTTAGTTGTGATCTAAAATTTTTGTGTAGGTTATTCCAAGTTGTTTTTTTTGCGATGTGTATGCCTAATCCTCGTGCATAAACATTTGCCGCGGCACTTTGTAAACTTTCCGTCCACCAAGTAAGTCCACTGGCTTTGAATATAAATCTAGCATATTTGGCCGTGCCTTTTTCATATTTTGAATACGCACCAAGGCTGTCTACTGCTCCAAATCTTTCACCAACCTTGTTTAACATTCCAGAAACTGCATCCAAAGTTAATCTTCTGTGCATTTCGACCTCTGATTTTTTGCCTATAAATTTGTTTGTTCTGGTGATGCCTGCAATTAAACCGTCAATGTCTAATCCAAATAATCTTTTGCCAGCATAACTGAATGTGGGCACATCAAGTATTGATGTTACACTTGCACTACCTAATTTTGATATGTTTTGCACGTTACGAAGTGCTGACATTATACTTGCAAATTTGTCCGTTTCTCCAAAAGCAGGATTGACATATGTTGAATCAACAAATCCAAACACGCTTCTAGCAACTTTTCTTTGGAACGTTGGCAATTCTGTAAATCTTTCTCCTAATAGTCCTCCAATCTTTTCACCGTTAACTACTTCACCAACTGTTAATTGTTTTTTTAATTGTCCAAACACCCTTTCGTATCTTGGACCGAAAAATTGTGTCATGCCACGCTCACGTGCATTTTCTAATATTGTGCCCATAAATTCTAAAGCACCTGTGTTATAATTTGTGTATTGATCAACCACTTTCTGTCTTGCCTCTCCATCGATAAAACTTAAATGTGTTTTGATGTTTGGGTCTTGTTTTAACAGTTTGTAATTTTCCCCGTATTGCTTCCTAACTAAATCACTTACTGCTTTGTTAACTTTTCTCCAACCCAGTGAAGTATCAGATATGGTGTTGTATACGGTATCGATTACATCTTCCGTAATATCAATTTCACCATCTGACTGTTTAATTTTGTAACGTCTAACCTTGTCAATCATAAAATCTCTAAATTCTTGTCTTGTTGATTCTTTGATTACTTTTTGGTAATCAAAACGTGCGGCCATTCTTGTTTTGGTTGCAATACCAGTTTTTCTGCCCATAATTTTTAAATCAGCGGCACTGTCTCTAACAACAGTATTGAAAAATATTTGTGCTACTTTGTATGCTTGATCATTGTCGGTCACTTGATTTACATTTGTTCTAAATTCTTCATTCATTGTGTAGAATTCATTACTCATGTCAGCATCATTTTTTTCGCTTTGGATCCAATCTTCAAATCTTTCACCTTTCAAAATACCATTGTCATCTAATGCACGTTGGAAATTTGCCACCATCTCTTTCTGTCCATTTTTAATGATTAATTCTAGAGGCACGTGTCCCACAACATCGTTGGTGTTTATCAACAATGCCTGTGAGGCTCTGTTCACCTGTTCTTCTGGTGTGTATTTTTTTGCTTTCCTAAATGGCAAAATAGATAATGGGTCATTGAGGAATCCTCTTGTTGGATCTCTTTCACTTAAAAAATTAGCCAAGTTATCAATCTTTTGCATTGTTTGTATGCCTTTGATATAATCCAGTTTGTCTAGTTCTAAACTTTCAAGTATGTCACTGTCGTTGTGATTTACAACATTTTCTACAAATTCATCTTGATATGTTTTTACATTGCCTTCTGCGTCTCTGACCACTTCACCATTTTTTTTGATTGGATCTGTGAAACGTATACCTTCTTGATTCAAACGTAGATCTAAATCATCAAAGTCTGCTTCAAATTGTTTGACCACATAAGCATCATCAATCAACTCCTGACCTCGTTGTTGTCTAATTTTGTTTAATCCGTTTTTTATTATATCAATACAATTTTTACTTAATGCCATTTTTATAATCCTGGTTTGTCACAGTTGACCGCGTCTCTCAAAACTGTTTGTTTTGCCGCTTTGTCATCAATGACTTGTTGTTCTAATAAGAATGAATTTTTCACTCTATCTCTGTTTAGTTTCAATGCTTTGCCCATACTGCCGACTTGAAATATTGTTGGTGCAACCTCAACCAATCTACCATTTCTTATTTCTAATCCAAATTCTTTCAACCCTTCTGCAGAGTACTGTCGTTCTATTTTTTTTATAAATGTTTCTTGATCAGTTGGTTGTGTGTTATCGACCTGTTCAATATCGCTATCTGTTTTTGCATTTCTTGATCTTGATGACATTTTAGATGCTTCTGCATCAATTTCTGTTTTTCGTGGATTTGTCACATTGTCCACTGTTGACGTTCTTTTTATTGTAGAAATATTTTGCGTGGTGTTTCTTAATTTTAAATCTTCCAACAATTCTGGTCTTGCTGATGCCTCAATTATTTTTTGTATTTCTGTTTGGTTGGTTACTACACGTTTTTTGCCATCTTCTGTAATAATTAATCTTTCTACTTGTTTTCCATCTCTGTTTGTAACTTCAAGTTCTGCAGATGTGTTTTTGTTTTTGAATTCAAATACCACATCTGGTCCTAATTTAAATTGATCAATTGGCTGTATTATGCCTGCTTCTTTACTTGCATTATAATCTATTTCTTTTTTCAAATACTTTTTAATTGCATTGTTCAAACTATCGTCATCACCAAACATATTTTTGCTGATTACTATTTCTTCTCCGCTGTCGGACAATCTTAATTTTATGTTTTGTGCAGGTATCAAATTATTTTGTAATGCATTCAAATGTTTGTTAACTTCTTGTCTTGACCCTGTCATTACCAGCGTGTTTGGTTCTGTTGTAAAACTAATTGCATCGTCTAATAAATTATTGTCTTTGGCATCATACGTGTATCTGCCTCTGCTGTCCACAAATATTGCTTGATTGCTTCTAGGTTCAATACGTCCTGTGTCGTTGTAAAAATTATTTTGATGTTTTCTTGTGTTTAGTTCGCTTACATTTCTTAATCTTGCAAGATAAGGAGTTACGTCAAAACCCCATGGTTGTTCTTGTTTGTAAAATGCAGACATTGTTTTGTCATCAATTGGATCAGGATGTCTTAATCCTCGCAAATATTTGTATGAAGCGACAGAGCCATCTATGACACCACTCAATATACCACCGGCTATAAAAGCCATTCCTACGTTGGTCATAACATCACGAGCGGTATAATCTTGTCCTCTGACTTCGTATGCACTTGCAGTTAATGGTGTTAAGCCTGCTTCAATGGCACCACTTGTTGCTCCAATAGTGCCCATTCTTTTTAATGCACGTACACCTTTTGTTGATAGTTTTCCAACTGTGCCTAAAAAAGGCACTGGTATTAAATTGATTGGATCAAACACCATGCCACCAAAACTACTGATCACCTGTGCTGTTTTGCCTGCTAATGAACTTTTTGCAAAAGCATCTTGTCTTTGTGCCCCAATGTTCATTGATTCATTGGCTCTAAACACTAGATCATATGTTAGATATGGTTCCCATTTTATGTTTTCATTATACAGTGGGTGTGATTCGTTCCATTCGTCTTTGGCTATTTCTGCTTGACCTTTTCTTATTGCTTCTTGTTTCAACGCAATATCACCAAATAATTTTATAGTGTTTTCTTCAAAACCAGTGGTCCACCCTAATTTTGCATTGTCCCAGATAGTTTTATCTCTTACCTGTGCTTCTAATGGGTTTCCAACTCTTACTTTATTTTTTGGTGTTATTTCAACCGGCATTGTTACTCCTATGAGCCTGTGTATTGGCTAACATTTTCATTTCTTAATGCTTTTTGTTCTTCGAACACTTCAAATGCTACGTCAGTTAATGATTGCAAAACGGTCATTGTTGTTGGTGCATCATTGAAAGTTTGACGTTGGCTGTGTGCTTCTAAATTCTTTGTCCATTTTTCGTACAATGCATCTTGCACATCTTTCCTACCTAAAAAATTCAAATACTCTGAATTGCTTGACAGCCATGTCATACTTCTTAAAAATGTTTCTTTTTTCAATTTTGGTGATCTCAATGCCATACTGATTGCATTACCTATTGCTAATTTGTTGACATCCTCGTTGCCTGCAGATGCAGGAAATAACACAGGTACAAAACTGTCTTCGTATGTAGAAGTTCGTTGACTGGGTGCAGTTTCAACAGTTGTGGTATCAATCCAATATTCTGCAAAATCTTTTGCCCATTCGTCGTTGTCTTGATTTACGTTTACATAATCAACTGTTTCAATGCCTGCCTCGTCTGTGGTGTATATTTGTTTTTGTATTGTTTGGTCAAACTTCCAATTAGATAACCAATTTTTTTTGATGTCCATGTTCCAACTTTTTTCTGCATCTTCAGTAACTAGGATTTCGTTGCCAACCGTAAAATAACTGTCAGCATACAGCAGTTGATTTGTGCCACTAGGTAATTTTTGATATATCCTAGTTGCCTCAAATCCTAAACCATCTCCTTTTTGATAGAATGATATACCACCATTGTGCCAGCCAAATCCGTAATTTTTTGAATCACGTCTAAAATCGTCTAGTGTTTCTCCAATACCAAGTTTGATGTTGTATTTGTGAGGTTGATCAATAATTGAATTTGCTAGATCAATTACAGGTTGTGTGTCTAATGTTTCACCTTCGCTTGTGTAAATGTATTTTGGTGTTAGTATTTGTGAACCATTTTTTAAATCCAATGTCACATAGTTTTGATTGATAAAAGACTGGGCCTCTATTTTTGCCTTGTCATAGTTGCCGTGTTTTGCAAATTCTCTGTAAAATACTAAACTGTGTGTGTTTTCAATTGCTTGATAAAATGGAGATTCTGGATCAAGTTTGTTGTTAAATGTGCTGGTAAAATCTTGTGCAATTTTTTTTTCTACCTTACCAAACCTTTTCTCCCCAACTTTTTTTTCACCCTGTTCTAAGTATATTTCTTTATTTTTCCAAGCACCTTGCAAATAGACTGCCTGACTGTAAGTTGATTGATTACTACCCAAATCAGCAATCACTGTTGCAACATAATTGTTATTGTCTTTGCTGTATTTGGCTCCTGACACCAACATGGCTCCAAAATATTTTTTATATTTTAATTTTTCTGTCACCAAATATTGCACAGCATCACGATCATTTTCTAATATCTGCCAACCATTAAACATCTGTTCGCTGGCTTCTTTTGGTGCAGATATCATAGCAAACGGTACATTGTACATATCAGCAATCTGCGGTAGTGTTTGATCTAATGTTTCTGCATTGGTTGGGTCGACTGCCACGTCAAGTTTCTGTGCGGCAAACTCCCACATCTCACCGTTGTTTTGGAATTCAATTTTGTCTTTGTTTATTTTTTGCACACTGGCAATGGCTTCATCATACGCATTCAACAACACAACCTTTTGATTATCTGTGATGTCAGTGCTTTTTTCCAACAATACTTTTTGTGCTGTAATATCTGCTATTATTTCATTGTCTTTTGTGTTGGCTGTAATGATTGCTTGGTATGTGTAGTTTCCAACAATGATGTCTGCTTTACGCAATAATTTTTGATCTTCAATTTGCTGTTCTGTTGCTCCTTGTGAAAGCAATAATTCTTCGTTAATGTCATTAAGATCTTTTAAAATTATTCTATTGTTTTCATCTCTGGTAAAAACTTTGCCTAATTTAATCTGTTTGCCATATTCTGAGTTGGTTTCAAATGAGTTAGACAACTGTGCTTTGTTGGCCTTGATCGTGCCGTTTTTTAATTTGTCTAATTCTGTGCCTAGTAAAAATCTTTCTTGGGCACTTATTTTATTTGATCCTGGGATAACACTGCCGTACACGTCACCAAAGTTGTCCATGTTGTACGTGCCATCTTTTACGCTTTCTATAAATCTATCTCTGGCTTCTGGGTCGTCTGCTCTAGCCTCAAATTCTTTTGTTATCAAAGCAGACAGTATTGGTGACCTTGCTTCGGTTTTTAAAACTTTGATGTCGTATTCACTTAATCCATACGTTTCTTTTAGTGTTGTTTCTGCCGTTTTCATTTTGGCAAAAGCATCAGCGTAACCTGTGCCCGATGACCAAAATGTTTCTGACATTGGATCAAAATCCATGTCATTGTTTGCAAGTATGTTAGTGACTGCAAATGCTTGATCCTTGTAATCTTCCATAATAATATTTTTGTCACTTTCGTATTGTTCTTTACGAATATCTGCATCTAATCTTATTCTTACATTGAATGCACTTTTGTCATACTCTAGACTCAAATCATTTTGTAAATTTGCTGGCAACGATGATAACCATTTGTTTTTGTATTCATTTACAGCACTATCATATTTTTCAAGATTGTTTTGATTGTTAAAACCAATCTCTGCTAATTTTGTTTTGTATTCTTTTTCTTTTCTTGTTATAAATGCTGTGTTGGCACCTTTTTGATATGCTTGACCCGTTAGTGTAAAAGGTGTTCCTGGTGCTACATAATCTGGATTTAGGTCTTGTTCTCTTTGACCTTTTTGTTCAGCGGCCGCTACTGCCATTCTTTTGTCTATTGCTTGTGCTGTTTCTGTAACATTGTCAATAATTTTTGTTAGCCCTGTGCCCATTTGTCCTGGTGCATTGTAAGTATTTTTTGCAGTAAGGCCTCCGCTGTATGTTGGTATTGGCACGCTACGTCTATTTTTTTGCGGTATTATTGTTTTTGCTTTTGGATTGTAAGGTATACTCATATTACGGTGCGTCTCCTACTTTGATCCCTTGATCTTTTGGTACATTTGTTTGTGTTGTTATTAGATCACTAAATCCTCTTGTGCCAAGATACGAAGCCGCTTTTGTGTAACCACCAACAACGGAATAATCTGCTTCTTTGTTTAGTACGTTCTTTCTTTGTTCTTTGCCAAGTATACCACCTGATGTGTTAAATGCATCAATGTATTGATCCTCTGCAAAATTTTCTGCTGTTAAACTTAATATGTCTCCCGGTGATCCTTCCAACGTAACTCCTGTCAAACCAAATCTTGCTCTTTGTTTTCCTAATGCTAATAGTAGTTCCCTTTGTCTTTTTGCTTTACGTAAGGCAAATGCTTCTTTGTCTTGACTGATACTGTAATCTACCATGTTTGCTTGTTGCCTTAAAATATTTGCTTGTGCATATCCGCTGTATATAGAACCACCTGCACCGATAATTGGTAAAGCATATTTTGCCACATTGGCTAATGTTGCTAGTGTTGAAGTAGTTGATGCTGTGGTTGCCGCTGTTGTACTTGCCGCGGCCATTGATCCACCGGATGTGGTTAATAATGACGATGCGGCCGCTCCACCTGTTGCGTAGATTGCCGCTCCTATTAATGCTGTTTTAATTAATTGATTTTTTGGTGCACACATGGTTAGTTTCGTTTCCTCTCAACTATAAAAATTTCTTCATGACCTTGAAAATAACGGTCAATTTTGTTAAACTTTAACATATTTAACCATTTTACACTCTGTGTGTGCCTGCTCCATACTTGCACAAGGTGTTTTTTATTAGGATGTTTTGTCATACTATTTCTGATTAGTTCTTCTGCTTCTCTTGATATACGAAAGAAAAAATCATTTGCCAACGGAGTGCCAATAAACCAATACCATACTTCATTGTCTATCACGTGTGTGCCTGCGGCCAGGAAAGGTATGTTGTGGTAAGATCCTGTTACTCCATCTTCAAGTTCATCAAACTTTCTAATTAATCTGTTTCTGGTATAACCCATCAATGTGATCTCTTGCAGATCCACATCTCTGCAATTATTAATAACATATTCGTAGTGTTCAAAATTTAGTGGATGCCTGACTGGTTGTTTAACCAGCGTCTTGGAGTTTGCCACCTGCAAATTTAACTTCATTAGTCATACTTAACAAGGTACATGGTAGTGGCTCGTCACTTTTGAAAGTGGTTTGAGGTGTTGTTGCATATCCGCTTAATCTAACACGTTTTTGTCCTGTAAATCCATCTATGCCTTGATTTAACAACGACGTGCCAAACGATCTAAATGGTACAACAATGTTGTCTACCTTGCAACTTTTTGTGTTTTGTAATTGTAGTTCACATAAAACTTTTCTAACTTTTTCTCCCAGTGTGCTTTGTCCACCTGCATTAAAAACAATTGGTAAAGTTTTTGCTGTGCTTTCATAGTTGTGTCCAATCTGTGTGCTGGAACTTGTTCTTGATAATGTAAAATTACCAGCGTTGTCCACGCTGATTTCTGGATGCAATAAACCATCGGCTACAACTTTTACAGTTCTACCTTCTAGTCCTTGTGCTCCTGTAAAACTTGAACCTGTTGAATCTGTTGTGTGGAATGAATCTAAAAATATATCATCTTCTGACCATTTCTCTAGGAATACTCCTGTGTTCAAACTAGAACCGTCATTGTCAAATCTTTGTACCAGTGAATATAATCTATCGTCAACCACGCAAAGATCTTTGAAGTTGCCGTCTGTGGTAAACTTCATCCAACCCACAACAGAAAATTCTGTGTTTACACCCAATACTCCTAGACTGCCATCTGAGTTTGTGCAGAAAACATAGTTGGTGTTGGTGTTGGCATAGTTGGTTAATACTGCTATTCTGTCTGCACCTGACAGTATGTCATGGTGTACTAGTGAATAGTTCTTGGCTGAGTATGCATCTGTGTTAAAGTTGTAAACAAATGCTCTTAATTGTTTGCCACCTTTGGCCACAAACAATACTTCGTTGTCCACAATCTTTGGTGTTGTTACACCCGAGTCAACTCCGTAAGATGTTTGTTTCCTTACAAGAACGTTGCTGGGAGTTACAGGTTCTCCTGACATGTCAAACTCACCATCTGATGTGAATATGAAAAGTGATTGTTGTGATACTAGGTGTTGAATTACGTTAACACTGTCTGAAGCAATAGTAAAAATTATACTTGCATCATCTGTGATTGTTCCTGTTACATCTGTCGAACCACCTGACTCTGTAACTGTTCTTGTAAAACTGTCAAAGTTAAAAAAGTCTCCTGACTGTGATCCAAAAATTGTTTGCGGTTTGTCTCTGGTGCCTCCAAATATCAATCTGTTCTGGTGAAAAGAAACTGAACGCGGATGTCCACCACCCAACGAACTAGAAAGATCTGAAAAGGCATCTATTTCCCATTCATGTCCTTCTGCTGTTTCTGTGTCCACAAGATCGTAAATTACATCTGCTACCATAACTGTGGCACTGGTTCTTGTTTTTAATTTTACCAATCCACCATTTATTACCACGTGCATATTTTTGTGTCCTGCAGGTGCATCTGCATCAACCCATCTGTATGTGCCACCTGCTAGTGTCATGTTGATGTTGGTACCTGTTGCGGCACTTGGTGTTAATGTAGCATCAAAGTTAAAGTTTGCTGTTGGTATGTGATCAAATGCAAGATATCCTATTGACCAAGCGTCATTGGTACTACCTCTCACAAGTTGCATGGGTCTTATGTCTTTGTGCACCAAAATCATGTAGTCAAAACTTTGTGTGAATCTTATATCTGCTATGTTTGATGTTGTGATCGGAAACACATTTCCGTCTACACCGTTTTGTAATACAACTTGTCTGACATCTTGGTAATAGATGTGTATTTTTGCTGGATCACTGTCGTGTGCTGGTTCAACAATCAACACATATTCTTGTCCATCTGAGAATTTAAAAGGAATTAATCTCGATGATGCATGAAATCCTGCTGTGGTAAGTGATGTTGATCCGTCTGGTGTGGTTGAGTTGTCAGGATCTGCTGTGATAAATTGAAATCCTCTTCTTTTTTGTATGCCACCCTGTGGTAGTATCAAGAAGTTTGACAGTTCTGCCAACCCTGCTCTGTAAATGGGTGTGTCATTACGACCAAAAATGTTTGGTCCTACTTGGCCCTGTGTAAAATTAGTTTGCGAATATTTTCTTATTGTCATTGTTAGGTATTACTGTGTCTTAACCTTCTATTGGTCAGACCTGTATTACCTAAATGTGCTTCAACATATCTGCCTGG
>TARA_R100001463_G_scaffold16721_4_pt1 | contig 15777 bp, 16 predicted proteins | sample TARA_R100001463 | Tara Oceans TARA_R100001463 (sample SAMEA2622242) | marine metagenome | biome: marine biome (ENVO:00000447); feature: deep chlorophyll maximum layer (ENVO:xxxxxxxx); material: "saline water (ENVO:00002010), including plankton (ENVO:xxxxxxxx)" | depth 40 m
AAGCCTGTGTCTATAATACCACTTGAGTTTCCACCACTATAAGAAAACTTAACTCCATCTGTTCCATCCCCTACAGTAGCTTCAGAAGTTATTGAAATTCCTGTGCTTGTTGTTTGGAATTTTTGTACATTATCGTAATATAATTTTACCGCACCATCAGCTATAAATTGAGCCATTGTTTCTCCGTGATTACCACTTTCTATTCCTAATAAACTTGAACCAATATATAAACCACCAGTACCACCTTCTGTAATTTTACTATTACCACCGTCGTGGTATATTTGTAGGTCGTTTCCTGTTCCTAATATTAATTTATCATTATCTCCTAAATTAACATTTCCTGTAAATGTCGCACTTGTTGCTGTTATACCTTGTGCTTCTATATTTTTGTTTATTTCAATTTTTTCTGCTCCATTTGTAGTAACAAATCTTAAGTATAAATTAGAACCCTCTTTAAACTCTAAAGCAGCACTACTATTGTCAACTATTAAAATATCTGACAAATTTGGAAAATCTAAATTACCTGCTATTGCTGTATCTCCACTTGAAGCAGCTACTGTAAATTTATCTGTATTTACTGAAAAGTTTCCTGTTGAATTTAAAAAACTATTTGTTGCTAATGAACCATCTACTGTAATTGCAGTTCCTGATTCTGAAACTATTGAGTCTGCTATTACGCTTGTTGAAGCCCATTTGGTCAAATTTCCTGCTGTTCCTGTTCCATCTACTTGTGAATGATCTAATTTAGTCCATTGATTATTTGCACCAGCAATAACCCAATCTCCAACTGACCAATTTGATATACCATTTAAAGATGTTGTACCTCCAACACTTACAACATAATAATGACCTTGTGTTATAAAAGGGCTATTGTCTATTGTATAGGCTTCGCCTGTTAACATTATATCTGCACTTAAAGAAAGTGTAGTATCACTATCTACGTTTGAAACTAAAGCAGTTTGACCATCTACTTGATTAACTACTTGATCACCTACAGTTACAGTACTTGTAAAACTTGCCGAACTATCTACTAATTTATTTGCTGTTGTTGATGTTGTTGTGCCATTTGCAGCTTCACCACCACCTGAACTTAATACAGGCGAGTTAGTCGTTGCATTCCAATCTCCCATAAATCTTAATCCACCTGCTAAACCATTAATTTGTGATTGTACTTTTCCAAATCCTTCAAGTATTGTGTCGGTTGCTAAAACAGAACTTGCAGATGGAGATGTTAAGCCTGTAAGAACTTTTGCTGTTACAGAATTATTATCTAACGTTACTGCACCACTAACATTTCCTGAACCATCAACGCTGGAAATTGTACCTGTTGCTTGGCCTGTTAAAGATAAATCCCTTGCAGTTTGCCATTTTGTAGCTGTATCTGCATTCCCTGTCAAATCTCCAGTAACATTTCCTGTAACATTTCCTGTAAGATTACCTGTTACATTTACATTAATTGTACTTGGTAAACCTATTGTTACTGCTTGACCAGAACCTGATGTTTCAATTTCATTAGTTGTTCCTAAAACACTTAAAGTTTGTGAATTTAAAACTACTGCACCACTTCCTGAATCTGTTGTAAAATCTAAATCACTTGCATTGTTTAAACCTTTAACATAGGCAGTTGTAGCTACTTTTGTAGAATCATCACTTGATGCCTGAGTAGTTGCTACAGAACCATTTGGTAATGTAACTCCAGCACTTGGAAATTGTAAACTTAAACCCTGACCTGATGCTGTTGACTCTATTTGGTTTGCAGTTCCTGTAATTGCTAAAACTTGTGTATTTAAATTAACATCACCTGTTCCACTATCACCCGAAAAATCTAAATCACTTGCAGCATCTAAAGTGTCTACATAAGAGGTTGTAGCAATTTTTGTAGAATTATCTCCTGCTGTTTGTGTTGTAGCTGTTGAATTGTTAGGTAAAACTACACCTGTAGAATTTAACGAAAACGTTATTGATTGACCAGATGCAACAGTAGTAATTTCGTTTGCTGTTCCGTTAATTGCAAATATTTGAGAATCTAAATCAATTTGACCAGAACCTGAATCTCCTGTAAAATCTAAATCTTCAATTGTAATTTGAGCAGCAACATAATCTATAATAGCAGCAGTTGTTGGAATTGTGGTGTCGTTATCATTGTTAGCAATACCATCGGCTTCATCTACAAACTTAGTTATAGTTATATTTTCCCCTGTATCTTTTAAAGAACCAAATTCAAGAATTGCAGTAACTTTAAAATCCCCAGCATTATTTACGAACAAGCCTGTTCCTGTTCCATTTCCATCTGTTATTTCTTTCAGACTTGCAGTTATAGCAGCGTTGTCAATAGTTTTGATCAATCCTGAATAAGTGTCCGATATTCTTGTGTTAAATAGACTTGCCATATTTTTTGTTTTTTTCTTGTTTCTTTAAAAACGTTTTAAGTTTTTCTATATTTTTTTGTTTTGGTTTATATCTCATAATACCCATCCATTAAAAAGCGCATCATAATCGGGGAAAATATCATCGTTTGTATTGCTTGTATATTCGGGATAATCTGATTGATTAAATGCCATAAAATCAATAAAACGCCTTGAATAATATTCCATAAATTCCCTTGCTTTATCTACTAAATAATCTACCTCGTTTTTGCTTACTGTTTCGCTTGTTTCTGATCTATGTTTAAATACACCTCCATTTTTTATAGCATAACTTGCAAAAGGAATATAATACACTTGTGCTGCCCAGATTAACATTGGCTGTAAATATGTGTTAAGTAATGTTTTGTATTTAGCGTTAGCCACATCATCAATTTCGCCTGTGGATATTAATGTTGCTATTTTATTGTATAGATCCGAGCCAGTGTAGTTCTGGATGTCGATTTCTTGGGCGATTTTAATAAATTGTATAAACTTATCAGTATCAACATTGCCATCCATTATTGAATTTCTAACTAAATCTGTTCTATTTATAAATAATGCTGTTGCCATAGTTTTTTATTTTGGATATGCCCCTCTGTTTTTCATATTTTCTGGTGCTATTGCAGCCTGTTTAGAACCCCTTGGATTTCTATTATAAGTTTTAGGTATTGTTCTTGTTTTTTTGTAATTATCCAAATTTTCAGATGGTTCAGTATTACTTTCTAATCTATATAAAACCTTTTTAAATTTATGTCTGCAATAAATACCCCCTTTAAATTTAAATAAATCGTATGATCTGCCTTTATGACCTAATTGTTTATTAACACCCTCTCGTGAAGCCTTGTCAATATCTTCAATAGTCCAAACTAAACCAGAGTTTGCCATATTCATCATATTTCTGCAAAAATCTCTTTGGCTTTTGCTTGGTTTTTTTGAACCTATTGCATAAGTGTATCGAATTTTATATAATCCATTTTTAGAATCTAAATCACTATAAGAGCTTCCCTTTTTTTTAGATTTTATTTCGTCTGCTAAACCCAGTAAATTTTTTATTTGAGATAAAGCACTCTTTTTTTCTTTAATTAAATAATTTGCCCAATCTTCATTATTTACATTATCATCTGCATCAATTTCATCAACTAAAACATAATCATCAGACAATTTATGTGCTGATTTTGATAGTGAACCTAAAATATTTTCAGTTTCTTCTTCTGACATTTTAATAGGCACACAATTAGGAACTTCTTTGCCATTCTTAATTTTTGTTCCAATCATTTCATAACCATCATAACAAGGTTTTTTTAAATCTATTTTATCGTGTGATTCACAAGGCATATACCATACCTTATCGCCCTCTTTGTGTTCGTGATGACCAGAACATCCCATTTTTTCCGCTTGTTGTTCTGCTTCTTCTTTAGTCTCATAAACTTCGTGCCCGTCAATTTGTTTTAATTGTACAGACATTTTAATTCCTGTTTCTTCTTCAATTTCATCATCTGTTTGTACACTTCTATCAACGTCAGTAAATTCTAACGGCTGTAACGTTATAAAGTATAAGTTTAAGGCAATATTATTATAACCGAGTATATGATCAAAGCAATCAATTAAAAGCTCTTGAAATGGCCGAATTACTGTGTTATCCATAAGTGTAGAGGCCACTCGAATTTCATCCGCATTATTTCCAAGACCTGTATTGTCCTTTATACCTAAAAGCATTGGAGAAACTACCCTGTGAGCTACTAATACTTTGCTTTGTGATTCATCACTTAAAAATTGGTATTGATTATGAGCATCTGATAACTGTACAGGCGTTATTTCTGCCTGTGCATCTTTATTATCGTTAAATGATAATATAAATTTTCCTGCATTACTCGAACCACTAAACTTTTGTGCTATACGTTGTTCAATTAATTCTCTTTCCTGCGGATTTGGGGTGCCATTATTAAAATTTATAAGCATTGACGGAGAAAGACCATTGAGAATATTGTTTAAATGATAATTACTTATTTCTTCTTCTAATTCTGCATATTGTATCCCCCCTTGATAATCCACAGGTGCATAATAATAAAAACCAGATTTATAAGGTTTTATGTAATATATTTCTATATTATCGTTTGACATACCATAAGCTGGTATTCTTAAAGGTTCATCACTTGGTTTAAGTTTTGTCCAATCCTTAAAATAATAATAAGCAGGTATTTCGCCTTTTTCATTACATTTTTCTGCCCTTAATGTTTCTATAGGCATATGTTCAATTTGTGCAATTTTAGTTTTGTCTTTTGAATAAATTACTTGCATTGCACATTGCCCCATAAGTTTAAGATCATAACACAATTTTCTTACAACATCTTTTTTTAATAATGTAATCATTTGAGCATATTGTTCAGGCTTTAAATCTGAGTCAGTTGCACCTAAACCTTTGCCATAAATTTGTTGTGAGATTCCATTTATACAAGCATTGTTTGTAGGAGAACCATTATAGCGATCTATAAGGAATTGAAAATAATTATTATCTTCACCATAAGCCACCCACTCCTTGTTAGGAACTTCTACTATTTCTGGGCTTGTATATGTACTTAAATTTACAAAACTAACCTCTGATTTAGAATGTTTGACAAATTGACCTAAACTATTTCTTTTTCTATTTTTCATATTACTATGTAATCATTATTATAAGAATTATCAGTTATAAATTGACCTTGATTTATGTTATAATATAAATTATCCATTTGATCTATTTCTTGATCAGTACAAAATATTTTATCTTTATATATATCTACAATATTTGTATTGTCTACATTCCAAAATTCGTTATAATTTTCCCATAAAGAGTAATTAGTATTCCAAAAATTTGGGTCTGTATATAATTCTAAATCATAAAAATGACCTTCAACTAAAACAGGATTAAATGCTTGTGAAAAAGTTAAATAATTTCCTGCTGTTACAGCATTATTAATTTCATAAACAGTTGTAACATTTGTGCTATCATCCCTAAGTGACAAAGTAAATTGAGAACCATAGGTTCTGGGTATTACTTTAAAATTTTGGGCCGAAGCGGTAGTTTTAAATACAATCATTTTATATATAACGCAATAAATAACTTATTTTGTGTAAATGTTAAAGCAAAAAAAAAGCACCCCTAAGGATGCTCTTTATTTAATATGAATAAATATTAGTTAGGTGCTATTTGTGTAGCAGAACTAGTAATTAGTCCTGAGTCTAAAAAGTAAGGTGCTAATTCTTCCATTCCCTGCATAACTAAAGTAAATCCTGAAAGGTCTCCAGCAGCAGCCCCAGAAACTACAGTACCAGATATAAATTCCATTCCATTTTCTAAACCACATAAAAATTGATTTCCATAATAATCTTCTACACAAACGTAAGGTCTTGCCTTAGCAATTTCTTGCAATTCTGCTTGTGTTTTAGCATCAAGGAAAGTTAGTGTTAAATTTAATGTTTGAGTATAAAAGGTAGTTCCATTTTCTCGTGAACTTGCAACTGTTGTTTCAAGTGAAGAATTTCCTTTTACATCATATTGAAACCAATCTGGTTGTGTTCCTGCGATAGTTGTAACTTGTTTGGTAGTTGAATCTACAGTTACACCCGTAATTCCACCAAAATCGCCAAACCAAACTGTTTTTATGCCTCCAAAGGCACTTTTACAAGGTAATTTTCTCCCTGTTGATAATGTACAAGCCATAGTTTATATTTTTTTTATAAAAAAGGGTAAGTAGGCATTTACCCACCTACCCTAATTTTTGGTTAATTTAATTTATTAAGAATAAAGAACTATGTCAGATCCTATTCCGTATTGTACTCCAGCAGTAAATCTCATTATTACTCTAACATTTTTACTTCCATCGATATCTGCCATATCAATCAACTTTACAAGATTGTAGTCAGACATTAACCCTGTTCCAAAGTATAAGTTAGAACGTTGTGCAGCAACTGCATAGTTGTTTGGTAATCCATTAGCAACAAAGATTTTTACACCATCAATAGAAAGATTTTCATTTCCACCGAACCATAAAGTTCCTCTGTTGTCAATACCATTTGCACCAATTGAACCTACATTATCACTTCCAGCAGCATTAGTTAAAGCAGCATAACCTCCTAAGGCTCTTACATACGCTTTAGCAATGTTTTGAGATACATAGATAAATAGATCATCTTTTCCATAAAGTGTATTTGGAATAGCATCTACTATTTTTCCAAGTTCTGCAATTACGTTTCCAGAATTTACTCCACCACCTACAGCAGCAACATCAACAACATCAGCATCAGCAGTCATTAAAGTAGTAAATCCATTAAATTCTCCAGCTACAGCGCCTCCAAGATTTCCTTGCCAAATATTGCTTTCTGTTGAAGCAGATACTTGTTCAGCAACGTGTGCGATTAAGAAACTTGCAAAGTCAGGTGGTAAATTATCAAATGCAGAATATCCCATAGATATTGCACCAAAGTCAGACTCAAATGGAGTCTTACACAATTCAAGGTTTACTTGAAATTGATCAGGTTCGATAATTCTTTCTGTAAGCGTAACAGCTCCAGCAGATGTAAAATCACAAGAGTCGTCAGTAATTAAACCAGATGAAACTACTTTTTTAATAACTTCTTTATATTTAATATTTGGTTTGATTTCAACAGCACCCTGTGCAAGTGTGTTACCACTCAAAAGAGCAGCAGCGATATACTTACCTGCAAATTCTCCAGCATAAGTAGTTGTAATAGTTGGTTGTGGCATAATAGTTTTTTTTTATTTATTTAATTGATTTAATATATAGTCCATAGTTGATTTTTTTCTTTGTGGACTTAGTCTGAAATGCGATTTTTTTACACTTCCCTCAGGATTGTGTCTAATAGGAGATGCAGATGGCATAGATAATTCTTCTTTAATTTTTTTAATTGAATCTTCTACTTCTTGATCTTCCATTTCTTTTTCTCCTAATCTTGACTTAATGTCAGCAATAGCATCTTCAAGGTTTTGGATTCTTTTTTCCATACCTTCCCAGTCGCCTACATCTGCCATTTTTTCTTCTTTCTTTTTTTCATCTTTTTTCTTGTCATCTTCTTCGCTTAGGTCTTCTGTAACTGATGCAGGTTCTTCTTCTTTTTGTGGAACTTCGTTAGAGACTTCTCTAACATCATCAATAATACCCTCTTGTGCAACGACAATTAATCTGCCATCTTCAAGTAAATATTCGCCTACAGGCATAGCTACCTTTTCATCATCTGTAAGAATAAATATCTCTTTTCCTTTTTCAAATGACTCAGCTTCTACACGAGTACCATTTTCTAATTTTCTTTCTTCAAGCCTAACTTCTATGTTTAAAAGTGTCTTGATCTGGTTTAACATTTCAATTGATTTCATAATATATATATAACGTGGTTTAATTTAAATTTTGCATTTTCATATTGTTCTTGATATAACACCAATGCCCTGTGCCCATACAGAACCATCACAGCATTCTATAGAATAAGTATTTTTATCCTTACAGAAACAAGCCCTTCTTGAACCTTTAGGACTTGAACGACTTGGGAAAAAGTTTTTTTTCCATTTATCCATTTGTTAAGATGTTTTTTATTTGTTTTAATAATTTATTTGCTTGTTTGGTTTTAGATAAACCTACAGCATCTTTTGGTCTTTCCATTTTATCTGCAAAATAGCCCTCTATAGAAAAACCTTTTACTTTGCCTGTTTTTACATAGTCATTCCACACTTCATTATTGTTGACTTTTACAGCACCCATCCAAGTACCTACAGGCACATTCATTCCGTACTTTCTTGATTTGTCGTGTACATCATCTTCGACTATCCAAGATTCCACTAAACTTAAACCAGATAATTCGTGTTGGTGTTCTAATGTAGAATTGTTTTGATTTCCTTTTGTCAAATACATTTGTGATGCCTTTAATACAGTATCTTTAGAAAAATAAATGTAATATTCATCTTCGCCATTATCTCTATATATAGGTTTATTAGGTATTAATAAAGCACCCATTAATATTTTTTTATCCTTGTTTATTTCTGCAAGTTTAATTTCATCACTTTTTAAAGCAATAAAATCTTCTTCAATAGCAGGATTTTCAACAATAGATATTGCTTCGATTCCTGAAGCATCTTGATCTTCGTCAAGTATTAATTCGACTATCTTCATATTTTATATAACGTTATTAATTATTAATTTTGTATTTATATACTTGCACCCTCCACAATATTTCTTTCAAGACCTTGTGCAGTTGTTACATCATTACTGACAACGTATGCCCTAACAGGTTCTTGTGCTTGTGTTCCTATTGCATCTGCTAACTGACTTGTTTCTCCTTGACCTACAATATTAAATGCTGGTGGCATTGATGGTGTAGGTGGAACTGCCATTGCACCTCCAGATGTTGCACCTGCTGGTGGTTCTGGTTCTGGCGTTGATGTTATTTGTTTTACATTTGCTATACCTCCTGCGATAACTGCTGCTGCACCAATAAATCCAAATATACCTCCTTGTGCTAATGCTTTGTTTGCACCTGCATAAGTATCTCTTATAGCTGATACAATCGCAATCGCTTTTCCAAATTTAGAGTTAGCGCCTACAATGGTTGCAAGGTTACCTAAAGTTTGTGTCATTTGTTGTTCTTTAGCTTTATCTAAATCTTTTTGAATTTTTACTTGATTTCTTGCGCTTGCTTCAGAATAGGCATCCAATTCATTTTGCGCATCTTGAAATGCTTGTGTACCCTCTAAATACGAATCTCTTTTCTCTTTTAATCTTTTTTCTTCAAGTTCTTTTTCAATTACTGCATTTTCTTGTTGTTGTTTTAATCTTGTAACTTCATTTTCAATCATTTCAGCATTAAAATCTCTTTCAGCTTGTTGTCTGATAGCTAACGCTTCTGCGCCTGATTCTTCTAATGTTAATTTTTCTTTTAATAAATTGTTTCTATGTTCGTCTTGTTCTGCCTTTCTTTGTTCAATTTCTGTTTCTACTGTTTTAACTTGATTTTTTGCTTCTAAAAGCGCTACATAATCTTCATCTTTTCCTGTTAATTTAAATTGTGCTTCTGCTGCTGCTAAAAGAGTATCAACATTTTGTTTTCTTAATTTATCTTGTTCAGCAATAATTTCATTTACTTTTTCATTTGCTTTAAGTCTATCTTCTATTGTCTTAAACTCATCATCTCGCAGTTGTCTTTGTACTTCTGCCTGTCTTTCGTATTTTTCAATTAATCCCTGATTTACAGCTGTGTTTATTTCTGCTGATTTTTTTAATGCAATATTTGTTTTAGCAGTTTCAATAGCTGCTTCAACGCTGATCTCTTTAACGCCATCAATAACTTGATTTGCTATGCTTCCTGCTTCACTAACTGCTTCACTAAAGTTGTTTACAATAGAACCTGCTGCATCAACTACATTATCTTTAATATTAATAAATTCTTGACCCACTTCATCTAATTGAGATTTTAATTCTGCAATTCTTTGTTCATCTCCACCACCAAGCCAAGATTGTTCCCAAGCAAGTTGTGCCCCTATTATTGCGCCCTTAATAGCTTGAAATGTTATTTTGATAGGTGCTAATGCTATATCTAAAACACCCTTTAAAACTTTGCCTAAAGCATCAAAATTTTCAGTAGCACCAGAAACATTTTCGTAAACAGAAACTATTACATCAGAGACTTGTTTTCCTACTATCGCTGCTGCTTCAAAAGCTGTATTAAATAAATCTATAACTTTTTGATTTTCTTTTAATGCGTTAAATAAAAAACCGAACACGGCTACAATACCAGCAAAACCAGCAGCCAAATAGGCTTTACCAATGTTTTTTAAACCTTTTGATAAAGTTTTTAAACCAAATTTACTTTTTTTGGCTTTTGAACCTACATCTTCAATCGAGTCAGACAATTCTTCTGTGCCCTCAGTTGTTTCAGCACCTGCTTTTTTTAATTCTTCAATTTCTTTATTCAGTTTTTTTATTTCATCTGTAGCATCTTTGCCTTTGACCTCTAATTGAACTGTAACTATTTCTGCCATTTTATTTCCCTTTTAATTTGTTTATATGTTTCTTTAAATGATTCAGGCAATTTATACTTACCTTGTGCAATTCTTATCAATTCTGTTTCGCCATCTACGACTTTTAATAATTCTAATATATTTTTTATCATAATTCGTTTAATAATTCAATTGAACTTTCGCCTGTATTTAAATTTGTTGTTAAAGTATTCATAATGTAATTTTGATTATTAATAATTACTTTGTCATTCATATTTAAATTATAAATTATTTTTAATGGTAAATAGGCTTTAAGTTTTGTTAATCTTCTTTTGCTATTAAATATGTCTTGTATGTATGTTAAATAATTTTCTTCAAAAAGTGTTCCTGTAAAATCTGTATTTAAACTATACTCGTTGATCTCTAAATAAAAATTTATGTTTTTTGTACTTGTTGAAGAACTTAAACTTAAACTATTACTTGGAACATAATAAGATGTCAATTCACTATGCGTGCCTGACAAGTCATCTAAAAACGAAATTGATGTTGTTCCTGTTCCTGATTGTTTAATAGGATAAAACAATAATGGTTTACCAAAATAAGCCTCTGAATTATCATCTACAAAATATCCCCATTGTATTGTTGTTTCGTTGTTTGGTGCTGTTAATGTAGTATTTGCATCTACCAATCTTTCAAATTGTAAATGTTCAAAAGGCAATAACACTTCGTAAACAGGATTGGGTGCATCAAAATTATTTCCTATTGTTGCATTTCCTGTAAATTTTTCTGCGCCCCAAGATTTACCTTGTAATTGTTCATATTGTAAAGCAAGTAAAGTACCCGTTCCCTCATAAGCAAATACTATTTCTTTGTATGGTAATGCTAAATTAACTTGACTTGTGTTAGTATCTACATATTCACTTATATCATAACTAACTCCTGCTGTATAAAAATCATCTAATTTCTGCACTTTAATTTTGCCAAAGTCAGCATCTTGTGCATCACTAACATAATAAGCTGTTAGATTAAACATCTTAAATAACCCTGTAAGAAAGTCAAGGATTTTCATATCAGGAATTTGTTCTGTAATTATAAATTCAAATGTAGCAGCAACAGCAAAAGAACCTGTGTCGTATGTGTCATTCCAAGCTGAACCATCGGCAAAACCTGCCAAATCCCATTCTATTTTAGAGAATGTTATATTAGCACTTACTCTTATTATTACCGTAAAAATTGCAGCATCCATATTTCCCATATCTGCTGGTGCGTAAGTGTTGTTTCCTGTTTGTTGTGTAAATGATGCCCACACAAGACCATTTCTATTTATAATTATATCGTAAGGTTCTGATGAAGATGTTTCTATTTTTAATTCTTGTAGTATTGTTGGTAAATATCCAGCATTAATTATTATACCCGAACCTGTTACGTTTGTAGTTTTTGAACTTGCAGTTGATAAAGGAAATGTATCTACCAAAGTTGGAAATGTAGTAACTTGTTCAGCAGGTTGTACATCCCCTTTTTTTCTATGTAACCACATATATAAATTATAAAACTCTGCGTTACTTGTACTAAAAAAATCATCTGTAAATACCAATGATGGATAATTAACTGTAATAGCTTGAATAATTTCGTATAATCTTATAGCGTATTTTAAATCTTTCCAATAAACACCATTTGAGTTAGTACCTCCACCAGAATGATAATATAAATTACCATTGTTTGTTCCGTGTGTTTGTGAGTTATAATACAATCTTGATCTTTCCCCATTTGCCCCTGATGTTATTAATGGGCATAATATAGCGTTAGTTGAATTTTGTAATTTTGCTTTTATATTCGTGGAATCGTAATCTAATTTAAATTGGTCTAAATCACTTAACGCACCAAGTTTGTCATCACCTAATATGTCTTTTATGTTTACTGTTTCACCAAAAAATGTAATGCGATAGGCATACGCTTTATTTAGTTTTAAGTCAACGCCATCAAGTCTAATGTAACCTTGTTTAAAAGCTACGTTGTTTAATTCTATTTTACCATCTGCTTTTTCTCTTGCATCAAAACCTCCTACAATATCAAATTTGTAATAATGCTTAAATATTTTATTATTAGATTGAGAAGCTGGAACTGTAAACGTTTGAGTAAATTCAGTAAATATCTTTGCAGGGTCTTTAATGTTTTGTATAGATTGATTAAACGAAACCTGTTCATCTTTAAATAAATCAATTCTTTCATTGCCAATATATAATTGTAGTTTTTGCATTATCTAATATTATTTATATAATCAAATGACATATTAAAGTCAAATGTATAATCTATAAGTTTATCGTTTAATGAGGTTTTTTTAACTATATTATTTTTTCTAACATTAACTGGAACGTATTGAGTTGCGTTAGGATTTGTAGGGTCAAGTCTTGTTAACCAAACTTGTTCTGACAATAGTAATTGTTCAAACCATTGATTACACCATTCAGGATAATAACCAGAACTTAAAGTTATACTTGTGTTTGCAACTGTATTATAATCTTGTTTAGTATGTGTGTTTACATTATACGTTCCTGTAGATGTTACAATGTTTCTTTGAAATTGTTCTTGTTTTTTATTTGTTGTATTTACTGATTTTAAGAAAAACCATAAATCTTGCAAAGCACCAAATTTATTTACAAATGTAATTTTATGACCATTCCCATATTTAGTACAATCAATTCTTATTATGTTCATTTTAACACCAGCAGGTGTTCCCGTTAATTCTGTGTCGTTTGCACCATAACTATTATAACCCATTGTTTCATTAGCAATAATATAAGGTATTTCAGAAGCTGTGCCGACAGGTGCATAAATGTAATATTCATTATCTGCTGTTGTGTGATCAGGGTCTCCACTTATTAACCAAGTTGGTCTTGAACCAAAAGGTACTGTTGGATTTGAACCCTCCATAAAAGTACCATAACCATCATAGCCTATGTCTGTTATAGTTGATGTTGTTAAAGCTGTTCCACTTCCATCAGTTGATGCGTGGGATGTTAATGTAGAAATTATTGCTAAAGTTTCTGCTGTATAAGTTCCATTAAAAGCAATGTCTATATAATCTCTGCATAATTCTGCTATTTCCCAAAGCATTGTTTCATTTAAAGATGTTGATTTTACTAATGTGTATTGTATTGTGCCATCTATACTTATAGTTATTTTTGCAGATTTAGGAGTTCCTGTGTCTGCAACATCTGATTTGTATTGTGGGCTTCTTAATGCTATTGCTGCCATTGTTTAATTATTTATTTCATTTCTTATGTCATCTGCAAAATCTTTTGCAAGTTGTTCTGGTAATCTTATTAAAGCTCTGTCAAAGGGTATTGTAAAAAAATAACTTGGTTTTAATCCTCTGTTATAAATATTTTTAGCAACGACATAACCCATACTTTTATAACTACCTTTTGCAAATCTTCCTTTTTTATCTCTGAATCTTAAGTTTTTTTGTTTAGCAAAAGATGTCATTCTATTAACAAACTCAGGGAATGTTCCACGCTTACTGCCAGAACCAAATTTGAATGGAGAGTTAGGTGCTTGTTGCCCTTTAATTTTACTGTTTGGAGAAACTTTTGATGGGTCAAAACCTTTTACACCCTGATCTTGAAACATACCATAATCCTCCATAAAAAAGTTAAGTATAAAATCTTTATCCTTTTGATCAATAGTATATTTTAAAGAATTATATAATTCGCCTTTTCCTTTTTTAGCTTTAGTTAATCTTGTTCGTGATTGTTGAATAACGTACTTGCCAAATTTGTTTAACGATTCATTAAAAATTTTAAAATCCATTAACAAATATTTATATCATTATATATCATTATGTCCATTGTTGCAGTCCATCCAGCTAATTGATTTTCAAATCTATCATAAAAAGGTTCGCATATTACATCACCATCTAATTGGTATTTATCAGTATATAAAGTTCCCATTCTTAAAACTTGTATCACTTTATTTAAAACACTTAATTGAGTATTTAAAATGTCTTGTTCATTATTGTTTCCTATAAATCTATCTTCTGTTGGTGATTTAGATTGATCAACAATATCCATTGCTAAAATGCTTATATTAAAATTTAATGTTTGTTCTTGTTGAATTACATTATTAACTATAATATGGGCAAGTGGAAAAATATCTTGCTTGTTTAAATTAACATCATACAAATCCCCTGTTGTAACTGTGTTAATATTTACATCAGCTAAAAGCTGGTCTTTTATTGTTTCGGTTAATTGGTAAAAACCTCTTATTCCTTGTTGGCTCATTTAAATTTATTTTTAATTTGTTTCGATTCTAACTCACTTTTGTCTTTCATAAATGCTAACATCATTAAACATTTGTGCATTTCTAATTTGGTGATATCTTCAAATCTTGTAATATCTCCTCCAGCGAGTCCGAAAAGGCTTGAATACCACCCCCATTTTTTTGTAAATCCAGCGCGTCCAGTAGTTGTTTCTCCTCCTTGCTCTCCAAATAATTCATCATAGTTTTCGATAATTCGATCCCTAAACGATAAAAAAAAAGTATCGAACTAAATACGGCATCCATTGGCATAGTTAAAATTCTATCTCTTTTTTCTGGTTCGTAATCTTCAATAAGATATTTACTCCCCATTTTCTGTGTTATAGGTCTATATAGAACATTCATTGCAATGTGTATATTTTCCCAGTCACCCATATAAGTATCCAGATCAATATATTCGCCCAAAGTAATTTCATCAAGATCAGGCACAAAACCATATTCAATATTGTTTAACCAAAAAGATTGTACAAGATTAGGCTTCTGCTCAAACATATCAGATATAATTCTAGTAATACGTTCTGCATCGGTAAGTTTTATATTCAAAGCATCTTGAGGTTTTACACCACAAAATATTTCAATCATTTTAGTTTGTATTATATTATTGTCTTCGCTTGTGTTTTGTACTTTTAAGAACTTTTGGTATTGTTTTAATGTAATCTCATTAAGTTCGTTAGGAACGTTTATATTAGCTTTCATACTTATATAACGTAATTAAAGTAAGATTTTAGTATAAAAAAAAAGGTGCTATTTCTAACACCCTTTTTCCAAACAAAACAACTCGTTTATAACATACTGGCTTCCCAACAATTATTAGAACAGTATTCATCTTTTTTATATATAGGTTTATCACACATCATACATTTGTATTGTGGTTTGTCTTCTGGCAATGTGCTATAAGCCCAATGGTTACTCACTATAATATTTGTCTTCTTCTTTTATTAATTCTAAATTATACAAGGCTTCGTTCATTCTTTCTCTATATTCACTATTAGCCATTTTACAAGCCGTAAGATCATTTTGTAAACCCGCAACGTAAATTGAATTATCAATAAACGCATCTCTTAATTTTAATAA
>TARA_R100001463_G_scaffold43596_3_pt1 | contig 15725 bp, 28 predicted proteins | sample TARA_R100001463 | Tara Oceans TARA_R100001463 (sample SAMEA2622242) | marine metagenome | biome: marine biome (ENVO:00000447); feature: deep chlorophyll maximum layer (ENVO:xxxxxxxx); material: "saline water (ENVO:00002010), including plankton (ENVO:xxxxxxxx)" | depth 40 m
TATTGGTTCTTTTGCAAGTCAAGGAGATGCTTTAGATCATCTAAAAGCTGAAGGCTTGAATGTAGAAGACCATGAGATTACACAAACACAATCTCACTTATTGGTTAAGAAAGATGCGGAGACAGGTAAACTAGACACGCCTTTCTTATTTGATTGTACCAGCTCAAAGCTTCGTGTAAGCAGAGAATGGAATACTCAAATTGCAAGATTGGGCGGAGATAGATTTTCTTCTTTATGGAAGATGTCATCCTCCCAAACTCAAAACAGAACTGGACAAAAGTTCTGGAATATCGCTGTTGCGAATGAAGGTTGGGTAACTGACGAAGATTATGAAGTAGCTAAAAAGTTATTTCAGTCAGTTACAAAACAACCTGCAGCGTAATAGTGTAACTATATCTTACATGGTGCGACATATACTGTCGCATCGTGTAAGTAACCTTCTATTATAAGGAATATGATTGAGGCGGTATTTGGCAAAACAAATTGATAAAAAAGCTATGTTAGAGTCTGTTACAGATACAGCTCTAGGCTTTTGTGTAAATTTTCCTCTTTCGTGGCTTGTGTTATTCTCCATGTTATACTTTACGCAAGATGCATTGCTTATATCTGTAATACAAACCTTTGTGCTTACAGTTACTGCAATTATCCGTAGGTACATTACAAGACTGTATTTTAAGGATTTAAAGTATAAAGATGACAGAAAGGGAGTTCATAGCGAAGATCCACAAAGCACTAGATAACGATATCTATAAGTGGAAAATTCATGATGCTTATCATGGCGGTGTCCCGGATGCGTATTACAGCGGCCCTGCTGGTTGTATGTTTATAGAATATAAATACCACAGGAAAATGCCTGTAAGAACCACTTCTAAAATAGCCACTAAAACTAGTTCTCAACAAAAACTTTGGTTACAAAGAGCTATTGATCATAATGTGCTTGCATATTTAGTAATAGGAGTAGAAGACTTAATTTTAATGACTCAAGATGTGCAAAGAGAATTTTTTACTGTAGAAGAGTTTAAAGACAATGCCTGCACATTCGACGAATTTATAGACAAACTTACAAAAATATGCCTAAAATGACACGTAAATTAGCTAAAACTAGCAAAGATATGGTGAATCACCCACCACATTACAACTCAGGAGAGATTGAATGTATTGATGCTATACAAGCTAGTATGAGTAAAGAAGGTTTTATCTCATACTGTAAAGGTAATATTATTAAGTACCTATGGAGATTCGAGCATAAGAATGGGTTGGAGGACCTTGAAAAAGCTGGATGGTATTTTGATAAGTTACTGGAAGTAGCTAATGACTATTATGAGGGAAGCAAGTAATACGGTAACTCGATTTACTAGACTTGAATCTGTCTTAGGTAAGACAACTAGTTTATCTGATTCTCCTTGCACCGGTGTATGTACAGTCACACAATGGGGTGATGCTCGTTGTAAAGGCTGTGGTCGGTTCGAGGCAGAGATCAAAAACTGGGCAAAGTTCTCAAATCTTGAAAAAAAGTTAATAAATCTGAGAAATTCTAAAGATTACAATATAAGACAGAAGAGATTAAGGTAAATCGCTTACAAGCCCCGTAGAAGCCCACTGAGACAAAATCTGTCTTTTTGGACCTAGACCCTTCTGTCCCCTAAGAAAACCTCACCACGTTGATTTCTCGAAGTCAATTTTTTTAAAATCCTATTTTTTTATAGAATTATCTACCTTGTCCCCTATATTTTTTATAACTTCTACGTTTTGACTTATTCATGTGAGAAAAGCCCCTATTGTGCCTGCCTATAGAAGTTTTCTTTCCTCTTGCCCCAGTTACTGGTTGGTGTTTTACAACAGTAAAACCTGCTTTTCTTGCCATTACTTCTTACGTCTACGTGTTGTTTTTCTTTTCTTTTTTGCAAAAGTCCTAACATTAGTTGGTTTACCACCCGGGTTGCCTGCTCTACGTTTACGAGCTACTGCACTCTTTCTTTGTGCAGCTGTCATACGTTTGGCCGTGGATCTTGGTACGCATTTCGGGTACTTTCTTTTACTTTTGCCTTTAGCAGATTTTCTACCACAAGCTTGAAACTTACCTTTTTTCTTAGGCGCACCAATATCTACCCAGTCACCTTTCTTGCCCTTGCCGAACCAGGCTGTTAGTCCTCCTGTTGGTTTTCTACTCGCCATCTTTTTCCAATAAGTCTTTTATCCTACGTGCTTTCTCTTCCCTTGTATCGGGATGTAACTCAGGATCCACCACTTTAGCTAATTTTAACATAGGGATCCTTTGATTAGGTATGTATCTCCAAGTATATCCAGCTTCTGAATATATGCCAAATACACTTTCAGTTAAACCAATCTTAACAACCATAGCAGGCTCATTGTCTAAAAGAACTCTATCCCCTTCTTTAAAAGCACCACTAAAACGAAAAGCTAAACCTTTTATAAAACTTCCAGCCCAGTCTTTAATACCAAGACCAACCAATAAGGTTATTAAAAACCCTATAAGTTCTATATAGTATTCGTTTAACTCTATCGCAGGCATTATCTATAGCCGCCCCCTCGCTTTTTGTAAGTACGCACCAACCAACCATTTGCATATGCACTTGGATATACTTTAAATTTTCTTTTAGCTTCAGCTTTTACTCTTGCGTATAAAGCTTTGTTAGTAGGTGTAGCACCCTTTTTCTTGGTAGTTTTTTTCTTTGCTCTTGGCATAGTTTTCTCCGTTATTAATCATTTCATTTTACCCTTTTTTTACGAGATGTTCTCGTCCTAGGGAATGACCTATTAGACTTCTTAGATTCCATTCTAATATTTTTTGGAGAATCATTCAGAGGATTTCCGTCAATGTGATGTACATCTTTTCCATCACCTTTTTTTGCTTTACCAGTGCGCATCATTTTTCTACGCACTTTGTTCCTAGCAGCTCGTCTTTTCTTTTGGGCAGGGCTAGAGTGGTAGTTATCGTATTCAGAACGATAATTACGAGCCATGATTATCTGCCTACTTTATTCTGCGCTTTTTTATGTGCGGCCCTAAAGGTGTCTCCCATGAGCATACGTCTTTTCATAAACTTCATGTGGGCCTGTGTGTGATGTTTTGAGTGCCTTTTCAAAGTGTCTTGTTGCCTTTTAGTTAAGACTTTTTTTGCCTTCATAGAAGGTTTTTTCTTCATTCTAGCCATTTTTAATACTCATAGATTTAATTTTTTTAGGTTCACCATCTCCCTTTTTAGGTAGTTGGTAAAGAGTAATTGTGTGATTACCTTTTTCGTCTTTTTCCCAAACTAAGTCTTTATCTTCACTAGTAGTTGAACTAATTATAATTGACATATTTACTCCTTAATATGATTTATAAGTGTCCATAGATTCACCTATAGACGGCATCATGCCTAATTGCATTTTCTTTTGTTGCATCGGATCCATCATTTTGTCATTAGCGCTGTTAGGAACATTTGGTTTCATTTGAAACTCTGCTACTTCCATATCGCCTATCATTTTATTTTTAGGACCCATTTTTATTCTATTCGCCATCGATTTCTCCTTTTTTAATCATAAAATCAATTACTTTTATTTTATCATTAATTTCTGCTATTACACCAACAAACTTATCTATTTCTACACTGTAAGCAGTATGTTCTGGAATAGAGTTTGGGTTCTCTAAAAAGACTTCTAAATCTAAAGTAACCTGTGCACGTTGGCCAATAAGGCTCTCTTTCTGTGCATACAGAATTTCCAACCTACTAGGCATTTACTTTTTCCTTTTTTTCTTACGTTTTAGAGCTTTAAAATCTGCGCCTGTAATACGATTACGAGGCTTAGCAGCTCTAGCAAGTTTTTTTTGTTTAGGAGATAGTTTCTTCACTTCTTCTTCTTTTTGCCGTAGCCTTTCATTTTCATAGGCTTGGCTTTTTTAGTCATGCCTTTCTTTTTCTTTTTTGGGCCATATGAATACGCCATATTAATACTCCGCTTTAGTGTTTTTAAATTTACGATGAGATTTTGTGTCAACAAAGTTTTTGTTCGGGCCCTCTCCTGGCACTGAGCCATCATGGTTTGGAACAGTAGAATACTTTTTAGTACAAATATCTTTATACGTATGTGGTTCTTTGTGATTTATAGGTCTGTTAATCATAATTAAATTTTACTCTATTTTTTAATCAAAGCCAAAATCTGTTACAAATATAGCTATTTTAGTCTTGTCATTATAAGGCTGTATTTCAGTTAAATTAAGATCACTATTGGCCCCAGCTTTCATAAGGTCGTACATCTCTTTAGTTTGAGTCTCTAAAAATAAACCTATAACATCTTGTTCCGCGTGTAATGCTTTAGCTGTAGGAGTCATACCATTTGCAATACTTGCATCATAGATCCAACTTTTAGTACCGCTTTTATTCTTAGCCTTTAACACATGCCCTACACGTGCTCTAGTTTGACCATCAAGTTCATTTGTTTTACTTAAAAACTGTATTTGTATAAGTAGATCGTCGTGATAATAACCCACGACATATTGATTACTACCAGCTATAGCATCAACAAAAGCTTTTTTTAGATTAGCCTTTATGTCTGAAGGGTCCCAACCTCTTGCAGATTTGTAATAACTTTCAATAATATTATCTTCGTCATACAAACGATCAAAGTCTGAATCACTTAGGCTACTAAGTATTTGTCTTGTATATGCCATTATTCTGGTTCCTCCGGCCAAACTACGTTGTCTATGTTTATTATATTAGTGTGTGAATCTGGTAAATCTCGCAGCGCTTGTCTATAAGTTGCCCATTCTGCTTTCTTTTCTGTTGATAAAGGGCTATCTTCTCCCTGTGTCCAGTCCGACTCATATAGCCTATCTCTTCGTTCTGCTTTCATTTCAGATATAGCTTGCTCTCTTAGTTTAGATACACCTACCGTAACAGCAGCTCCATCCACTATTTTGTAATGCTTTGCTAAATACTCTCCTTCTATATAACTTTCGCCATCTTTTACAAAATTGGAAAATGGTTGATCATTACCACTAGCACCAAACTGCCCTGTAATCTCACCAGTTGCAGTCTTATACTTAGTATATTTTTTACCTGCCTCTAAATTACTCATTATACTTTGTTTAACCTCGAGATATTTATAAAAGAACTAACAGTAGGCGAACCACCACTTGGAGGATTACCTATTCCTTTACCATAGAAAAACCCAGCAATTTGATAACTACGCCCTGCTGTAAAGGTTACCTGTTCTTGTCTAATTTTAGGAGCAAAATGAAACCCATCATTTCCTGTCATTTCTCCAGTGGCAAAATTAAAATAGCTATTGGCATGGTTTGTACTTACAGAACTACTATTTGTACTTTCTGTTATGTTTATTGCCATTCCTGATCGACTACTACTGGTAGAGCTACCAGAAGTTTGCATCATAACAGTAACTACATAAGTACCACTTTCTTTAATAGTATTTCCTAGTACATTTAATTGTATTTGCCCAGTGGTAGATCCACCCATATATGTAGTGCTCGTAGCAATACCAAACTTATCTGTGCTTATAAAAAGGTGAAAAGGTGATGAATTAGTAAAACTCGCCATATTAACACTAGACTGAGTGTAAGATTGATTAAGATTATCAGTAGAAGATATCTTTCCAATCTGGTTAGCTCCAATCATATCAACTACAATCCCACCACTTCTTATAGTTAAGACAGCATTGGAGCCACTACCACTGACAGTAATAGTTGCATTTCCGCTTGTGCTATCAAAATTTAATTGACTTAACGTAAGTGTATTTGCAGTTATGTGAGTGCCACTTAAAGTACCAGTCATAACACTAGCAAAAGTAGCAAAACTCCCTGATAATTTATCTACAGCTAAAGATCCAATCTGCGCACTAGCAAGAGCACCATTTTTTATAAAAGCAGTATCTATGTAAACACCCGCTGGGTTACCACTACCATCGGTACTTGTGAGTACAGTAAATGGCACGATGTTATTACCATGTGGGTTACGAATAGTTACCTGACCTGCTTCAAAAATTATATTTGAACTACTAGTATTGTTTTGTAAAGCATTGCTCGAGTCAGCAATCAGATACATACCAGCAATAGCACCATTCGCATTAACTGAAAGTCCATGAGCTGCTCTAGCAGAAGTCCCATCTACAACTGCATTCGATACACTAGTAATACTAGAAGTATTTTGACCAACAGTAGTAGTTAAATTAGAAATAGAAGTTGCATTCGCACCCTCGGCACTAACTCTAACAGTTCGTTCATGCGCAATAGCTGCTGCTAAAGAAGTATCTGTACGACTATTAGAAGAGTTTAAACTAGCCAATAAAGTGCCACGGTCTGTAGCAATTGCATTAGACTGATTAGTTACCGTAGCAATATCTTGTTGTGCTGAAGCTGTAGCTGCAGTTAAAGTAGAGCCTGTAAAACTACTAGTACCTACTAAGTTAACTAACGTAGCATCTCGTCCCGCCACCCAAGCATTGTTTGCAGCGTTTCTCCAATAAACTTGACCATCATCGGTATCAAACCAAAGATCATTTGCAGTTATAGCACTACTTCCGTCACCTCTAGTAGTTGGAGCAGATGAGCTCCTAATAACTTCTCCTGCCCCTTGTGTAACTAAATTAGTAATTGCAGAATACCCAGGCAAGTCAGCTAAAGTTTGAGTCAAACTAGTCATAACCGCTGCTATATCTATAGCAGTCGTAGCATTTACAGGATTAGCAAATGGCCCTCTTATATCTGAAGTAGATACAAATCTAATCCAATAGTAGAATGTTTGATTGTAATCTGCAGAGTCTGACCAAACATTAGCCGTTGTTGTATCTGCTAAAACAGCGGCACTTACGTCGTTACTTGTACCTCTATATATCTCCGCAAATGCAAAATTACCAAACTGTGGGGCATCCCAAGATACAACTACTGTTGTAAAAGCTGCTGAAGCACTGACTCCAGTAGGTACAGGCGGTATTGTAGTATCGGTTACAGTACGTGGTTTAAAGTCCACGACTCCCGTTCCAGCATTAGGATCAAAAGGATTATCTAAAAGTTCTTCAGCTAAACCAGAATCAATAAGTTCTCTTAAAGTTATTGCTCTATCTCTTGGATCTCCCCTACGTCCTAATCTTATCTCTACGGCTTCTTGAATAGAAACCATGTGGTTTTTTAATTGTGGGTCTATTCTACTAGGTACAGATACTATAGACGGTACTTTTGTTCCCGACGTAGCCATTACACACCCCTTAGCTCATCCATAGACTCTGCAATACAAATCTCATTGATTGTATGTGCCCCCTCTACTTGAATAGAGTATGTTTTGTAAATACCAGAGGGTAATCTAAGAATTGGTTCAGATATTGTAGTTGCACTAAAACTAGGAGTAGCGCCTGTTACACTAAAAGAACTACCTGAAGCGGTAATTGTAGCGTTGTAGTACAAACTACCATCTCCAAATACTTTTACTGTAATACCATTTCCACTGTAGGCTTCCGCTTCTATTTTTACAAAAGCCATTTTAGTTGGCTTACTAGGTACAAATTCTTTTGTCTTAAACGTAAGTGATTCATTTGTAGTACTACCTTGAAACTCTTTTACATTACTTCCTTCGATTACATACAATTCGTTTGTATCGGGATCTGTGTGCCCACCTTTTGTACTTGTAGAAGAAGTTTGAGTAAGGGTAGTAAGAGCATTTTTACCACCTCTAGGATCAAATATAAATCCTCCAAAGTTTGAACCACTAGCATAATATCCTACATACTTACCTTGCCATAAGAAACCTTGTATTGTTGATGGATAAAAATCTGCTTGCCATTGTTCTGGAGTAATTATGCCTTCTGTTGCAACTCTTACATCAGTACCAGCTGCAGCAACTAAGCCGTCTGGAGATGCATAAATAACATATGGCCCCATATCAACCATAGACCTTTTACTCAAACAAGCCTGTGCTGCTTCTATACGTATAGAAGTCATAGATTGTGGATCTACACCTTGTATGAAATATGGATTACCTTCTGTACCTACAAATAAACCATTCCCTGTTGTACCTATACCTACAATGTTATCTTCTAGTGTAGTACGGTATGCAACAGGCCATGCGTGAGGTAAAAACGGTTCAGAAAAACAAATACGCTTACCAGTAAAACCTGCAAAAATACCATTAGGTAATGCAGTCAAACCCTTCATCTGCCCATTTGGGTATAGAGAAGTTTGTTCGTCTGGCGGTGCAATCCAAAAAGTAGAAGGTATTAATTCACCTAAGTTTGCATTGGTTACACTATCTGTAGTTGATGCTGTAGCCAATGTAACTTCTTTTACAAACTGAAATGCTGTTGTATTAGAACCAGTATTAGATCTATAAATTCGTTTTTTTGCTAAGTTAGTATTTGTTCTACCTGCCCCTGATCCTGCTGAAGTTTCTAAACCACTTATAGTGACAGACTGAGCATCCACTTTATTTACTACAGCTGTAACAGGTGAGGGCGGTCCTTCTTCTCCGTAAGCAGATACAAATGTATATACATACGCGGTGCTGTACTGAGTAGTAGTTCCGTCGTCTGTTCCTGTAACTGAAATATTAGGAGCTGCTGTTGGAGCGGGAATGCCTAACCTATAAAAGTTTCTTGGATATCTACCTGACCCAGAAGCCGCTACAACGTCGCCTGGTGCCATTCTAGGAAAGGTTTCTCCTGTCCAATAGATCCTAGACAACGAATCATCAGCAATGGGCCCCGGTTGAACATCTACATCCTCGGTCCATTCTAACCAGTAATTACTACCAGCGTATGAATAATAGTAGATACTAGTTCTACCTGATGAAGTTAGTGCTTGAGTTTGTGAATTTTCAGTTATTGGAGTAAGAACTCCTCTATCTAAATCTAGATCATTTGCAGTTTGGCCAACGGTATCATCCAGTAGCCTTGGAGAAATTTGGGGCGCTATCCCCGAAAAATTAATGAGTTTGTAATATGCCATAGCTTCATCTTAAATTATACATTATAGCCGCTACTATTGCGGAGAGTACAATCCAGATGAACCTTTCAGTAACACTTACAGTCTTTGCATTTATGTTTGCTTGGTTTTCTACCTTATCTACACGGAGTTCAAGCTTTTCAAAGTTTGAAAACAATCGGTCATTTTGTTTTAAGACTGTTGTAACTCTCTCTTCGATACGCGCAATAGAAACTACAGCTTCGGACAGTTTGTCCAGCTTATCTTCTATTTTTTCTAGTCTTTTGCCATTCTCATTCACTTGTAACTCCATATCCAAGGCCTAGGTCTATTAGGTTCGGCCTCAAGAGTATCCAAATGAATAAATCTAGACTCTCCATGCTGCTTGACTCCAAGTCCCGTTATGCCATTCTTCAAAGCTACCTCAATTAATTTCAAGGCATCCTGTCCTCGTACTCGTACATCTACGGCCTTGCCCGAAGAATGGGCTCCTGGCTTGCTTTTTGCAGCTTCGATAGGGTGGGTTTCATGTCGATATGCACTATTGATAATTAACGGAAATCCAACCTCTTCTCGTATTATATCTAGTTTGCGCATAAAGTCATCATCCATTGCGCACAAACCAGTGTGTTTGCACTTTACTTCGTCTTCAGTAAAGTACTTCCAGCTCACTTGTCTTCAGACTCTATAATGTTATGAGCAGCTTCCATTTGCTCATCTACAACTTTAGTTTCAGCAGGCTCAACTTCTTTTATTTTATCTTCTTCTATGTTTTCAGTTATCTGCTTTGTAATTTCTGTTTGCGCAGCTTGTTGAATACGAACTTCTTGAGATAGATTATTTAAATCTTGTTGAATTTTTAAAAGAACGTTAATACCAGCTTTAACCCTATCGGTTAAATCTGCAATCATATATTCTTTTCCATTAAAGTTTAAACGGTCAATTGTTTGACCCTGATCTGAATTTGACATAATAAATACTCCTTATTAATTGCCTTTTGTTACTTTTTCTTTTTTCTCGTATGTCCTAAGACCGGCCATTCCGAGCATAGCCATAAGTATAGTTGATAATTGACTGAAATCAAACTCTGGTAATTGCACTTGTATACCAATAATATTAAGAAAAAACTGCATCATAGGCGCAATAATAAAGTGATATAACATAGCCAAACTACAGACCCAGCCAACACTCGGCCTCCAGCCTGCAACAAACCAACTTGTACTTGCAGCTTCAATTTTGTTTACTTCTATCTGTGCAAGATTAGCAGTTTGTAGTTGTGTCTTGAGCTCATGCTCAAGTTGCATTTTAAGGTTCTTATCTGCAACGAACTTGTTAAGTACGCTACCTGCTATGCCTACTACTGATTTTGTTATTGGATCACTCATTTGTTAGCCTCTTATGCATTTTTCATTCCTAATACTTTATATCTCATTCTTAATAGATGGTTAGCTGTAGGACCGCTTGTAGTCATTCGTATTCCGTATCTTGCATTTTGTGTACAAGTCCCGCCACCTGCTATGTGTGATGCCAATGTACTTCCAAGTCTCATAGTTCCATGCCACCAGTAGTTTGGAACACCAGAAGCCGCATTGTCTCCTGTGTTTACTGTGAACTCAAAATTACCCCTGTAGGTTCCGCTTAAAGCAGCTGATCCTTGATTGGCACTTACAGGTATCCTTGCTTGATTGTTCCATTTGACATCATAATCAGCTACATCTGCATCCGCTTCACCGTGAGCAAAGGCACCTCCATACATGCCTATTGAGGGAACCGCATTATTTGCTGTAAGAAATGCTACTTCAAACTTATAGCCATCTGTCAGCCATAAATCTGTTATATATACCTTGAATATTCTATAGCCATCAGACCTAAAACTATCCCAAGCAAAGTCAACATGAGTTGTTGCAGAGCTTTGTGCTCCTCCACCTAGATCTACCCATATATCTAATTCTTTACCTCCGACAAAAAAAGCCATTATTCCTCGACCTCCGTAAGATCAAACTTATATTTTTTTCCATTCAATCTATTAATTATAAATAAATCATTTTCTCCTTCTTGTATTGTCCAAGAACCATTTGTCCCGTCAACATCATTACCTGTTGCTTCATATTCTTGTTCGTCTGTTCCGACTCCTTCACTTGGCATATTAGAAAGATTTAAGTCATTGGTGTAAATGTTTCTCCAAGCTTTTGCAGTAGAACCCAAATCATATGTATTATTTGCCCCTGGCAACATGTGACCAGATGAAGTCCATTCAACAACACTAGCTTGAGTAGAATTTGAACCAATACCAAAGTTTGCTCCCCATACTCCTAGACCTATTGCCCAAGTATCATTACCACCAGATGGAGCATTATTATCTACATTAGCTTGAGTTGTACTTCTCATAAATCCAAGTGAAGCTTCACTTGTACTTGAACCTATTCTCACTTGTCCATAATTATAATCGTCTGAAAATATTGTTATTCTATTATTAGAATGAGTAGTGTTAGGTCCTACCGAAAGGCTTGACCCAGGATCTGTAAGACCTATTCCTACATTACCTGTTGAACCCTCTATATAAAGTTGAGCATGAGTTGTATCACCATCGGCTGTAATTCTAATATTTCCGCCTCCGTTATACCCAGCTTTAATATTAAGATCAGTGTTACTTCCGTGGTTCGCAGTATTGTAGTGTCCGATCCAAGTTTTAAATGTATCGTTTGCTTGGTGGAATCCAATGTGCGAACTGGTTCCTTGTAACTTAATGGTTCCTTGTGAGGCAGCACCTGTCGCTGTTATGTGAAGCGGAGCATCAGGTGAAGATTCTAATAACCCAAGTCTTCCATTAGCATCTCCTTTTAGGAATATAGTACCTTGATGTGCATAAGAATCTATTTCAATTAAGGGTGCATAAGAAGCATCTCCTGTTTCGTTTGATTGAATTACAAAAGTATCATTAGCAAGACTTCCTATTTTATAGCTGTAATTTGAAGTTCTAGCTATGTTTAAAACTGGATCTGATGCAGAGATAGTTGCACTTGTAAAAGAAGGCGTAGATCCTACTGTTTCAATAACATCAGAAAGTAGAGCTTTCTTTAGCGCATTGTCTGTAGCATCAAAAATAAGTACAGAGTCAGCTCCAACAGCCGTTACCTGGGTTTGTCCAGATATTACTGAAGGATCTAAATATTCACCATGTACTTTTGTTTTAGCCAATTATGTCTCCTTATTGTGGTTTGTCGGGCCAGACTACTTCAGCTATATTATAATAGGTATCTGGAATGTCTCTAAGTTTTTGTCTATATTCAATCCATTTGTTTCTTGTTTCTTCTGGAACATCTGGATTTTGTGTCCAATCACTTTCTTGTAAAAGTTTGTTTCGTTCTTCTCTTAGAATCTCTAAACCTTCATCTTCTATTTTTTGAAAAAAAGCTTCTCTTTCTTTTCCTGATAAATTAGTAGCATCTTCTCCAGAAGCTCCTGGAAAAAGCGGTTGCCCGTGATCTAATCTATGTGCCATTATTCCTCCTATGCTCCAGTAACACCATATGCTAGGGTTTTATCTCCACCTCTTATTTCACCCATTGTTGGCTCTGTACCATCACACTTATAAATTGCGGGTTGGCCAAAATGCAGTGTCGTACCATCATTTGCATTTCCATAATATAAATATGTTCTAAATCCTATACCATGCGTTGTCGTAGAAGATGGATAGGATCTATATAGGTTAACACCACTAAATTGTCCTGCCCAGTTTTGTAATCTAGCACCTGTATCCATTCTCCATAATCCCTGATTTAGCAAAGAAGCATTATCTGTATATTGATGAGAACATATGAAATGTACATCAGCACACCAAACACCAAGAGGTAAATTACTTGTCGCTGTGATTGTCATATATGGATTATTTCGAGCACTTCCACTTTGGTCATATATATTCTGTGTTCCAAAATAATATGTTCCTGTTGCTGTGCTTGTCATTCTTTTGACATAGTTAACAAGCATGTAAGTATAGTTACTATCTATTCCAATACTGCCGCAATCCCAACCAGCTTGGCCTCCACTGTTACTAGGATTTGCATTTACTCCTTTCCATATCCATGTTATTCCTCCATTAGGACCTTCTCCTAATATCCATCGATTATTTCCACTAGTATCGAGCGGACCGAAATTAACATTATAAGAACTTACAAAAGAAGATGTAATAGATGAATTATGGTCATAGGCTGAATTGCTTCTATCTAAATGGTCCCAACCTAATACATTTGGCTGTCCGCCACGACCACCCATTGACCTTAGTCTTGCACCTTTAGTTACAGTAGTATCAACATCGCCCGATGCAGCAGCACTATAATTCCCAAAACCTACATATCCAGTTAATTGAGTACTTCTGTCATTACCAAGCTTGATGTTATCTTTAGTACCAACTCCTATAAATAATGGAAGGCTATTTTGTGATGCAATAAATCCTTGTGCATGAGTAGATCCGTCTGCAATATAGCCCATTGTTAAATGATTTGAACCAGCATAACGAGATTCAAAGGTATATTTTCTACCAGCAGTGTTGAATGGAGAGCCTGCAGCAAAACCAACAACTGTTGCTCCTGCAACTTGTAATGTTGTTGTGTTTGACGAACCAGCCGCAGGTGAGTCAGTTCCAATACCAACATGGCCGTTTGTATCTACATATAATTGAGCACCACTAGACTTTGAGCGAATGTTAATATCGTGATAAGAAGCATCACTCTGCTTATATCCAACAATTTCAGCTAAAGATGTAGTGCTACTACTACCTTGTATAGCTAATCCTGCACCAGTACTTTCAAAAGCTGCTACCCCTGCGCCAGAACTTTTGACATGCAATTCTCTAGCAGCATTAACATTTATACCTACGTTTCCATTAAATCTTCCGCCTGCGTTAAATGTAGCCGCACCTGCATCTGCCATACTAAAGGTGACAGCTGTAACTGAATTACCACCATCAATACCTGTAATTGTTAAACTACTGTCATTGACAGGAACATGTAATATAGCTCCAGTAACTGCAGTTGGATCAGTGATACTAACTCTAAAAAATTCAGTACCTGCATCTTTAAAATTTACATCGCCACCATCGGCATCAAGAATGATGTCTCCAGCTGCATCAATAGTAAAAGTAGATCCAGATGTAATTTTTACAGTAGGGTCAGTAGCATCTCCTAAAACTATATTTCCGTTTGTGCTACCTGCATTTTTAAGAATAATATCCCCACCAGCTGCATCGAGAACAATGTCTCCACCTGAATCTAGTATTAGACCGCTTGTATCTACGGCGGCAATAGTAAATCCATCAATAGTAATATCATCAACTGTTAGAGTTGTTAGAGTATCTAAGTTTGCTGATGTTATTTTAGTGTTTGCCATTATTCAACCCATCCTTCATCTCTGATCATTTGTAAGGCTTCTTCTTTATCAACTCCTTCAGGATAAGGAAGCATGTCTTTTACTTCTTGTCTTTTAGCTTCCCACTCTTCTTTTGTTATCTTACCTAAATTATATTGAACCATATATTTATCTGCTATTTTTGCATAGTGATATTTTCTTTGGACATACATTGAATGTACTGCTTGGGCTTGTTCTAATGTTATTGCCATAAATTACTCCTATGAATCCAATCCTGTAACGCCTATCGGTACAGCAGTTGCATGACAAGTAATGCTGCCACCTGTACTTTTTATTTGCAGATTTCCACCACTTGCATTAGCCACAAGACTGTTTGATGAAATTGTGTCATAAATAATTACAGCAGAGCCTGTTGATAAACCAACAAGCAATACAATAGAAGTCCCCACACTAGCACCCTCTCTTACAACTGTTACCAAATAAAATCCTCTACCTGCATTAGTTGCTCCTGCTGTTGAAAAATCTAAAACATTTGAATAGCTAGATGTAATACTATTATTTACACTTCTAAGCGTATCTGTATGCAGTCCAACACCATTTCCTAGAACTGCATGTCCATGATCTTGATCTAAATGTAAAACAACCTGACCTGCACCATACGCATAAAAATTAAGGTCTTCAGTAGTAGCTTCATTATTTATCTGCCATTTATTTGTGTTTTCTCTTTGGAATACCATTCCACCATCGTTACCTGAACCACTATTAACAATAAAATATTTATTACCTGTATTACCTGTTCCATAGTTAAAACTAAAATTTCCACCAGAGGTAATTCTTGCTCGTTCTGAATTGTTAGTTACAAAAGCTAAATCTTCATTAGCAACTGAACCAAATATTGTATGTCCGCTTGTGTTCCATCGCCACTCAGACTTAGGTGTTCCTGATACAGAGTTTTGAAACACACCACCCCATGTGTCGTCAAGTTCTAGAGATACTCTATTAGTTTCATTGTTTGCTGATGCAGTTCCGATTCCAACATTGCCTGCAAAATAATTACTACCTCCACTTATATGTGCTATTTCTACAGGAGAAGAATAATCTGACCAAGGTGTTACATTCTGCTCTCTTCCGTATCTAAAAAATCTAAATTTAGTGCCGCCCTGACTTCTTCCTGCTAAGAAATTTATATTGTAGTCTCCGCTTGTATCGTCAGTAATTTTTAAACCAGAATAACCATTATTAGGATTATCAAAAATAACTCCGTTACCTCCCATGGCGTGCAGCTGTGTAACAGGAGAACCGCCCATTCCAACTCTATTATTACTAGAGTCAACTACTAAGGTATTTGTATCAACTGTTAAATTAGCAGACATCTTCACATCCCCAACAATATCTACGGGGACAGAAGGAGAAGCAGTACCTAGCCCAAC
>TARA_R100001463_G_scaffold136114_2_pt1 | contig 15696 bp, 14 predicted proteins | sample TARA_R100001463 | Tara Oceans TARA_R100001463 (sample SAMEA2622242) | marine metagenome | biome: marine biome (ENVO:00000447); feature: deep chlorophyll maximum layer (ENVO:xxxxxxxx); material: "saline water (ENVO:00002010), including plankton (ENVO:xxxxxxxx)" | depth 40 m
CATAGGCCACCAGTAGCAAGGTCATCAACATAACACTCAAGGGCAGCAATAAACGCTCGTGGCGATACCACCAGTGGGTTTCCTGTTTCGCTTCTTGCTCGGCCAGTAACATTTCATCATTACCGATGACTTGTCGCGTTAATAGTTGGTTAAGCGCGACGGGTGGGGTTAAGTAACCCAGCTCAAATGACACTAGCACCACCATCCAGAAATGTACTGGGTCAATATTATTATCGTACGCCACGCTGGCAATGGTGGCGGAAACTAAAATAATGGCGCCGTAAGGGTCCATAAACATGCCAATGAGCACTAGCACTACCACCAGCGTGGTCATGGCTAGCCACACCGTACTGAAATCGCTGGGGAACAACGTCATGACCCCGCCGCGTTCCACCACGCCGCCAAGCACCACTGAAAGCGACATCAACAGCAACAAGGCACCAATATGGGTGCTTGATTCTGAAGTGGCTGCCACCGTACGGTGCCAAAAACCGGCTTTTGCTTTGCCCTCCATACTTGGCAAATTTTGCCCGTCGCCGCGCATGGCACGTTTACTCGCCCAAGCGTCGTACGACAAAATAAACAGCATGATAACGGGCAAAATCGTAGCGGCGGTAAACTCATTGAAGCGTTGGTTCACCACTTGGTTATAAAACACCACCACCGCAGCACCAATAATCACATAGGGCAGCAAAGGAACCAGCGCTTTAAGGGTGGCAGGCAAGGCCTCGCGAGGTGGAGCAAAGCTTAACGGATCACGTCTGGTAAGCAGCACAACCAGCGCAAACATCGTGGCGGTTAGAATAAAGACATACATCCCCATGCCAAACAGTTGGGTCGTGGTCACTTGTTTGTTTAACGATGCGATGACTACCACCATCAAACAGGGATTGAGCACTACCCCCATGCTGCCAGACATGGCAGTAGAGGCGTACGCCAAGGGACGGCGCGCGCCACTTAAACGTATTTCTTCATACACAATACCGCCCACGGCAATCAAAAAGATTCCCGAGGCCCCGGTGAAGGCCGTGGGATAGGCTGCCAACAATACCGTCACGACCACAATTAATTCTGGCGCAAGTTTCCAGGGACGCACCGCATCAAAAACAAGCTTGGCCAGGCGGGTTTGCTTTAGCAGCATGCCCACCCAGACATAAAGCCCTACGTTAATATATAAATCCGCATGGCTGACGAGTTTGATAAGTTGCACCGCATTACCGGCCAGATAGTTCTCGGCGAGGATAAAATATGTGCCTGCGATAAGTGCCATATAAGTATACAAGGGCACGGTTAGCAGCGCCTTGCCAATAGAGCTGCGCTCTGTGGATAAACTCGGATTGCGGAAGCACTGCACCAGGTTAATCAGCGTTAACAGGGCAAAGCCGGTTATCCAAATATAGTGCATGGCCATGGGGGTGGTGTCCCCGGATTTGATGGCCACGCTCCGCCAGCTCAGCGCACTGGCAAGTAAAAGCCCATTACCGACCAGCTGTAATATGGCCGATACGCGGCCTTCCGTATGAGTCTGTATAGCCCGCAAAGAAATGTGGCTACGGCGTAGCGTGCTTATTACCGCACACAGAAGAATAATGCTGATCAGCAAGTATTTACGCGCATCCAGGCCCACTTCATTCAAGGCACCAACTCGTTGCTCCATGCCTGTGTAAAAGCGCGTCCAAGCTGACGTTCTCACTTGCTGGTTGTAATCGTATAATTGATGCCGTTCTTGGCAACGCTCGAGCTGTTGTATCAGTGAACGCTTTATATTGTCGGGATTCGGTGCCTGATAGGCGAGCAAGCTGTCCCCTGCTTGCTTTTCAGCGCGTTGCATTTGCTTTTCCACTCGTGCGTCCACATCAAATTCGGGATCGCAGGTGGGGGCGCGCATATCGATACGCACGGCTCCGTAGTTACTCCACATGCTTTGCCCAAAAGAGAGCATCTGGGAGTGGAAATAAGAGCTGGTGCCAAAGGCAATAGCCAATAACAATATCACAGCGACGGGTAATGCCGTCGCAAGGTGACGCACACGCGCAATAGACCCTTCTTTATTAACCACAGGCGCGTTCATTTTTCAGCCTCTTAATGAGAATAAATTTTAGAATTGGCCCCGCCGAATGGCGGGGCTTTTTGGTGTTATAAGGAAGGAATTAAAACGCGGGGCCGCCTTCTGTGTCATCAGAACATTCAGCATTGCCTGATAGCTCTCGGCAGCGAATTTTTTTCAGCATTTTCTGCATTTCACGATCGTAAACCTCGTTGTCTTCGTATAAGTTCTGACGTACGCCGGTAAACATATCGTTGTATTTTTCCTGGCTTTCTTTATCAAGCTCAACCCAGTATTTCTCGGGAATCTTGGATTCAGCTTGCTTGGCTATACGCAAGCCGTCATCCCACATGTTTTCCAGCACCCAAGCGCGAGACTTTTGTCCAAACCCCTCGGGGAAACGCTCATGCTGGATATTGATTTGGAATGTCAAAATGCCCAGGTTGTAATTCAGAATGCCGCCTTCCTCGCCAAGGCCTTTGTACATTTCTAACGCCTCATACGCGAAGGCGGGCGCATAGGAAAGATCCGCACTCTTATTGTTAAACATGCCCGAGAAAGTGCTCACTGACGCGGGCAGCACAGAGCCACCCAGATAACGGATCATTTCCACCGCTTGCTCGTCATCGGATAGAACGGTAATTCTCAACCCGGCGAGATCTTCCCAGTCCGCCAAACGGTCACGGTCATGGGAGAACAGGTACACCATGCCACCGGGAATAAAACCCACGGTTTCGTAATCACCGTCGCGCATATGGTCAGCAGCGCCTTTCGCAGACAAGGCCGAGACTGCAGTGTAGAGCGCATCATAGGAAGGCAGGGCAGCCATCATATCCAGGGAGCCAGGGAAGCGGAGCAAATCACGGTTTTTAATGCCAAACAGTTCCACCGCATCGCATTGCCCCGCACGGAAATCGGCTACCACTAGCGCCTCATCGGTGTAGGGTTTCAGTTCAAAGTCGACACCCCATTCCTTGGCGGCAAGGGCATAGTTGCGCATCATCTGAAAAGTGTCGCCGTTACGGCCCACCACATCGAACACGCAAAGGCTTCGCTTTACCGACTCAGCCATTGCTGGCTGAGCGATCAAAGCACTTAGCGTTAACAACGCGGTTATTGAGATCTTTTTAAACATAGTAAGCACCTTTGGGTTTTGTGTGGTTACAGCAGGCCATCAATATCTGCTGGAGCGCGCTGCGCTTCATCGGGGAACTTGTCCAGGCTGTTCGGCGGCGAACGACGCCCTTTCTGTTCCATCCAAATGGCGTCGGACATCTGCCGCAGTTGATCATGGGAAATGGCATTGACTAATTGGTAAATTGCGGGAAATTGATGCTCATCTGAATTGAGGCGTTGTTGAACGTCGCCTGCCAACTTGAGTGCCTTGCGCACTTGCGCATCTTTACCCTGGTTGTCTGCGCCTATGGCATGAAGCACCAAGGGGAACAGCGCATCATGTTGCTTGGCAATTTCGTCTGCCGCTTGGTAGTTTTGCCATAAGTCTTTGTTGTCGGGCAGGGTGCCGGGCACAAAGGCCCACACCGTGCTGCGGATTGCTTGCGGTGTGCCCCACCATTTTTCGTTATCCAGGCAATGGGAGGAGCGCATGGTGCGTGCGGCTAAATCCCGATTCACGCCAACTTGAGCACCGGAGAGCAAATCACTGCGCACTGCCTGAAGTGCGGTGACCAGTCCTAGCATGTAGGTAATTTCGTCCGATTCTTTGAATAAGTTGGGGCATGTTTCATTACCAATATCGCCATAACGTGCGGTGACAAAATCCACGGCCCGCACGCGTCTTTCGGCAGCGATGGCGTGCCAACGTTTGGCAAGCATTAGTTCATCACGGGCGATGGTGATTTGGTCTTGCTGCTCAGCGCGCAAGTAACGCAAGTTGGCCTCGTAAGCTTTGTTTTCAGCACAAAAGCCCGTGAGCAACTCGGTATAAAACAATGTGTAATTAGGGTCTTTTACCACACGGCCAAAAGATCCTACGAGCTGCGTTAACCCTGGCCCCGTTCCACACACCGACACATCGGCATCAGGGTGAGCCAGTGCGTGAGGAACGACCTCGTCTTTGGAGTACGAAGAAATCACCCAGCCCAGGGGTTTGTACACAGTGGTACAGCCACTGAACAGTAGCGCAGCAGATGCGAGCAGTAAGCCTTTGATGCTTAGGCGGACCTTTGCCATAACCAACCTCACTCATAGAGTCGTGCGTTGTTTTTATGCGCATTAAGTATATGAGGGAGGAAGCAAAAAACAACGTGGCTAAAGTTAGTGAATTGTTAACTTTATTAAAGCGAGCGGAAGGTGCGAGCAATACAGTACGCTGATAGGGCGAGTTGGCTGGGCTCAGAGGGAGTGTGGAGTACGCCGGGTTACTTACAGGACCAACGACCAGGCTGATGTCTTGTCTTGTGACGGTACGTCGCAGTAGCGAATTGCTGTGTCTGTCAGGAATTGACGTAGTGTTAAAACATAAAGGCTATTTGCATTCTAGGGTTGGAATCCAACCGTTCTGACCCTGGATTCTTGGTCAGGTCAAATGCAGCCTTTGGTTGGATTGCTCTGTTTTCACTGCCTCACCAGAATCTAACATTGGTTGGATTCTCTGACGCAACTCTCTCGCGCTAATCCAGCTCACCACTCTCTGCCTGTTTCAACAACGTCGGAATGTGCGGCCCATATTCCACCTTGCCGTGACCTGCTCGAATACCACTGCCGACCTTGCGGGCTTCTTTGGAGTACAACGTCTTTGCCCGAATGATGCGGTAGCTGTAACCCCGACCTAACCGGTTTGACATCTTGATCAGTCCGTTGAGCCCTTCGGTGTAGCCATTGGTGATAGGGAATGGTGCATCCCAGTAGGCAAAGATGTCGTCGTAATGGTTGTGAACCGTTTTGGCCAGCTTCTTGAATGCCACTAGCCCTTGGTCTGGCAAGCTATTCTCCCAGGCTTCAAAGGCATTCTGAGCATTCTGCTTGTCGAGTTCATCGTAGATGCAGAAGAAGGCTTCCTTGAAATCATAGGCTACGGCAAGCTCAGGGATCGCCTGCTTCACGACCTCCAGCGCCTTTTGTTCTGCGGGCGTCAGGTTGCCGGGCCGCTTCAGGGTGAGCCAGCGAATGGACTTTTTGACGTAAATCCGGTCTTCTTTGCTTAGCTGAGCCTGATAGTTCTTGCGCTCAACTTCCAGCGCTTCGGAGGCCATTTTAACGACATGGAATTTGTCGATAACCAGCTTGGCGTTGGGCAGGTATTGAGCAAAAGAACGTTTGAAGGGCCGCCACATATCCGTACAGACCCATTCCACCTTCTCAGCGTCCGGTAAATCCTTGAAGAAGGGCTTCAGGTGCTCTTGAGTACGATGCTCCAACATATCAAAGACGTTGTTGGTTGCCAGGTTGGTAATTACACAGCGATACCCGCCTGCCAGGTTCACTTCGTCGATGCCCATGATGACCGGGGTTTCATAAGAAACCAGCTTCATGGTCTGGAAGACCTTGCCGGATCTGCTCGAAAAAGAGGGTTTGAGCCGACGCAAGGCCATGGCCATCACCAGAAAAATCACCCTTTACGACAAACCCGATAACACCTAAGCCAAATCCTGGGCGGCTATCCGTTCAGCCTTCCACCTTCGCTAACGCTCACCCTGCAAGCAGGGCAAGGGCTCCAGTTTCACGCCGCTTGCGCCGTCCCGGCGCTCAATCAAAATCAACACCTTTCAAATGATGGCCCAAGGGCCGGACCCTTTCTTTTCCAGGTCAAAACCGGGCTAAGGGCTTTGCCCTCGCGCTCTACAAGGGGCTTTCGCGGCATAAACGGTTTCCTCCCCGCAAGCGGGTCCCCTCCAGTTATTCCACGGTCCCCTTTCCGTTTGCTACCCCAGTCTTGCTTGCGACGCCGCAGGGGCAGGCAGCAGCAACAGCTAAAGCTGTTAACAGCAGCCAGCCTTCGGCTGACATTTCAGGCAAAAATCTAGGAGCAAACCCATGGAAAAGCAGATTGAAAAAGTAAACGTGGTCACTTTCCGCCGCCGGATCGACGCCGCCTTTCGGGTAGCTAATGTGGACTACTGCGCCTGCCGGGGGGCCTATGAACTGAAAAACTGGCTGACGATTGCCGAGCGGGTTCTGGCCGAGCTGGTGGATGCGGAGTGTTCCCGAGCTACTGCAGTTGATCGAGACAACAAGGTTAACGCACAGGAGCGGCTAGAGGCACGAATCGACCAGGCACAGGACAAAGTAGCCGTAAAACAGGCCCAGCCTCCGAGCGCGTATGAAAAGGTGGTTAACCAGGCGCGGGAACAGATCGAGCAGCACAAGAAATCCATCAGTAACCACCAGGCCGCTATCCAACACCTGGAGCAAGACATAGCGATTAATATGGAAAAAGCGCGGGCCGATTCTCGCCGCCGGGTGATCCTGGAGCGTGTCATGGGTCGGCTTCAGCAAGGTCATGAGGTGGTGAACATCGAGGGCCGTTGCTGGTGGATGGTGGCCGGTGAGCTGGCCGACCGGGCCACCGCCGATGATATGGAAATGCTCTATCAGTTGGAGAAAAGCGGGATCATCGAGGCGGAAACCGTGACCCGTCGCCTTCAATAAGCTGTTATTGCCACAGTTGCGGATAGCTGCTAGCTTGCTCCTATCCGCTACCGATCCGCGAGGGGAAAATGGAAAACAACGAACCAAAACACAAGCGCCGGGACGGGCGCAGCATGAGACGGACAGGCCGCACCATGCAATTTGCCACGCGAGTAACCCCCGAATGGGATGACCGCTTTCGGGACATTGCCGAAGAACGCGGCCTGTTATTGGCCGAGCTGCTGGAGCAGATGCTGGACGCCTACGAGCAGCAACACCAGGGAAAGGATGCGTAATGACAGCAAATACCGATCTTAGTAATGCCACGGACAGCCTGGCCAGATTCCTTTCGAGTTCATTAGAGAGAAATAAGGACGTTTACGACAAATCAGTCGATTCACGAGAACCCTATGACAAAGAGCAACTGCGATTGCTGGCAGAGACACATGCATTAGGGGCCTGGATCATTTGGCTGCAAGAACAGCACCCTGATGAAGCGGAAAAATTAAGAGAAGCCATGGAGGTCTGGACGTGAGCGACGACACAAACAAGCCAATGGATGGCGATATGCCCCCGCAAATGGATCTGTTTTCGCTGGTGGATCTGAAACGCGGTGACCGGGACGAGTATTCCAATACGGTCGATATTTACGATGCCATACCCAAGTATGTATGGGCCGACCGGCGGGAAGTGAAAGAGCTGAAAACCGCAACGATCACACGAGAATGCACCATCCGGGGCCAGCGGTTCGTGGTAAAGCTGAAACCGGCGCTAATCGAAAAGCGCAACGGTGAAACCGTGATGATCTATCCCGGCCAGCGTGAGGAATTGGTGGAAGACGTGTTGCGTAAGCTGGCCGTAAACGGCCAGGGCGTCTACCTGAAAGGGAAAGCAGGGGTCAGCTTCACCCTTTACGAGCTGATCAACGAGCTAGCAAGGGCCGGTCATACATACAGCCTGGATGAAGTGAAAGAGTCACTGATGGTATGCGGCGGGTCCATGATTGAGTGTCACTCCGATGGTGGGGATTCAGTCATTAAAGCCCCCTTATTCGGAATGCTCGGGCTCACCAGCAAGCATGACATTCAGACCAAAGGGCGCGAGGCCCGTTGTTATGTCCAGTTCAATCCCCTGGTAAACGAAGCCATCCTGAATCTGTCGTTTCGCCAGTATAACTACCAGCGCGGCATGGATATCCGCTCTCCCCTCGCCCGGTTCATCTACAAGCGAATGAGTCAGTATTGGGTTCAAGCAAGCGAACACCACCCCTATACGCCTTCTCTGATCAGTTTCCTGGAACAAAGCCCCAGGGGAGCGGATTTCCCAATGCGCGTTAATCTGCAAGCGATGCGGCGGGCCCTGGACACACTGGCCAGCCATGAAGTCATCGAGCGCTACGAAGAAGAGAAACTGCTAGAGGGCAAACAGAAGGTCCGGGATGCGACTTACACGATCTTCCCGCACCCCAAATTCGTGAAAGACGTTATCAAGGCCAACCAGCGCAAGAAGACAATCACAAAGCAAGCCACAACTGATGGCCTGTTCTCCGAGTAGGGTGGCGGCGAGTAACCCGCCCTACCCTAGCTCACGACCTATAGGTGTGTGAGTACGGTTTGCCCGGGCACCGCTGGTTCCTCTTGCCGGACCGCTAATTGCCTGGCCAACTTATCCCCAGTTTCAGGGGATAACCCTGTGGATTCACCCATTTTGACCTATAGGTTTATGAGTACGGTTCCTATAGGTTTGTGTGACCGGTTAGAAATCGACCAAAATACCTATAGGTTTGTGAGTACGGTTTGTGGATAAGGTCGAAATTCGGGTGTCCTCGATATATAGGTTTGTGTGATCGGTTACCTGTCCACCCTGTATCAGCACCCTGAACGGCGGTTTTCCTATAGGTTTGTGAGTACGGTTTGCCTTATTGGTGCCTGGTTCCACGGTTTTCATTGGAAAGACTGTGGATAACCAACACTGTCCAAATTGCCAGCTATAGGTTTGTGAGTACGGTTCCTATAGGTTTGTGAGTACGGTTCCTATAGGTTTGTGTGATCGGTTGCCTGGCCACATTCTAGGAACGACGGGGCATACAGCGCGAAATCACCGCCCCTAGTCTTTATTAACCCTTCTTTAACCCTAATCTAAAAAAGGATTTTTTGATTATCCTTGGCCTGAGCAAAAATTGAGCAATTTGCAGATTTTCAAGGCCGTATGCGCCTATCGGCGCGCCTACCCTCCGCTCGTTCCTCGCTTCGCCCAGCCTTCGGCTGCCTGAAAGATGAAACGCTGTCGCTACGCTCCATCGCTGGCCATATCGTTGAAAGGTCAGAGCCTTACCGGTCCATTGGATCGTACGATGCCAAACCCACCCAAAACCTGGTTAATCAGTCAAAGGCGGGCTTGCAAGATTTTGCCTAACCCGATTGATCTGGTGTTCTTACCTGTCGCCGGTTGCTTATAGAAAATCCTGTGATCGAGGTTTCGCAGATCCTGGCTTTCCCATTGATAACCATTTTCCCGCTGCTTTCATGCCGCAAGCGGCATAACCCACCCCGTTTTTTGTCGGACTTTCACACTCACGAAGCCCCGCCCTGGACGTGTCTTGCGGACTACCCGGAATTTGTCGTAGTTGCTGAACCCAAAAAAATTCCACTAAAAGGTGGACAAGGAAAATTCTTTAACGTAGAAATGCAATACAAAACTAGAAACTGTATTGCACTTATGGCTAAAAACGAAAGAAGCAAGTTCCTTCAAATACGGGTGACGCCTGAAGATCACGAGAGAGTCAGGCTTGCCGCTACTGCGGCTGGCCTGACAATCAGCGACTGGTGCCGAAAAGTGATGATAGATGCCAGCACAGGCTCCAGCTTTCTAGCAGTGAGAGCCAGTGAGCTGATCCGTAATGCCAAATTAGGTGATTTGATCAGCGAGGCCAGCACATATCACCGCTGGATGGCCATTCGGGACAAACTCGAAAAACCCAATGAAGAAGAACTGGGAGCCTTAATTACCCTCTTTCCGGATCAAAAGCATTGGCTTTTGACTGGGGAAAATGAGTAACACCATCTAGGAGAACACCATGGAAACCATCGTTGTAGCAAACCAGAAAGGCGGCGTCGGGAAATCCACGATTTCCGTTCACCTGGCGCTGGATCTTCACGAGAAAGGCAAACGGGTCCTATTCATCGACTTGGACCCGCAGGGCAACAGTACGAAAACCCTGGACCAGTACAAAACCTTTGTTCCGGCCAGCGCTATGTTCCTTGCAGGCGCAGCCAAAGACGTGGAGCAAAAACCCTTCCAGCTAATCCCGGCGGATATGGAGCTGATCGACCTGGATAGGGAGGAATGGGCCATCATGGGAGAGCTGAAAAAGAATCTGGCTATCCTGGATGACCAGTATGATTACTGCCTGATCGACACGGCCCCCACCATGGGGCTACGACTGACAGCCTCATTGATTGCCGCCGATTACGTGCTTTCCCCCATGGAAGTGGAGGAATACAGCCTGGACGGCTTGGGCAAGCTGATCAAAACCATTTTTGGTGTGAAGGAACGCTGGAACCAAGACCTGGAATTCCTGGGCGTGGTGGTCAACCGCTTCAATAGCCGTGACAGCCGCCAGGTAACAGCATTCCAGCAACTGGCTAAACAATACGGGGCTTACATTATTCCCCAGCCTATCGGCATCAGAATGTCCATCCCGGAAGCCCTTTCAGATGGCATTCCGGTTTGGCAACTGGGCAAAACCAAAACATCGGCACGAGTGGCGGGAAAGGAGATCCGCAGCGTGTTTGAAAAACTCTACGCGAAAATGGAGGTAGCGTAATGGCGGATCTGGACTTTAGCGCCCTGGAAAGTCTCACAGAGCTGGGCAAAGGAAAGAAAGGAAAAGGCGACAAGCAATCGGCTTCCAATGAGGACGGTCCCTTTCGCCTGCTGGATTGGGACAAGATCGAGGAAGACCCCAACCAGCCACGCACCCACATGGATGAAGCCGCTTTGCAGGAGCTGGCCGACTCCATCAAACAGCCCGGTAACGACGGCAAGCCCCGTGGCATTTTGCAGCCAATCAGTGTGCGGGAGAACCAGGATAAACCCGGCCATTATCTGATTAACCACGGCCATCGCCGTCACCGTGCGCAGGGCATTGCAGGGCTCAAGAAACAGCCGGTGCCTGCCATTATCGACAATGACAGCACCCGAACGGATCAACTGCTGGAGAACATTCAGCGGGAGGATCTGGACGCTTTCGATATTGCTAACGCAATAGAAGCATTGGTGGAAAATGGCTGGAAAGCAGCAGACATAGCGGCAGCGCTTGGGAAAAATAAAGTATGGATTTCAAACTTCCGGGGTTTTGCGGCCAGTAATGACAACATTAGAGAGCTGTATAGGAGGGGGCTTTGTAAGGATATTAACGGCCTAGCAGAGCTTGCCAGAGCATGGAAGAAAGATTCCGAAACTGTAGATGTTCTTGTTAAGGGTTGGCTGAAGGAAGGGGAACAATTAACCCGGAAACAAATTCAACAGGCATTAAAACCGGCACCGCCTGCCCCGCCATCAAATAATGATGGCGGTATTCCAGCTGGTGAAGGTCCCTCACTTGGAGGGGGCGACCTGGAACCGTCCAACCCAGGCGGGGCAGGAACAAGCAACCAGCAATCAGATGAAAATGGGGACCAAGGGGAAGAAGAAGACCCGACTCCCCCGCCTTCCAACCCTCAGAAACCGACAGCCGAAGGCGACACGGATAAGATCAGCCGTCCGTGTCTTTGGGTGTCTTGGAAGCTGGATGGTGAGGATTACAAAGGCCGTTTGCTTATGAATCGTCGTCCCAGCAAAACAGGGATGGTATGGGTTGAGGAAAAGGATTCTGGCCGACCCTTTGAAGTCCTCGCCACAGGCGTGACGCTGGAGGAACTGACAGAGAGTAAATAACAGGGTTATACTGGGGGCGGTCGCTTTCCATGGCGTCCAACCCTAGATGAGAAGCGGCCTGCGGGCCGCTTTTTTTATGCGCCCTCCCCCACCTCAAACTTATTCCCGCAGTCCCCACATAAAAGGTTGAGGCCAGGCTTACCCCAAACATTAAGATTGCAGTCACCACAGCGATACTTGACCTTGTTTTTACTGGAAGGCTTTGGTCCGCCAATTTCCGATTCTGATGCCGTGCTGCCCTCCCCCTCCCCTTCCCCTGGTTGAGCTGCGCCAGGCATAGGCAGTACGGAAACAGTGCTGTTCTGTCCCCGCTGGTAGCGGTCTTTCCATCTGATACTCGTTCCTTCAGATTCCAGTGCTTGGAGAACCTGGTGGAATCGTCCCCCTTCTATCATGTAGTCCGCCATCTTTTGGCCAGTACGCTTTCCACCTGGTTTGCCGGTGCTGGAGGGCATGAGGCCGATGGATTCCATTTTGTTGCCCCATTCGACGTTGTGATAAGCCGTGCGTCCTGGGTTTCCAAAATGGTGTTGCCAGATATGACACATCTCATGAACCAGGGTTTGCAAAGTCTCCTGGTCACCTAAGCCAAAATATTCCGGGTTCAGCGCCAGCTCATCAGCAGTGCTGTCATGACCCACAAAACGGTCATGGTGAAAGTACCCCATAGTTTGAGTCTTGCGTTGGAGAGTAAGCATGGGGATAGGTAGCTGGCCCCCAAACAGTTCCTGATTGAACCGATCAAAGAGCCTGGCAATCGTGCCGTACATTTCATCCGTGGGGGTTTTCATCGTCTCAACCATCCATGTGTATCGTACGATACACATTACCAAATATGATTGTATCGTACGATACAGTTTTTAATCCAAGCCGCTGGTTTTTCCGGATTTCCAATCCGGGGAAACCAGTGGCCATCACTGAGATGGGCCAAAGGAAGTTAATTATAATTAACCAGAGAGAGGGGGGGGTAGGGGTAGTGCAGGATTCGGAATTGGTGCCCAATTGCCACCACATTTCCGATCAAGTATGATCGACAATGTGCCCCTATCCCCCCCCTCTCTCTCTCAAGGCAGGGAAATATGAAGAAGCGGACAATCAGGATTGAAGATGACCTTGCCCAAAAGCTCGCGGCAGTAGCGGCAGAACAGGGCGTGTCTGAGAACGCTTTGGTTAATTTTCTGATCAGCAAATTGCCAGGAGAAAGCCAAGCCCCAGATCCGAAAGAACCTGGTCCAAGAGTCCAACACCAACTTAGGATTAGGCTGGACCAAGACCAATACGAAGCCATACAGAAGAGAGCTGCCTTGTCTAAATGGCAAAGCCCATCTGCTTGGGTCTACCGATTGATCGTGTCCCACCTAAGAAATGCGCCAGAATTCTCCGATGCAGAGGAACAGGCATTGAGAGGTGCAAAGGTTCAACTTAAACGGATGGGCACTTTGTTGAATCAGATTGCCAAGGCAGCAAACCAAGACCCGAGGAATGTTCAGCAGCTTGAGTCTATCAATTTCACGGCACTGCATGAGCTAGTCAATAAAACAGCCGAAGACACGGCAGCAATGCTCGATGGGGCTGCGCGGCGATGGGGTATGCAGTAATGGGCCTGTTCTCAGATGAAGAACACAAGAAAGGTGGGGGAGGGGGTGGCAATGGACCTAAAAGAGGGCGTGGTCCCAATAGGGCACAGTTAAGTCGTGTTGCTTCAAAAGCACCAGAAGTGATGGTGAAAGTAACTGGGTTCACGAAAAGCGGCAATCATGTCGGTTCCCACGTTGACTACATCGCTCGTGATGGGGAGCTGCCATTGCTGACTTCAGATGGTGAAAATTTATCGGGGAAAGACGATATAAAGCAGATTGCTGAGGAGTGGGGTGATGACCTTGGTGATAAGAGGAAAGGTGGTAAACCGGGTAAAGCAAGCAATCGGATCACCACCAACCTTGTTCTTTCTATTCCAAAGGGAGACCCAAACCGATTGGTGGATGCGGCGCAAGGATTCGCCAAAACTACCTTTTATAACCATGACTGGGTGATGGCGCTACACACCGATACCCAGCATCCGCATGTTCACCTGACGATCCGTAACCGAGGCCATGACGGCAAGCGTCTTAATATCCCGAAGGGCAAGACCCAGGAGTGGCGCGAAGATTTTGCCGAGGCCCTGAGAGGGCAGGGCATCGAGGCCGAGGCGACCCGCAGGGCAGAGCGGGGCGTTACACGGAAAGGCGAAAAGCAGGCCGTAAAACACCTTCGGGAGCGGCTGAATAAGCTGACACCAGCCAAAGCCCCCGAAGTCGATAAGCTGGCCGTCAGAGAGGCGCAGGAGCGCCTAGCAGGTAAATCCAAACCTGAGCCCTGGAAAGAGAAGATCCTGGCCCGCCAGAAAGAAATGCGGGCCATGTGGGAACGGGTAGGGCAGGGTTTGGGCAAAAGCCCTAACCCGGAAGACCAGGCGCTGGCAAAGCAGGTGCTGGCATTCAGGAAAGATATGCCGCCGGTCCAAACCCGGAATGATGCGCTGATGCAACAGATAAAGAAGCACAATACCCAGGCGAAGCAGGGAAAAGACGACCAGGAGAAGTAACGGGACAGGGTGTAGCATATTGCTACACAAAATCATTGACTGGCGATTTTGCTTGTAGCAATCTGCTACAAGGAAACCAGAAAAGGAGCGCGTTATGTCTGTTGTAGTCCGTATTTCTGATGATAGGGCGGCAGCGGCTCGTAAGGCTAGCCAGGAAAGCCACCGTAGCCAGAGCCAACAAGCCGATTACTGGATGGCGTTGGGTGAAGCCGTGGAGCGCCTGGGTCTTCTGACAGCGACAGAAATTGGTGCGCTGATCACCCAGGCGAAAATCGACACTGACCAGATCCGCAAGAATATGGACATGCGGGCTGTCATGAATCGCCTTTCCAGCAAGGATGATGAATGGGATGCGTTCATGGAGAACCTGAAAGCCGAGGACGAGAAGCGGGGCATGGTCGCTAAGTCATGAGCGAACCCAAGCCCCAGCTTTATATGATTGCCGGTCCCAATGGGGCCGGTAAATCCACCTTGCACCAGGCCATCATGGCCAACGACCCCGCCACAAAAGACCTGGAATTCGTGAACGCTGACAACATTCAGCGTGAAGTCCTCAAAGATCCTTCCCCGGTCGCGTCCTACAAGGCGTCTCAATTGGCCGCAGAGCGACGCGAGCAGCTAATGAGTGAAGGGCGTAGCTTCATCACCGAAAGCACCTTCAGCCACCCTTCAAAGCTCGAATTATTGCAGCAGGCCAAAGACCGCGGTTATGAAGTCGGCGTGATTCATGTGCAGGTCCGCAGTGCGGATATTTCCGTGGACCGGGTAAGCGATCGTGTGAATCGTGGAGGGCACCCGGTCCCGGAAGATAAAACCCGTGCCCGGTTTGAGCGCAACCAGTCCTTTATCCGTGATGCGGTCAAGATGGCCGACTTTGCCAAGGTTTATGACAACAGTCAGAAGTACCAGCGGCCACGGTTACTGATGGAGCTGGAGAAGGGGCAGGTCGTCAGTGTTGAGCCAAACCGGCCAGCAGAGCAGGGCGGGGCGATGCCCGCCTGGGCAAGAGAGTTGTACCAGGAAGAACTACAAAATTTTTCCCCGGCCAGGCTTAACCCCCTGGCCGCATCGTTAGACGAGGTTCGCAAGATTGCCACCCGCATCGGTGGGGAAAAAACGTCCCTGGAGCTGGGTGGCAACAAGCAAGGGAACCACCACGGCAAGATTGTGGGCGAGTCGTCCTTGCATGTGCTTCAGCAGACGGGCGACACGGCTTTTGTCAGCCATGTGCGTGACCGGCTCCGCGAAGAACCGAAGATGGGCCAGAGCGTCAGTATTGCGTATAGCCAGCGTGGGGCGAAGGGTCGCGTCAGTAACGAGCCCCAGGAACAATACAACGAGAAAGCGCGTGCCTTTCTCAGCTTAGATAGAAAAACGGCAGTGCAGATGCACCCGGATTTAAAAAAAGACTTCCAGACCCTGGATAGTGCTTACCAGAAAATGGAAGGCCAGGGAGTGTCAGAAAATAGTCGTTCGGAAGTGATGCAAAAATGGGTAAGCGGATTAAATGGTTGATCTTACCTTTGCATGAGAGTGA
>TARA_R100001463_G_scaffold133909_1_pt1 | contig 15692 bp, 18 predicted proteins | sample TARA_R100001463 | Tara Oceans TARA_R100001463 (sample SAMEA2622242) | marine metagenome | biome: marine biome (ENVO:00000447); feature: deep chlorophyll maximum layer (ENVO:xxxxxxxx); material: "saline water (ENVO:00002010), including plankton (ENVO:xxxxxxxx)" | depth 40 m
CTTTCATAGAGAGTTATACATTCAATCCCATCATCTCCTCTTTTATGGCCTGTGACACGTTCCAATCGTTTTTCGTTACGGAAGTCCCCAACTCTCTGATTATTTTTACCAGGACAGGGTTCTAATTCAATATCTTTTTCTTTCGGTATTTCTGGTATTTCTGGAGTCGTTGCTTCTGGTAAGGGTGGGGTTTCATTAGTGACAGGTACTTTTTCTGTAATGACAAGGTTCTCAGGTGTATAGTCAAGAGGAACAAAACTAGGAAACGGAAAATCACACGTTGTAAATACACCATTTGGATCTTCCAACAATAAATTACGATTACCAGTATTTTTTATATCACGATGTTGATAAGTACAACCAGGAACATCTATATCTGGTGGCTTTGCTATCTCAATATAATGAGGACTATAGATTTCTGGAACGTCTGGAATATATATCTCTCGAATTTGAATATCGGGTATTTCAATCGAAGGCATCTCTTTTTTTCAATACTTCTACTTCCGAAAAACATTTAGGACAGGATAAATTAGTCATCACAGAATACTCAGGATAAGTTGGCATAGACTTATCTATATCAATGTCACCACCCCAAATAAGTTCAGTTTTACAATGCCAGCAATTCATGTGCTAATTAAAATACTTTTCAATTTTTGTCTCAAAATTTCATAAGACGTTTCTTCTTCAAAATAAAGAGAAAATACATAACGATCTTTATTATCCAAGTTTAATACTGTATGCTCCTTTTGGTTATTAAATAAATAATATGTATAAGGTTTATATTTTAGTTCAATAATATTATCGTGATAAAATTCATCCTTATATTTTCCAAAAAGCGTATGACTATAATGGTCTTTGCTAATTAAACTATTTATACAAGATTGTCTAAAACCATCAACGTGCCAGTGATAACAAGAGTTACTTGAAACTCTTAACAATCCTATCTGTTTAATTGGATGGAGTTCATTAATTTCTTTTAACGCTAATTCTTTTTGAATCCAAGAACTATCAAGAAAAATTACATCAAATCCAAAATGTTGATGCCACGATAGATTTTTAGAAGATACTAAATTTTCAAGATATAATGCTAATTCATTCGACTTTGTTTTAATTTCTGAAAAACAATCAGTCGGATTCATATTTTTGATTCACCCATTGTTGGTGGTATTGGTAATGATGGGCCAGTAAGATCTGGTAATCCTTTTTCTAAAACCTTTGGCATCATTCCTTGAACACCTCCAAGGACTTTATTCATCATCTTCGTTTGAAACTGTTCTGAAGTTACATACTTGTAACCAAAATACCCTCCACCAATAACAGAGGTTACCATAACAAAAGAGATGATACTCAAAACATTAGCAATTTTTTGAAACATGATTAAAGAAGCCTTTGCAAAAGCATTAGTACCTGTAACTATTATAACTTTCTGCGGAATCTGTGCATTAGCACCTCTTTATGTAGGACTATCAGTAATATCTACCAAGGTACACCAGAAGTCTTAGTCGGTGTTTTAGATTCTGTTATCTGTGCAGCAATATCTGTTTCTATTCTTGTTACTTCATCAGAACCTAATGCAGCTTTAGCCCATGCGACAGCATTATTTTTTGTTATATCCGCATATGCAGTAAATGATCCAGAATCGGCAGCGGCAAGTCCTACAGAACCATAGGAAGATCCACTATGTACTACGCCACTAACAGTTTCAGAATCGCTTGCAGTCCAGTGAACAGTAGTTACAACATCAGATAAACTTCCTACAGTTTTTGTTGCGTCTAAAGAAACAACATTCCAAGTAACAGCCATGATAATAAGTGTTTAGTTTAATTTTACTTTGATTCTACCGTCTCTACAACATCGCTCAGTTTTTCAAGCTGTTTTAATGCACCTTGATCTTCGATTATTGGTTGAGTGAGTTTGTTTTTTTCTGCAACTTTTTCCTGTATTTCTCTTTCTAACATCTGCAATTTTGCAATATTCAAATCAAGACGAGTTTTTGTCTCGTCATAAAGTTCTTGTGGTGTAACCATAAAATTTATGTAATTCAACCAATTTTACTAACCAGCTTCTAATGCTGCAACTTTGGTTTCCAACACCTCTATTTTGGATATTGCCTCTTGTAATGCAGCAGTTAACAATGGAACAAGTTTACTTTGATCTAGACTTTGCATCCTATTTGAATCATCCTTATCACCAACAACCGCCTCTGGTACGGCTGGTGTTACTTCATGAGCAAAAAATCCATCAACTGTTTCGTTAGGGTATTTTTTAAAATTAAACCTAATTGGTTTTAATAGTTTTATTCTTGTTATCCCATCTGATATTGCTGCTTCATTTTCTTTTAATCTGTAATCAGAAGTACCACCATAGACTACATTTCCTCCATTTTTAGAAATTTCACCGATTGATGAAGCATTGCCAGAATCACCTGACCTAAACTGAACAAAATCTCCATTGCTAGAATTTCTGCAAACTGACATAGTTTCGCCAGTTGCATTACGACTAAATATTGCACTATCACCACCTCTTATTGAATGTCCATTACCAGTATTACCAACACTTGTACGACCTATAAGTAAGTTTCCATTAGAATCTAAAGTCATCCTAGTTGAACCACCACTTCTAAAACTCATAGAGTCATTAGTGTGTAAATAAGTTATAGCTCCAGCGTTTGATCCATCATTAAAATAAATACCTCCATCTGTATTACTTGGTGTTACTATATTTATCTCAGTCGCACCACTTGACTCAGCTTTTATATTTCCTAATACATGAAGCTTGTTATTAGGACTTGTTGTACCTATACCAACGTTTCCCTTTGCTTGTATAACGAAAGGAGTTAAAGTTTCAAAAGCTGAACCATTAAAGTTTTTAGTGGTAAATTTATAACCAGCAGCATAACCACTACTACCACCAGAGCCAAAGTTAGATTCCGAAGTTATCCTGTTTGAGCTATTACCAAATTCTATAAATGTTGTTCTGTGGGCTGAACCTGCATCTGGGTGAAAGAATTTTAAATCACCATCACCTATTGTAAATCTATCTGACAATGATGTGGTAGCGATACCTACATTCCCACTAGGGTCTATTCTCATTCGCTCACTACCAGTTAAAGTAGTATCATTTGCACTAGTGTAAAATCTTATTTTTGTTGCTGAGTTATATGAAGTTTGACCACTTCCTCCACCAATATCTACAACATTGTCAGCGTTACCGCCTATTATCCTTAAACCAAGAAAGTCTTCTTCAGCAGTATCGTAATGTCCAGTTGTAAAATGTGCTTTTTTATCTGTGTTATCACTAGTAACATCTATTACTTTTACTTCAGGTCCAGTAACGGTCAACTTGCCAGTCGAACTTATACGCAAACGTTCTACAGCAGAAGTATCATCCTCAGTTCTGAAAATAATTTCACCATGACTACTTCCATCTCTTTGCTGAAAAAATAATGCTCCAGAACTGGAAAATATTTTTCCAATGTCATTAGTTCCAGCAGTATCATTAAAAGTAATTCTTGGACCTGAACCTGATAAATCTAAAATACTGTCAGGACTATTTGTTCCTATACCAATCCGATCATTACCAGCATCTACATAAAATAAATTTGTATCATTATCACCTTCAATTCTAAAATCTGTATCTGCCCCAGTGTCATTAAAAACAATCGTACTTGATTTGACTTCTAAATAATCAACACCACCAACTGAAATATTAAAACGATCATTTGCAGCAGAATAAATTCCTGTGTTTAGGTCGTCTCTAAATGCTAGTGCTGGTGTACTTGCAGATCCATTTTCAAGAGTTAACGTACCATCAAGTTGCAAAAGTTCTACCCAGGCATTATTTGCTGAGTTTCTTATCTTTAATACTCCATTGGAAGTATCAGCCCACCATTGATAAGCATATGTAGTTGTTGGACTAGAAGAATTTGAGTTATTACTTACTATTGCTAAAAGTACATTATTAATATCAGCCCTGACGTTAGCTCCTGTTGAGTTGTCTATAACATAATCATGTGTAGCCATTACTTAATCCAAATTTTATCTAAGTATATCTTAATCTAAAACTAACTACCACGCCCAAAACCTGTGGCTGCATATTTGAAATTTCTATTAACATTATTTCCACTACTATTTTTTATATCAATATCAAAACCCGTTCCTGTAATAGATGATAGCGTAAAGAAATCTCCCTGCTGTGCATTTTCAATAGTTATCCCTATAGAAGGCAATACAGAGTTTGCTGGAACGAGAGTTCCTGACTGACCTGTAAAGAAACTGTTTGTAAATGTAACTGATTTTGTTGACGTTCCAGAAGCAATATGACCTCCTGTAGTGGCTCCTGCATTGCTGAGACTTGTTTCTGTCCTGCTTTTTATTTCAGCACTATAACCAAGTTGATCTACCTCAATACTTTGTGCAGGATCATCTGTACTCATTTCACACTTAAATTTAAATCCTCTGGCTACATAAACACCATTAACAAAAGGATTAAATTGAGAGAATTGAGCACTGAATGTACAATTTCCACTTGCTGTTTGACTTATAGTTGCTGTTAATGTAAATGTATTTGCATTTGGAACGGTCTTGATTTCATAAAAACCATCTAATTCATTAGTAGTACCAGTTGTAAAGTCTAAAACAACAAAAGAACCTACGGCATAACCATGAGATGATTTTGTGATAGTTATAGTTGTTCCGCTTTGAGCATAAGTAGCAGCTACAGTAACATCAGGATCTCCTTGAGTAGTAGCAACCAGTAATTTAGCATTTACATCAAATGCAGTAGCTTGGTCAAAATCAGTCCAAATATCAATCAATCCTGTTCTTTTATCAATTAGATCATTAGGATAAAAACCTTGCGATACCATGTGTCTGCGTAAAGTTAAAGGTTGTATCCCTCCTAAATCTAAAGTATTTGCAAAATCATAAGATCCTCCTGTTTTATCTACATCACCTAAGAAATCCATATCAGCGATAGCGTCAAAATCAGTAACGTCATCCAAAAATGCTGTCGAACCAAGAACTAATCCATCTACTTCGTCAGAAAAGAAGCAGTCATCTTTAAAACCTTGAAAAGGAGGATTATCTAAATCTTCTCTATCCGTTAAAACTACAAGTTTAGGAAGTACATCTGGTTCTGTCTGAATCATTACAACAGAAGCATCTCCAGCACTTAGTCTTCCTCCATCGTCACGAAACTTGAGGAGATACGTTCCATTAACAATATTTGGGACAATCGTTTCGTTGATAGACCCTGGAAGTGCAGGAATTACGTCAACAGCATTAGTAAATGTTGCACCACTTGTTAAATTACTACTACGAACAACTACGTTTCCACCATGGATAACATCAACATCTGTAGATTTATCAAAACGTAATCGTACGAATTGATCTGAGATTGGTTCTATGAATAAATTCTGTACATCACCTGGAACTGCTGTTTTTCCAATCGCATCAAAAACTAAAGTAGCTGGATCAGCTGATGCTTCCAATGCTGCATTTAAACTAAATACTCTAAATTCATATCTACCTTGACTTGCATCAAAAATTTCAAAATCAGTTCTATTTATAGTGACGGTTGTAAAGTTTCCATTATCTTTGCGATATTGAACTTTATATTGACTAACACCTTGAACACCTTCAAAATCTAAAATAATTTTTACCTTTGCTTTTTCATCCTCTACATAGAATTGTTGTGAGGCAGTTAAGTTAGCAGGAGCATCTTTTAATTCATTAAGAATAGATACGTTTCTTACAGGTAAAGGCGATCCATCTTCGATAAATGCAAATTTTCCCGAATTATATGCAGTACCAACAACTGCATAATTATCTTTAGATTCAGTTACACTAATAACTCTCCATGTTGTGGTTTGTAAAGTTGTATTCTGTAAAATCCAGATACTATTTGCATTTGGAGCAGATGAAAAAGCAGATGAAACAGTTATTACCGCACCACTAATACCACTGACATCTCTAGTTTCGACTGAACCATCAGACAAAATAACGCTGAGTGTAGGACTATTAGTCGCATCCAAATCCGTATCTGCCGTATCATCTACAGTTATTGCTGTAGTTGTTGCTGATTTAATTCTTCCTCCTCGTCTTGCCCCTGCTCTTACTGGATCGCTTACTTCTATGACTTGCCCTGGTCTAACAATAACTCCTTCTGCTAAACCAGTTGTAAAACTAATTGTTTCAGTAGAATTTTGCTCCTCAAATAACATAAATCTGCCTAGTCTTGCTGCCTGACCTCTTGAAGTACAAGCAAAACCAGTTACTTTCTTATGCAAAGCCCCATATTTTGTTTTTGCTGTTGTATCTTCTACAGTTTCAAAATCTAACTCCTGATTTTCCATGTCAAAATATGACACAGAAATCATTGTGGATCTTGTTTTTAAACTCGTCCCAGAGTAAGTAAAACCTTGTTCTGTTACATTGGATAAATTAAATAAATAACTAGGATCTGTAGGTCTATCTTGAGAAAGTGTGAGTGATCCTGCGTTCCAAAAAGTTATAGCTCTCATTACTGAAGTGAGTGCATTTATAACTTCATAAGCATCCTGTCTTGTTTGCAGAATAGTATTACAGCTAAATCTAGGTTCTTGCCCTCCAGATCCATCATCTACTAATTCAGAACAATAAACAGAAGCACTATAAAAGGCAAATTTATCTAATTGAGTCTCTGTTATATGATCTCCTAATCCATATCTGGTATTTGTTAGAAGATCAAATAAAATCCAGGCTGGATCTGAACACCAAACTTTAGCTGTAGTGAGCGTTCCATTAAAAGTACCTGAGTAAGTTATTCTTCCTGTTGTTGCATCTACAGTTCCATTATGAGGTATTTTTATCTTTACTCCACGAACTTTATACATTCGTCCTGGGACAGATGAGAATTGTTCAGAGTCAAACCTTAAAGCTACATGGGCTATATCAGGATAAGGTCTTTGCTCATCAATAATTTCAGTAAAAGATGCGAAGATAAATTCATCCCTTAATTTAGTAGGATCTTCAGCGTCATCCGTTACTCTTTCAACAGTTATTGTTACAGGGAAAACAATAGCAGAATTAAGGTTAATCCTATAATCTCTTGCGTATGCAGATGAACTTCTTCCTGTTATAGTGTCATTTATTGGAGTAAGTGTAACTCCATTATCTTGAAGAATACTTATATTTAACTTTACTGTTGCACCATTTACATCTCCATTTGATTCAAACTTTTGTAAAGAATTAAATTTAACAGTAACTCTTACAGCATTTACATTTGAGTTAGTTATCTGTCTTGATACTGGAGTTCCTTTTTCTACCTTCACTCCAACATTTGTTTCTGCTTCGATATTTACGATACCAGGAATAAAATTTTGATTATTTGTCCCAAATCGAGGTTCAAATTCTACATTTTGAAAGTTAAAATCTGTATCTTGAAGATTAGTTACATCAGCATTAGCTCTTAATACTGGAGTTTTTCCTAAATAGACATCTTTCAATGCTGCGTTATTGTAATTAGTTGTCCCTGGAGTAAATGCTGCTGCTGATGGGAAACCTTCTATTTCACCTTCGCTAAGAACATCGACAATAGTAGCAAACTGTTTACTGGATAAAGCATCAGACGGTAACGTAGAATCTACTACTACATCATCTTCAGAGCGATTAACAATTCCCATTTACGCTGTACCTTTTATCTGTACTGTATCAATTCCTGCCGATACTACTAGCGATCCAGCGAATATTTCTCCGTAAATTATAGGCAAAGCTGTTCCTGCTCTTGACGTATTTTGTACCCCACTGAATGAAAAGTTTTGAGATTGTGGATCGTCTGATACTCCAGGGGGTTTAGGGACAGGGGTAAGCATCTCTGCTGCTCCTGATAATGCCAAATAGATACCAAAGTTTCCTGCTGCTGCTGCCAAACTAGCACCTAATCCTGCTCCTCCCGCAGCAAATCCTAATGTACCACCCCCAAAAAAACCTGATCCAGCAGCAAATGTACCAAAACCACCAGTAAGTCCTACTGCTCCTACAATTGCAACTCCTGTTAAGATTTTACCAGCACCTTTAAAAATATCTTTTAATGCACCTACGGCTACAGGAACAATTTTTATTTCTTGTTGACCTAAAGGATTTAGTAAATCATCTTCGCTGATATCAGTTTTTCCTACTTTCACTTGATAAGTTTGCTCTATCATATGACGCTCCAAGTGAGGAAAGTTTGCTAACAAAAACTTAAATGAATCAATAGGTGTATTAATTTCAGCTTCAAAAGTACGTTGCCCTAAAAAACGAGCTAATCTACCATAAACTTTTATTTTATTGAGCATAGCGATACCTCTTCTTTGTACATTCTATATACTTTTGGTCATAAGTTTCTCTACAGCTAAGTCTTTTCTGACAGTGATGCAAAATAGTCTGATCTCCTAAATATAAAGCTACATGACTTAATGTGTTTTTATATGTATTCAAAAGCAAAATATCTCCAACTTCTGTTTCAACATTATCATCTATTTCCGTAAAACCTAATTTAGGTAAAGCATATTCAAATAAAGGATTTCTTTCAAAATCTTCTGGACTTTTTGGCCGTTTCCAATGTTTAATCTCTATATTTTTCTTTTCTTTGTACCAATCAGTAATTAAACTCCAACAATCTTGTATGTCCCATACCCATTCTCTTCCTATCAGTCCTTTTTTATAACCAGAAGGTTCAAAATAATTCCATTGCTCTGGTTCTGGAGTAACAATATAAAAAGGCAAATCTAAATATTCGCAACTTGCAAGATCAGCTTGGCTAGGGATAGGAGGATGATTTGGGTGACTATGAAAAACAGCAACTATTTCACCAGCATCTTCAGCTTTTACCCAATCATCAGGATCAATAATAAATTGATCTTCTAAGTCTTCAGCAAGATTTTTACAAGGGAAATACTTTTCTTTACCTTTATAAACAGCTAAAAGACCACAGGCTTCATGCGGTGCATCTTTTCTTGCGTGTTTGAGTGCAATATCTTTCCAAGTCATCCTACAAACGTACCAATACCAGGAAATATTGCTCTAGTTGCAATTCTTTTTGGTAGTTTTACATTTACTAGATCAAGTGCTGAAATAGCTTCCCACTGAACAAGATCTCTATTTTCAGTTATTTTTCTATCTAAAAAGTAAATTTCTTGAGGAAACTCTGCTGTTGGATCGGGAGTTCCATAAGGATTTGTATTGCCCTCAAAATTAACAGCATCCAAAAATTTAGCTAATGTTCTAATTCTTACCAACTTTGTTCCATTTAAATCGTTACCAACAGTTGTTTGGTTAGCAGCTTGTAAAAGTGCAGTAATCGTTCCAAAAATATTACTTACCGAAATTGTAGGTCTAGGTAAAGTGCCTGTAGAACCAAAATCGAATCCTTCACATTGAATAGGGAATTTTTCATAACTATTACCTGCCCATACAATATTTCCATTTGCGTTCATGTTTGAACCGTTATGGAAACGATGAACAGTGGAAGAACCATGTAATGTTGAATCTAACGTCAACGTAAACAACTCAATAATTGCTCCAGGATTTATTGATTGTAAAGCTGAAACTGGTACTGCCATTAGGGTTCAAATACTTGTTCAAAACTTGCTGTAATTCTGTTTCTTTGAAACTCAAACATTTCTCTGTTAAAACTTCTGCATATCCACTGATAGCTTGCGGTTTCGTCAGGTGGTGACCAAGTGAATGATGCACCATCTTTTCCTCTTGCTTCTAAAAATGTTTCAATTTCATCCGCATCTTCATCATCTACATTAAACGTAAGACTCCAAACTTTTGGATCTTGATTTAATCCAAATGAAGTACGTTGCTGATAGCCGTCACCAAACTGAGTAACTCTTAATTTTGGCTGACTACGTTTTGTAGCAGAATATGATGGGTTGTAACTAGGAAAAGTAGCCATTAACGAATACTAGAAAGAAGTCCTCCAGGTCTTTTTTGTCTGACGAGTTCACTTTGAACTGCAACAGATATAAGTCCACCAAGTTCTTTTGCTTGAGCATCATCTCCTTGAACATCTGAACCTGATGCGTCTACATTAACAACAACACTCGTACTACCGCCACCTCCAAGTTTATTATTTGGCACAACTGTTCCAGAAGATTTTGGTACAAATAGTTCTGGTCCCTTCTCCCCAACTATAAATGATTTTCCTCCTGCTGCTCTACCTCCGTTAGCTAATAATCCTCCAGTTAGGAAACCTAGTATACCTCCTCCTTTTTTACCTCCTGCACCTAGAATATCTCCAAATAATGCTTGGTTTAATGCTACATCTAAGAATCTGTCGGCAACATTGTTAAGCAGATCACCAAGAGTAGAAGTTCCCTTTATAAGACCAGCTATTCCATTTTTTATATCATTACCTATAGTTACAGATATCTGAGAAAAAGCTTCATTGACTTTTAAAGCATTATCGGCAAGACTCTTAGCTTCGTTTCTTTGATCTATTAAACTTCGTAAATTAATTTCTCCGCTTTCTATTCTTTTTAGATCTTTCTCATTCAGTCCCTCCTTAATATCCGACATCTGTCTTTGTATCTCAGCTTCTTCCTTGCCTAAGTTAATAATATTATTATGAAACTCTGTCTCTTTCTTAAGTTTAGCAAGTTTGTCATTTAAAGATTTTCCTGATGATTTTATAGGATCTAAGGAACTTCCTCCTATCTTTAGATCTGACTGAGGTAACTGGCTGTTAGCAATCGACAAGAACCTAGATAATTGATCTGTGGATAAACCACCTACCTTAGTACCCCTTACCTTTAAAGGTGATGGGTTTACAAGACCACCAATAACACTACCTGTTTTCTGTGCAACAGATCCTTCTGCTCTTAGGTCTGTCATAATACCTTTGACTGCACCTGGACTTGTCTCTTCTAATTTCTTTAAAGTTTGATTTAGCTGATTTACTACATTTGCTTTTCCTACAACTTTATTCATTATTTTTAATAGCGTAGATAATGGTCCCGCTATAAACAGATCCATTTGTGTTTTCAATATTCCAAATTGTCTTGCTGATTCTCTAGAGCTTTCACCTAGGTCTTTTAACTGCTCCAAGCCTCCTGCTCCTAATGCTTTATTTAATTCATCAGTTAACAATGTTGCGAGTTCAGTCTCTTTACCCTGTCTTTGCAAAGCCATTGCTTGAGCTTCGACTGCTTCTGAACTAAATAAAGATCTCTTACGCATAAGATCAAGAGTACCTGATGTTGTGCGTACAGCTTCTCCTAATTCTCTGGAACTATCAGCTAAACCCACTACTCCCGATACAACAGCAGTTCCTATTAAACCTCCTGCAAAACCGCCCATTTGTCCACCAAAACCACCACCTAATCCACCACCAATAGCACCACCAACAGCAGTTAATGGTCCTTGTCCAAATAGCAGAGGAAAAGCACCACTTATAGCAGCACTTGATAAAGCACTACCTCTATCAAAACCAGCAAAAGCTCTACTCAATCCTGTAGGTATTGATCTAGCAAATCCACCTGTTTGACCCGAACCTCTTACTCTTGCATCCAGCATTTGAGAACTAGGCAGAGCTAACGCCTTGCCTCCTGCACCTCTGGTTACGGTTAGTCCTTCTTGAAACTTTCCTACGTTTTGACCTAATTTTCCAAAACTATCCCCTAACTTTCTTAAGTTGTTAGCCTGTGTTCTTGATAATTTATTTTGCTTATCTATAGCTCTATTTACACTTATAGCTTGTCTATTCCTGATTCTCTCCGATCCAATTAGTTTTTTATTTTGCTCAATACCCCTGGCTATAGCAGCATTTCTACGTTTTTCAAAAAATTCAGCCTTTTCTACAGAACTCGCAGTAAAATCTGTAATTTCAGAAGTACTTTGACTGCCTCTTATACTTTGTTGAGGTAAAGGTATAAGTCTTTCTATTCCCCTATTTTGTATATCTTTTGAGCTAGGCAAGCCTAGTAAGTTCCCTGGACCGACACCTTTTCTTTGGCTATCCATAAATCCAGCAACATTTCCTGCCGTTCTGTTAAACCTTGTTGACAGATTAAGAGCATTTATTCTTTGTTGTGCAGTTAAAGTTCTCTCCGAAGCTTGAGCTACCTGTACTTCAGCTTTTACCTTTTCTTTCGTACTAATTAATGACTTTTCAGCAAGAATGACTTCCGACTTTCTTTTTTCAATAACACCCTTTAAGTTATTTAAGTTTTTTGCTCTTTTTAAATCACCTATCTTTTCTAAATCTGCTATTTTTGAAGTTAAATCTAAAGATGTATCTTTTAATTTATTTTGTACTTTAAGTGCTCTATTAGTTAAAGATAATGCACTATTTTTTACTCTAAAAAATGCTAATTCTTGTTGATTTGCCTTATTAGTTGCTCTTGAAGAACTACTACCTCCACTGCCTCCCGAAGCACCGCCTCCTAATCGTTTTTTGTTTATTGCGTTTACACTTTTACTTATGCTGCTTAACTTTTGCTCTAGCTGACTAATCGAGCCAAGATTCCTTACTTTTACATCTATCTCAGCTTTATATGCCACGATCCAAAAATAATATTTATCCTATTTTACATTAAATAAACTGATTAGCACTATCTTCTGCGTCTTATTTTTTCAAACTCTTTTTCCTGCTCTTCGTTTACTACTTGAAAGTACGCACTCCATCCTATTAATTCTGCTTCTGTCATTTCTCCTATTTCGTGAAGCGTTTTGCCTAATTCTTTGGCTACCCCAAACTTGAGCATCATCCAGTTATCTCTTTTTAACTGGCTGGCTAGGATTTTGGGTCTATTGCCTCTTCCTCCTCTGCATTTATTACTGCGAGCATAAGAGATTGAAGATCGCTGTCTTTGACTTCGTTTTTGAGAACGTCTATTTCTCCTGCGTTAAATAGTTTTGTTCCGTTTTCGTCTAACGCTTTATTTATTAATAATTGTAAAGCAAAGGCATTTGGCTCATCTGTCTTAGCCAACCTCTGTGCCCTTTCACGCTCTGCCATTGTTAAAGGAGTTACATACATGACGAAGAGCGATCCATCGGATAGGGTTACTTCTTTTTTGATTGGGTCGAGATTCGCAGCTTTTCTAAGTCTGTCGAGAGCGTTCATTGTCGCCATAAATTTCGTATTGTTTTTATTAGTGTACTTCATTATGCAATAAAAAACCTCGGATTGACCGAGGTTCATAATAATTAATAACTGCTAATAAAATATTATGCAGTCTTAGATAGGTCGAATGTAGGAGCAGCACTAGGTCTGAAGGCTATCTCTACAATCTGTCCGTCATCTGGGTTTACGTTAAAACTTGCGGAAGTAAGAATGATGTCTGCCAAAATTGATCTACTTGCAGTTTGATCTACGTTAGCACCACTCATCTGACGATCAATATACAATCTTACTTTTGCACCAGCTTGCTGACGTTGGATAACATCTTCAACCATTCTACTGGATAGAAGTGTGTCATCATCTGTTGAATAAACACTAGCAGAGCCACTACCATCAGCAAAACCTGAGATGAAGGTTCTAAATGGTGCAGTTTGAGTAACATTTTGACCAATACTTGTTACATCAATTTCTGCTCTGGTTATCTCAAAACTCCATTCTCTTACAGATCCAACAACTAATGGTTCTGTAAATGTAATACTTGCAAAAGTTCCTGATGTAAAAGTAGGTGCTGCTGAAGCTGTTAAAGCTGCTCCCCCTGCTGTTGCAGATAGAGTCATCTCTCCAGTAGACGCATCATAAGTTTTCACAAAATGATCCCCTGCTGCTATGCAGTTTGTTACTGTAGATCCACTTGGATATGCAAGTGTTACTGTGTCATTTACTCTAAAACCTAGCTGTGTACCAACATTAATTTGTGTTGTGTCTCCACCTGATCCAGCAGGAAAAGAAGCAGCAAGAATTTGTGTTGAACTTGTACCAGCAGGAGAATAATATAACGCTCCCGAAGTACCCGATAGAACTGTAGCCATGATTAATAATTCTAAGGTTTGAACATACGGGTACTACCCGATATGTCTATAGGATAGCGTAAATCTATGAAAAGATTCAAGGAGTTAACTGAGCTTGAAAATTTGTTTCTATTCTTGACATAAAAAATGGATACAGCCCTTTCCTGGATTCCTGACCACCTTCTACTGTTGTGAAGCTCGGTCCATCAATCTGGCCCATGCGTAAGTAGACTCCGCTTGTTGATTTTGCTGTGTTGTCCAAGGTATTTAGAGTTGTAAACGCTGTTGTAGCAAGGGTTTGGTTTCTAGCTGGTCCCTTATTCTTTTCTGTGCATACTCTTACGACTATTATGCCTCTAATATGATTATGGGAAGAAGTAAGTGCAGTTTCAGTAGTCAGACCAAATTGAATGTTTACGTTAATAAATTCATCTACGCTGTCGGCCAAAACATTATAGAAATTATCAAAAAATATTGGAATTGCAGGACTTAATGCTCCATAGTTAGTTTGAAATGGAGTTTCGATAGCAGTTCGGACAGATTGATAGTTCATTTTATTTTTTCAAAGACACTTTTAAAGGTACTTTCTATCTCTTTCTGCATATTACCTCCAGCAGCATACTTGGGAAACCAATCTAATTGAGCAGTCTGGCGATTTGGGCCATTTTTATCTAAATTTATCATACCTCTAGTGCCTCCAGGTTCTCTAAATCCTGATTTAGTCTTTTTAAGAGGTTCTTGATCGAAAGGTTCTGGTGTATAAGGAACTGCGTCTATTGCCTCTTCAGCGTAATAAGCGTTGTTTCCAATAAAAAATTTAGATACTCCTGATGCTAATACTTTTTTCACACCACTTCTAGGGGGTAGTCCTGAGAATTTTATTGGTACAGGACTTCCTTCTTGTCTGCTTCCATCTGCAATTATTCCGTAACCTTTGCTCTCTATAAACCAAGAATTAGAAAAGAATCCTGTCCATCTTGGACCTAGTTGCTGTAAGGAGTCGGTTACTTTTTCGGTGGCACGGGCAGGGGCGGTGTAGCTTACAACTTCGGCCACTTGATTTATTTTTCTTATTAGTTTTGGGATTTCGTTTATAGCCATTATTGTGGTCTTGCCAATACTGTGTGAAGGATGGGTTCATCACCTCTCTGTGTTTTTACATCTACTATTCTTGCCACTTTAGTTGCTCCTGCCTCTGTGTATTGTATGCGATCTCTACTTGTGGGAAAGTAATTACCCAGTTCTTCGTTACCGAATATTACCTGTACGTCTGTTGTCTGGGATGTTGATTGAAACTCTGTGGCTGTGACACTGGTTATGATTGCTTTCATTTCTACGTTTGTGTCCGATCCACCGACTTCGCCTGTTGTTGCGTTGTAAGTCTGTGAGGTAGCAGCTTTTATGTAAGTTACATCTATGCCGAACTGATCCAGTAATTGTTTTGGTAGGCTTTTGAAAGTGTTGTCTATAAATGACATATTATCCTCTTACCACTCTCATCTGGAAAGATCCCGCACCACCGATCATGTATGCCCCAAGGTAGCTTTGTAGCCAGGGGTAAACATCAAGAATGTTGTTTACTGAACCTGTTCCCTGACTTGCAGTGTTGTACTTTACTTCAAGATCACCGAGTTTTACTTCAGAAAAATTACCATCCTTTCCTGTAGTTCCTGTAATAGCATCTGTATCATTTGCCAAAGCTCTAGCTAATTCATATTGTGCATATTTAATATTATTTGGAATTACAGTACA
>TARA_R100001463_G_scaffold49583_1_pt1 | contig 15672 bp, 6 predicted proteins | sample TARA_R100001463 | Tara Oceans TARA_R100001463 (sample SAMEA2622242) | marine metagenome | biome: marine biome (ENVO:00000447); feature: deep chlorophyll maximum layer (ENVO:xxxxxxxx); material: "saline water (ENVO:00002010), including plankton (ENVO:xxxxxxxx)" | depth 40 m
TGGTTGCCCTTCGGGGCGACCATTTATTAAAATTTAATTATATGAAAAAAAAATCAAAAGGATTAGGTGATTCAATAGAGAAGATAACAAAAGCAACTGGAATAAAAAAAGTTGTTGATACTGTTGCAAAAGCAACTGGTAAAGATTGTGGTTGTGGGAAAAGAAAAGACACCTTAAATAGATTATTTCCTTATAATAAATAAAAAAAATCATGGTAAATATAGACGACGTATATCAAAGAGTATTGACGCTGGCTAATAAAGAACAAAGAGGGTATATAACTCCACAGGAGTTTAATTTATTTGCTAACCAAGCTCAGAAAGAAATATTTGAACAATATTTTTATGATGTCAACCAGTTCAGAAGAGTTCCTGGTAATGACACGTTTTATTCAGATGTAGATGATATGTTGGAGGAAAAGTTACAAATATTTGAAAGTGTTGATGGCTCTGCGGCGATACAGCTTTATAACAACGCTGGAGGTGGTGGTTTAGTAAAACAATTACCTGATTATATTTATAGAGTTCATAGAGTAGAACTTAACAATAATAATTGCGAAATAATGAATACTAAAGATTTTAACGATGTTAGGTCTGGTGGTCCTTTAACAAGACCATCCGTAAACAGACCCGTGGTTAATATAAGAGATAACTTAATGAGATGTATAGGTGATAATAATGCATTTATTATACCAACTGGATTATTTTACTTTAGAGAACCGGTAACTGTCTCTTGGGGTTATTTTGTTGTTAATAGCAAGGCTCTTTATGATGGCAATAGCTTATCAACAGTTCATTTTGAATTACACCCTTCAGAAGAAACGGAATTGGTTTATAAAATATTAAAATTTGCAGGAATATCTATGAAGAGAGATGATATTATGAAAGCTGGACAAGGATTAGAAAATTTACAAGTTTCACAAGAAAAACAATAAATAAATGGGATTATTAAACCAAACGCAACAAGCTTATTACAATGGAAATGATTACGGTAATTATCAATTCGTATCATTACATGATATTATAAATCAATTTATGTTTGTATATGTTGGTGAAGATAAAATTATATCAAAAGCTAGAAGAACAGATGTAGCCTTTCACGCTCAAAGAGCTTTAGCAGAATTATCTTTTGATACTTTTAAATCTTGTAAATCACAAGAGATTACAGTGCCAGCAACGCTTCAAATGACTTTACCTCAAGATTATGTTAATTATACAAAAATTAGTTGGGTGGATTCTTCTGGTATAAAACACTTGATGTATCCAACAAGCAAAACATCAAATCCAAATTCAAACCCATTACAAAATTCTGATGGTGATTTTTTACTTCAAGCTATAGGAAATGTAGATGATGATGCGGCTTTGCCTGGAGTAATTACTTTAGATGGAGAGTATAAAGATATTTTAGTTGGTATGATTGTTTCTGGTCCTTACATAGCTAATGGTTTAAAAGTTATAAGCGTTACAAATTCTAGTGGTATCACTACAATAACTGTTGGGACAATCGTGGGTGCGGTTTACACACCGATCATTCCTGATGATTCTTTTAATGGCGCTACTTTGACTTTTACACATGAAGATGGTTCTTTAGTGCTACCACAAAAATCATCTATTATAGTTGAAAATTTAGATTGGAATACTGCTGATTTTAAAATAAATTTTAATACCGTTGCTGATATGAGCGGCGTGGAAATTGGCATGCTAATCCATCATGAAGATTTTCCACCAGGAACTTTCGTAGAAGATGTATCTACGGTTGATCTATCTATTAAAGTTTCTCAATTACCCCTAGTACTTGCTGCGGCTAACTCCGCTGAAGTAACGTTTGTTTCTCCAGATTTAGTAGATACAGATACTTGGGCTAATTATAAATCAGCTACACCCTCTGAAAATCAAGATAATTATCAAGATGACACGTATTGGCCGGCAAAAGGTGAGAGATATGGTTTAGACCCACAACATGCTCAAGTTAACGGTTCTTTTTATATAGATTGTAAATCAGGAAAAATACACTTTAGCTCTAATATTTCAGGAAAAACTGTGATATTAGATTATATAAGTGACAGCCTTGGAACAGATGACGAAATGCAAGTGCATAAGTTCGCGGAAGAAGCAATGTACAAATGGATTGCCCACGCTATTTTATCTGGTAAAGCAAACATTCCAGAGTACCAAGTAAATAGATTTAAAAAAGAAAGGTTTGCCGCTATAAGAACAGCAAAATTAAGATTATCTAATATTAAATTAGAAGAATTAACTCAAATACTTAGAGGTAAATCTAAGCAAATAAAACACTAGTATATGCCAGACATTAAGCATAATTTTGCCGGGGGTAAAATGAACAAGGATTCCGATGAAAGACTTGTTCCAAACGGAGAGTATACAGATGCGATGAATATACAAGTATCAACTTCTGAAGGATCTAACGTTGGTACTGTTCAAAATATATTGGGAAATGCAATGCCTTTACCTGCTGATCAAATGGCAGTAATTGGTAACGACTCAATATGTGTTGGATCGGTTTCTGATGAAAAAAACGATGCTTTTTATTACTTTGTTAAGTCTGGTGGAACATCAATAGATTATACTTCTTTTACGTCTGCCTCACCACAAGGTGCTAACGGTGCTTCAAAAGACGTTATATTTCAATATAAAAATGAAGTACTAACTCCGGTTTTTGTAGCGACAAGCGCTTTCGCTTATACTATATACGGTAATGGTATTTCTTGGGATTCAGCTACGGGAACTATAACGTTTGGGCCCCAACACGATGTCAGCGATCTTTCTATAGGTATGCAATTAATAGCTAGTGGCTATTCAGCTGGAGCTCCCTCTTTTCCTATTTCTGCAATTGATATGGTTATTATTGCTATAGATACAGTCACCAACTCTATTACTATATTAGGTAATTTAGATTGGTTAGATAATACTAATACCCCGCAAGAAATGCACGGTACGAAGTTATTTTTTACAACCTCTGGCTCAGCATCTAACAATACAATACTTAATTTTGTTTCAAGCACTAATATAACGGCAATAAATATAATTGACGATATGCTGTTCTGGACTGATGGTACGTATGATAGCGAAGGTAATTTAGTCGGTTCTGAACCTAAAAAAATTAACATACCGAGATCTATAGCGGGAACTGTAGACGCTTTCACACATACAAATTTCATAAATGAAAAAACAGGTGTTACTGTACCAGCGCAAGAAAAACATATAACAGTTATAAAAGAAAATCCTAAGGCGCCTCCAAGTATGTTATTGGAATCTACCAAACCTTCAGGAAACGCTACAATGGGTGAAACTACAATTAGTTTTGAAGATACGGCTAATAATCCAGGGGAACTACTATCTGCGGGTGATCAATTACTGGGAGTATCTATAGGTCACGGTGTGTGGAACAATATTGTTCCTCTTAACACCCAAAACAATCTTGATATTCAAGTAGGCGACATTATGGTTCTTGAACTTTTTCCTGATAATGAGTTAGATATAAAATTTCCCCTTAGAGATCCTATTGTTCAGGTTAAAGTAACATCCACTTATATTTCCTCTACAGTTCCTGGAACTCCTCTTTCATTTGAAACTTTAGTGGATTTTGAAATAGTATTTATTAGTCCTTCAACGCCATTAATAGATACGCGGTTTTTAATTGATTTAAAATTACTTAATACTGAAAGAATACTTAAGTTTAAATTTCCAAAATTTGCTGTTAGATATAAGTATCAAGATAACGAATATTCTGCATATTCACCGTTTACACAAGCAGCATTTGTACCTATGACATGGGATTACCAACCAAAAAAGGGACTTAATGAAGGTATGCAGAATCACTTGAAACAAGTTACACTATCAAATATTGTACCAACAAATATTCCAGATGGTGTAGTTCAAGTAGATATATTATATAAAGAATCTGGATCTTCAAATATATATTTGGTAGATCAAATAAAACCTAATGACGGTACTACACATTGGCTTGGTGATCAATACGTTATAGATTCAGAACTTATATATACAGTTGTAGCTGAAAACCAAATTTTAAGACCTTACGACAACGTTCCTAAAATAGCTCGAGCACAAGAAGTTACCGGTAGTAGATTAGTTTATGGTAATTACAAACAAAACTACGACACATTAGCTGAAAATTCTAATGTTAGATTTGATGTAAGTTTAGCTTCGCATAAAATCACTCAAGACAGAGTTGCGGTGGGTGAAATAATTGTTGGTACAAATGAAATTATGGAAAACCCGCATTATTGGGATCCTAAACTTACCACACCATTAAAATCAATAAAATCACTAAGAGAATATCAAATAGGTGTAGTTTTTGAAGATAAATACGGTAGACAATCTCCAGTTATGACAAGTAGTCAATCTACTATAAAAGTTCCTAAAGAAGAATCTGGAAATACAAATCTACTAGATATTAAAATATTAAATAATGCTCCACCATGGGCTGACTCTTTTCGTTTCTTTATAAAAGAACCTTCTACTGAATACTATAATTTAGCGATGGATAGATGGTATGATGCGGAAGACGGAAACGTTTGGTTAACTTTCCCGTCTTTAGATAGGAACAAAATTACAGAAGAAAGTACTATAATATTAAAAAAGAATATTAATAGTAATATTCCTATAGAGGATACTTCGGAATATAAAGTTATAGCAATATCAAATGAGGTTCCTGATTTTGTTAAGTCTACTAAAGTATCGTATGGGGTAGAAGACCAAGCTTCGCTTAATCTTATGGGTCCAACCGCACCACAGGTAGGATCATCATCAATATCTATAGATCCTGCTGCACTAACAAATTTTGGTGGTACGCCAAGCTCTTTAATACACGCTTTTGAAGATTGGAGAGATGCTGAAATGGCTGCCAAAAGATTGTGGATTAGATTTCACAAAGTTACTACACCAGTACAATATTCAAATTGGTATGAAGTAGTAACAATGGATGACTACGAAGATAACGCGGGGACTGTTGCAACAGATCCACTTAAAGTAAGAGTACATAATAAGTTTCAAGATGACATGAGCTTTATAGATAATGGTAGTGGTGCTTTTTGTAACGGAGCTGCGTTGGAAATAGCTAGAAGCGTAGAAACACCGTACGCTGCTTTTGATGGTAGATTTTTTGTTAAAATCCTTAAAGATTTAGCTTTAGAGCAAACTATTTTAACTTATGATTTTGTCCAAGATTATGATATTGTAGGTATGCTACAACCTCGTTTCTTGCGTTATACTGGATTCCACCATACGGAACAGCAAATGGGTCTCTATGGCATTGATTCTTCTTGGGATATAGGTAGTGGGATGGACGCAGGTCCATATCAACCATTTGGAAATAATCCAATGAGTGGTGGGTGGCACATACCTACTAGTACAGATAATCCTGCTTATATAGATTTTAATGGGTTTAATATTGGTAGTAATGGTGAATATAGATCCAACGAAGCGTTTCAAGATGAACGTTGGACAAATGCCAATGAACCATGGGCTTACTCGCAGGATATGATGATATGGTCACATGGTACAGACACTAACGGCGTTGATAAACCTGTAAATATATATCCTAAGTCTTACCCTTATATGCTTGGTGCTTATAACAATAGTGGTGGGGCTATTGGAGGAGGAATTCATTGTTTTGGAGCTAATCCAGCTCCAACCACTATAGCAGAAGATCAAGTTTACACAAGAATCATTGGTAGAAATGGTGAATTTTGGAAAAACCAAGGCCAAAATGATAATTGGTTTATTGACATGGAGCCTACTTGGTATTTTCCAGAAAACAACTGGAACAACGGTGTTGAAGAATATTATGCTAAAGCTGATTTATCTTCGGTTTCACCTGCTGGGTATAATAATTACAACGGCCAATCTAACGATCCAGATATTGCTGGTCAGAATGAAAGGGGTTATAGAAACACACCTGGGGTTGGTGCTAGATTAGGAAGTAGACGTATGGACATATCTTATGTTGGTCCAGATTATTTACCTATTTCTGCTAGTCAACCTGGTTTACAATTTCAAGTGACTGACAATCAAACAATACATGATTTTTTAACAGGTGCAAATCCCGTAATTGAATTTGTTGGGGATCCAGGGCAAATTAAGTATACTGTTGTAGATTACAGGGTTGTTGAAGAAATTCAGAACACACCTGATGATGAATATTGCGATGCTTCTTCATCATTTAATTCTGATACTGTTAACTGGCCTTACGCTTCTACATCGCGAGGACTTTATAGAGTGAGATACGAGTTATTATTAGACCAACCTATTGGTACCACGGTTCAAGATCAAGGTATAATAACGCCAACTGAATATGTATTAGCGGGTGGAACTCCAGATGAGCACCACAATCAAAACGGAATTGGATTAACAGGTGATGGTTGTTGTAACGGAACACCGGTTTATGCAAGATCATATAAATTTTACCCACCAAGTTATGAAGCTATTGGTGATAGAATAAAAGAAGATTTAACAGGAGTTGCAGTAAGTGATTATGCGACGCTTACTGGTTGTTATCAAGCTATTACCTCTTTACCAACGGTACAGGCTGACGTAAATAGTGGATGTGCTGGAAAAGACGGCGCTTTTTATGACACTGTTGATAACGCTGCGTTGCATGGTTTTCAGAATACAATTCATAATGCACCTAACCCAATAGTCATAGATCCAACTATATGGACAAATGCTGATGGTTCAACTAGACTTGGTTATATACCAACTCAAAACACTGATAAATTTGGTCTTCTTTCAGATCATGACGTAGCTTGGGCTAATGCAGTACCCATGAACCCGGGGCCAGGTCCAGAATACATGAGGTGGGCAGCAGCTTATGATCAACAAATAGGTATACTATTGAGATCAATATATGGTGTAGTACAGATTGGACAAGAAGAGGAAGCAGCAGCTTATAATCCAGCTATATGGGAAACATTACCAATTGATCCCGTGGATTTAGAATTGTACTACGAGGCGTCTAGAAGTTATCCAATGAGTATAAAAAATGAGAATTATCAACAAATAGTTCCAATAGGTGGTACAGCGAGTTGTTATAATTGTGCAGTTGCAACTTTAGATGGCGCAACAATATCTAATTATATAACTATTTATAACACTATATATTTAAGCGACCCTCATGATAACGATATTTTGGCTGGTGATATCATTAAGCTTGCACATGTAGATGGTAGTTATATCACTGTAGAGGTTGCAGAAGATACAACTAATACTGATCAAATAAAAATAAATACTCAAATTTACAACAGTAATTTTGGATTAGATTGGTACAATTGTTTTGCCTTTGGTAACGGTGTAGAGTCAGATAGAATATCTGATACTTTTAATTCAGATGTTATGGGCAAAGGAGTTAAAGTATCAACGATTTTAGAAGAAGATTACGAAGAAGAGCATAGAAAACATGGGTTGATATACTCTGGACTATACAACTCAACATCTGGAGTTAATAATTTAAATCAATTTATTGCTGCTGAAAAAATTACAAAAGATGTAAACCCTATATATGGTAATATTGAAAAACTTCACTCTAGAAATACAGATTTAATTACTTTATGTGAAGATAAAGTATTAAAAATACTAGCTAATAAGGATGCTGTATTTAATGCTGATGGAAATATTCAGTTAACAGCCACTGGAAACGTATTAGGACAAACAGTACCTTTTGTTGGTCAATACGGTATATCTAAAAACCCAGAATCATTTGCATCGGAATCTTATAGAGCATACTTCACTGATAAAATAAGAGGTGCGGTAATGAGATTATCTATGGATGGATTAACGCCTATTTCTAATCATGGTATGAAAGATTGGTTTAGAGATAATTTACAATTCGCAACTTCTTTAAAAGGTACTTTTGATGATAGAAACAGTGAATATAATATAACACTTGATAATAGTGCGGATGGCACTCCAAAAACAGTTACCTTTAGAGAAGATGTTAAGGGTTGGGTTAGTTTTAAATCTTTTATTCCAGAAGAGGGGCTTAGCTGTGCAAATAATTATTACACTTTTGATAATGGTTATATGTGGAAGCACTACTCAGAGCAAGATGCAATTGGTGATGTTGTACCTAGAAATCAATTTTACGGAACGCCAACACCATCATCTGTAAGTTTTTCTTTAAATGATTTTCCTGGTTCAGTAAAATCTTTTACTACGTTAAACTACGAAGGTAGTAAATCAAGAGTTATTTCAAACTTACAAGATAATGAATATTATAATTTAGAAAATAGAGACGGTTGGTATGTAGAAAAAATTACAACAGATAAAGAAGCTGGATCTGTTGATGAATTTATAGAAAAAGAAGGAAAGTGGTTTAATTATATAAAAGGAGATGGTATAACAGTTAACAACTGTGGAATAATTACAAACCAAGATTTTGATGAATCTAGTTTTGCGATGCAAGGTTTTGGAGTGTTGGGGGAATCACCTACACAAGTTACTATTTCTGGTTGTACAGATCCAGCAGCCTCTAATTACGATCCAGATGCTCTAGTAGATGATGGTTCTTGTATTGCAGTATTAAATGGTTGTGTAGAACCATCTGCAGCTAACTACAACTCAGCAGTAACTACTGATGATGGTTCTTGTCTGTGGGTGGGGTGTACAGATATAACAGCGTTTAATCCGACTACATTTCCTCCAATTGCTTATACATACAATGGTGGTAGTGGTATTGTTGATAATGGTTCTTGTATACCTGTGGTATATGGTTGTATGGATTGCGGTTCTTATTGGGAATCATTAAACGCGCCTCTATTGTGCGGCCCATTTAGTGTTCCGTCTGCTTTTCTTGGTGCTTTTAATTTTGACCCCGCTGCCAATACTGACACAACACCTACCTCATGTATTAATGTTCAATACGGATGTATGGAGGCTTCTGCCATGAACACGTGGACAGGTTCACCACCGGCTAACGTTGATCCAGGTTACTGTAAATGGATGGGATGTACTAATTCTGCTTCTAGTTATTATGGACTTGGAGCTGCTCATGGTCCAACACCACCTTATCCTTGGCCTACTGAAGCATTAACTTATGTGCCTTATAATAATTCTGGCGCATATGGTATGATTGATGATGGTAGTTGTATAGACGTAGGTTGTCCAGATAGTGGTGGAACCGGTACAGGTGCAACTGGTTCTTATGACGCGTTAGGAAATCCTATTGCAGCTACGTATCCTGGTTGGCCAGCTACTAACTACTCTGCAACAGCTGATGTTAATGATGGATCATGTGTTTGGGCGACAGGTTGTGCTGTCTCATGGGCAAACAATTACGATCCAAACGTTCCAGTTGGATCACCTGGGTGGGACGATAACTGTAACATACCTGGTTGTTACAACTCATCAGCACTAAATTTCAATTGTGCAACAGCGTTAAATCCTGGTTCATTAGTACCATGCTCTGATAGTGTTACAGTTAACGACGGATCTTGTGTTTTTGCTACGAGTGGATGTACTGATTCAACTGCATGTAATTATGATTCATCTGTTACTATAGATGATGGTTCTTGTGAGTGGACTTCTTGTGCTGGTTGTATGGATCCACTAGCGGACAACTACATGGTTGGATGTACAAATTTACCAACAGCACCGTTTACACCTACCTGTACTATTGCATGTGATTATTCTAATCCAGGAACAGATTGTTGTGAATATAATGTTTATGGTTGTATGGATCCTACAGCGTGTAACGCTTATCAAATACCCACTTCAACTCCTCCAGGAACTTGGAATTATATAGACGATGGTACTTGCTCTTATACTGGTTGTACAGATCCTTTAGCATTAAACTACGTGGCTTGTGCTACTATTAATGATGGTAGTTGTGCTTACGCTCAACTTCCTGGTTGTATGGATGATGGTAATTTATCAACTGCAAATGGTGATCCATATGATTCTCCTGTACCAGGTACTGCAGCTTGTAATTATCAATCTACAGCTAATAGTGACAACGGAACTTGTGTATATGGTTTCCAAAGTCTTACTTTTGGAAATCCAAATGCTGTTGATGTAAATGGAAATCCAGTAACATTACAACAACCGGTTTATTACTATGGTACGAATAACCCATCAACTAGTGATACAGCTAAGCATTACTTACCCTATATTGCACCAGCTAACGCTAGCCCTTATCCTGTTGGTACTTTCGGCGGAATTTGGGGTGTAAACCAACTTGACATAGGTTTAAGTATAAAAGCCGTACTTGATGACATGACTGATCAATTTACAGGGCAAGCTACAGATTCAGTTGAAATTGCAGTTTTCCAAGCTGACGCAACTGGAGCTTTTAACATACCTGTTTATACTCAGAGTCTGGGAATGCAAGGTCCTCATGTTTTCTGGCAAACAAACCCTGGTGGTTCAATACTTGGAGATAGAGCAAATCCACTACCATACTCACCAATCGTATTTGGTCCGAGTCATAGTAGTAGTACTAATTACGAGTTTGACGTTTTCAAACCTGGTAGCACAACAACCACGCCAAGTGATGCTCAAGAATACAGAGTAGACGTATGGTTTGTGAAAGATGTATATGACGTAAATGGAAATAATTTAGGTCCAGGTCCTTATGGACACGCGGGCTTTGGAGCTTATCCTAATTGTGGTATATCGCAAGTGTTTACATTTACACCTGAGCATATATCTCAACATCCAGCAGCTGTATCTGGTTGTACAGATACTGCAGCATGTAACTATGATTGTGCAAGTGGTAATACAAACTTCCCTTGTAGTGATGGTGTAAACCTTGATGATGGAAGTTGTTTCTACGGTACAGCAACTGGCTATTACTATCAACCTGGTGGTAGTTGTTGTGGCACAGGTCCAGGCTGCGATCCTGGTAATTTAGGTACATATTACCCAACTCACACAGCTTGTTGTAACGCAAATCCACAATGTTGTAATTAATTATAAAAAAAATAAATGGCTATAGTAAATATACAATTAGACTTTAATAATATAAACGTGTCAGCACAAGTTGGTGATAGTGTTTATTATACAACAGGTGGTAGTTCTACTGGTGGTTTTAATAGTGCTGATGTGGCGAATACGGTTTTTTTAGGAATTATAGTGGGTATTAATGTTGATAATATAATAGTACAATATGATGACAATATATCAACGGCCCCTCCAATATTTTCATACATATCATTTGCAAAAAACAAAGCGGTAAACACTACTAGTTTACTAGGTTATTATGCTAATGTAAAACTTGTTAATGAATCAGATTGTGAAATAGAACTTTTTAGTGTTGGCTCGGAGATTGTAGAAAGTAGTAAATAAATAAAAATAAAATAAATGGCAAACGGATACGGTAGCTCATCAAGCCCTTCAAGTAGTAATAGACAAAGCGGACAAACTAGTCAACGTCAAGCCGCTCCTCCTGGTTTTCATTACATGCCAGACGGTACTTTGATGTCAGATGCTGAGCACGCTAGGTTATACAATAACACAACGCCAAGTGTTGAGAGTGACATTGTCCCAGTTGAAAGTAACATTGTTCCAACTCAAGAAATACTTAATTATAACGCTAATTTTAAAAGTTATATAGGAACTAGTGCTTGTGCTAACTCTGGTAGCAGCCCTAAATTAAGTCAGAGCACAGGTGGTGGCAGCGATAGATTTGCGGTGTGGAGATGGTGCAAGGTTAATCAAACTGCTGGAACTGTTTTTAATGGATCTTATGTACCAAACCAACAAGTTAACCCTATATCTATACCTTACGATCCAACAAACCCATGGATGATTAAATCAATAGTAGGGAATCATCCCTTTAGCGCTGCTGGCTCTGTATTGTTTTTAGATGAAGTAGAACAATTAGTTGGACCTATAGTTCCTGGCGATAAAATATGGTTAGACATGAATTTTGCTCAAGGTTATGTTATTGTTACAACAGGGAATCCTCCTCCACCAGGATCACAACGTCAAAACGCCGGTGTTTGTCTTTCTACGTACACAGATGGACAGATGGGTGGAGTGGGAAATAAGTTTTGTTTTGAATTTTTAGGTTTTTCAAATATGCCAATTAACACTAGTATTCCGTCTACGTGGGTAACAGTTCCTAATACAAATTACATTTGGGGTGGATTTACTGCAGTTTGGCAAGCTACTACATATACTATTGAAAAATACGATTGTTGTAGACTTGATTGTAATAATACACACACTACCTCTGGTAGTAGTAATGCTTATCATTCTTGGGAAATTTGTGCTGTTTCCACTAATACAACAGCTTTTACTAGTTCAATTAATTGGTCAGGTGGTTTTGCTTTTAATGGATGTCCTTTAAACCCCGCTCCATTTGGCGCGCAACCTAATGGAACCACGCTGCCACTTACACCAGCTCACATGGATGCTTTTTATGATTGGGTGGTTCAACAAGTAGGCCCTGTTAATATAGGTGATTCAATAGAATTTGATATGACTAACACAGCACCTGCTGGTACACCAGGTAACGCGCCGCTTGATGGTACAGTTGGTACTGGAATGTGTACTCTTGGTCCTTATCAGGATGTAAATAAAATTTGCTTTGTTTACCAAGGTGTAATTGCTACAACTGGAATGGGTTGGGATGGTCCTTGGGCAAGTTTAAGCCGCAACTGTTGTGAAGAATTTGATCCATACAGACCAAGTAGATATGACTGTGTTAAAAAGAAAGTAATGGGTCAAGGTAGTGGTGGAACGCCGTATATTCACTATTGTATAGAAAAACCTTACCCTCAATCTGGTCAGTACCCTACTCTTGCGGCTTGTGAATCAAACTGTGGAAAAGGTGTTATAAATACACCGTTGTTTCCAGGGGGTCCTAAAAAAATAAAGTTAAGTGGTAACAAAGAAGTTGATGGTTGGGTTTTAATGCCTAACGATGTTTACGTTACACAAGAAGAGTTTGAACAAACTAACAGTGACGGTTCTGAAAAAATTATAACAGAACTTAAATTAGATTTAAATGATTTAACTGTTGCTACAGAAACTAGATCTTTAGAAATTAAAGGAAGTGATGGGGCAGAGTTTACCTTAGAAATAAAAAACGCAGCTGGTAACTACTATAATTTTTATACTAAAACTTTTGCTTCGGCACACTCATTTTTAGATGAAAAAATAGATTACTTGATAAGTAGTTCATATAAAAACGAAATAGTATTTCCAGCTTCTGGAAGTGATGATCAGTATGACGTATTGCTACATGCAAAAGCAGGTACTAGACACATTTCTTACAAAGAACAACTTTTTGAAGACGGCAGTATTGATTTGAATGGTTCTATTGGATCTAATTCTTTATTATTACAAAAAGTTATATATCAATATACTACTTTAACACTAACGCTTTCTGGTTTTTCAATAGGTAGCACTGTAGCTGGAACAGCGGGAACAGATACTATTTCTATTAGTAGAGGAAAAGCTCAAGCAGAAACGCCTTTTTCATTTACATATACAGCGGGAACAACAGCTGCTTATAGGGTTTTAAGACAACCAACAGCAGATGATGTTTTATCTTTCGTTCAACCAACCATTGGGGCAAATCCAATTGATTTACCAGAGGAAAACATATACCCAACTCGTAGAGATGCTTTTACTGGTGATGATATTAATGGTGCTGTTACTAGTGGTACTACTGTTGACACAGACGCTGCTGATATATCAACTAATATTGCTGTTGGAGATAAAATAACAACGGATATAATGACAGACACTGTTAACGGTTTAGTTAATAATACTGATTCTGTAACTATGGATTCTGCAGTTGCTACTAAAATGGCCGTTGGAGATAGAGTAACTGGAAATGACCAGTTAGATTCTGGTAACTTCACTGTTAAGTCGATAGACAGTACAAATGTTTTCTCACTTACAGCTGCGGCTACTATAGCAGATGGAACAACTCTTTCCTTTAGTTCTCTTATTAATAGTAGCACAACAACAGTTGCTAGTTTTCCCGGAGATGAATCAGCGTTTGTAATATCTCAAGCTGTTCAGTTTCGCGACAACGCTCCGCTTTACTTTTGGCCTAGAAAAAACTATAGTTGGTCTATAGATAATCACGCTCACTTAATAAAAGAAGGAATGATTGTTTTAGAAGATACCAATGTTGTAGAAAATACAAAAATTGCAACATACAAAGATACAATAGTTGTTTCATCAGGAACAAAAAATCAGTACACACAAGTTAATAAGGTACTTCCAGCGGTAAGAACTGAGGGTATAAAACCAACTGTTGTTAAAGGTTTAATAACAGCACAATCTGGTGATATTACTTTTAACAATCAACAAGTCTTAGCTTTAGCTGGAGACACTATAAAAGTTGGTGGTTATGGGGAAAGCGAAGTGTACAGATTGTTTGGTTGGGAAGTTGAATTTACTGATTTAGCAGTAGCGTTAACAGCGCCAACAACAACAACAACGGCAACTAGTGTTGGTAGCGCGACAATAACGGTGGCAGATAGAGAGGGTGTTATTAACAACGTATCTAGAGTTGGTGGTATAGGTATTGATTCTTCTGTGCAAAACCCACTTATTACAGGTGGTGGTGGAGCTGATGGGGCTGGTACTTGGACCGCGGATGCAGTGCAAAATATAGAAAACGGCGCGACGTTAACAGTGGAAAACACGAGTAGAGTAGCTACTATAACTGGTAATATACGCATTAGAAGCGCTGGTACTGCTAATCAAACGTTAAGATTTGATGTTAATAGGCTGCTCTCAACATCCGCTCCATAGTAAAAAAACAAGCAAAACTGTGACTATATTAGATATAAATTAAATTAAATTATGTCTAAAAATGAATTAGAAAAAATATTTGACAACATTCCAGCTGAATCTTGGAAAGGTAAGGTTGAAGAGTTGGAAAATTATTTGACTAGCGTGGCAGATGGAGTTGATATAGTAGCTAGTAATGGTAAAGAATTGATCTATCCTGATATGTGGGAATATAAGCACTCTTTCCCAGAAGGTGTTTATATTAGAGAGATGAGAATGAAAAAAGGCCAAGTAGGTTTTTCAGCAATACACAAGCATAGTTACGGGTTTTTTTTATTATCAGGATTACTTGCATCATCAAAAGAAGATGGTATTGAAGAGTTTGTGGCACCATGCTATGTAATATCACCACAAGGAGCAAAAAGAATAGTGTATGCAATTGAAGACTGTGTAATAGTAACGGTACATGCAAATCCTACAAACACACAGGATTTAGATAAATTAGCAAAAATGAACGTGGTATTTAATTGGGATGAATACGAAGAATATTTAAAAGAAAAAAAATGAATATAAATAATATGATGTTTCCTAGCAATATAATACAAAGAACTTATGGTATGGTTGCTATGGCTGGCGCTACGTTGGTTTCTGGGGTTATTGGTGGTGTTATGGCTAATAGAAACGCAAATATGGCTGATGAACAATTCGACACAGCGGAGGCAAGAGCGAATGCTGAAGCAGCAAAACTAGAGGCTCAAAAAGAAGAGTACAAAGCTATGGAATTTAAAAATCCATTTGCTGGTATGCAAAACATGTTTGCGGAAAACGTTTACGAAGATCTAACTGTCAACCAAAAACAAGCTCAATTCCAAGCTCAACAAGGTGCTCAACAAAGAGCTAATATAATGCAAGATCTTAGAGGTGCGGCTGGTAGTAGTGGTAT
>TARA_R100001463_G_scaffold13034_3_pt1 | contig 15534 bp, 20 predicted proteins | sample TARA_R100001463 | Tara Oceans TARA_R100001463 (sample SAMEA2622242) | marine metagenome | biome: marine biome (ENVO:00000447); feature: deep chlorophyll maximum layer (ENVO:xxxxxxxx); material: "saline water (ENVO:00002010), including plankton (ENVO:xxxxxxxx)" | depth 40 m
GGAAGGTGCTGGTTATGCGAAAAGGTGAAGGAAACCTATGGGATTTATCCAAACCTACCATACTATCCACGCAATTGGAAAAGACCCTGTGACTGTTCGGAGGATTTCTGATGTCGGCGTTTGAGAAAGCATGGGATATTGCCAAATGGGATCCAGATAACATAATACCTCCTTCCGACCATTGGTGGCATAAACATGGCGATGCTTCTGATTTCACAAGCGATGAGCCAATAATTTGTGGTTTCAATCCGGCAACGGGCAAAGTGACATTACATACAGATACTGAAGACAGAGGTGCTGCGTTTTTCGGAGGTTGTGGACGGGAGCTGCCCCTCTCTGCCTTTTCAAAGGACGTTAGGACTAATCCCAAATGGAGAACAGCAGGAGGGGGGCCAATAAACAATTATGACAGAGTCCCACAATCTCTAAATTGCAATGAATGCAAAGATAGGATGTATGCACGATTCTTGCCGGTTATGGATGCGATAAGAGAAGCACAGGCAATAGATCCCGATGCCGAATTGGACGTTTCGGAACTTGATTTGGAAGTTAGAGAGGATGGTTGGACTGATCCTGATGAAGAACTATGGCGAAGGGGGATAGGTGAGTGACCGCATTCGATGAGGCTTGGGAAATCGCTAAGGAAAGCGGGCCTCCATTGAATAGGTTTGATTTTGAAGGCGGGCAGGAAAGTCAGCCAAAAGAGGGGTGGCAAGATTTCAGATTAAAGTTCCGAGGCCAACCGTTAGGTGATATTGCGGGGGAATTAGCACCTGCGGGCAATTTTCCAGACATGAGTGGTTGGTATCCTACAACACGAACACTTAGACTACCAGATGGCACGACAAGAGGAACCCTAGAACCCGCCGGTTCAAACATCAATCTGACTCCATTGGCCCATATCATACATTCAAATTTCTATTCTGATCGTGAAGGCAATATGACAGATGAAGGTGAAACGAACCTAATTAGTGATCTCGCATCAACAGGGCAACACGAAGCAATCCATCAAGCAATGCATTCGATTCTTAGAGAGATGGGATACAGGCCCAGGAGGACAGGTGGAACTCGTGAAGAAGATGAAGAATACGGGAGGGCTACTGAATGGGCGGCAAATCTCGGACAGCACCATGATGTGATGGATGCTTGGAATCAGCTTAGGGGTCATGCCGTGTTTAGGGATGATGATGAAATAGATAGGCTTGCTGAAAAATACATAGACAGGGATTATGATCTAAATAATGATGATTTGTATCCAGAAGAAAGAGGCGGATGGGAGGATACGATCAGATGACCGCATTCGATGAGGCATGGGACATCGCCAAGAGGCAAGGAAACAGGATTCGGGCTGAGAGGGCCATCGAGGAGGATGAGTTCGCCCCTGTCAAGACACCACTCCCTGTTTCTGGAAACAAAGGCAACCTGGCCGGTTTGTTGAGGAATGTCGGGAATAGGCTCCGAACCCAGGAGGTCTATGATCCGTTTATGGGTGGGGGTCAGGTCGGCTTCGCCATACGACCAGATAGGTTGTATGCAGGGAATGACCTGAACTATCTCATCCCTCGCTTCTTCAAGCGTATGCAACAGGAACCAGATGCTTTGAGGTGGAATATGCTCGATGCATACTCCCTTCCTGTGGGTTCAAGACCCACTATCAAGAAACCGGACCCGCTTGATACAAGGGTTGCCGAATTGCCTGAGATAACTCAGCCATTTGCCGATGCATGGCATGAGGCTACGGGAGGTTATGGTCTTCCAGAAGATAGAATGTTGAACATACCAATTGCATATCGTATGATGCAAGCCCGTTTGAATGAAATCCTTGCGAATCCAGAGTCGGATAGACAAGACTCAGATTTGGCTCGTGAACGTGATAGATTGATTGCGATGATGTTCCCTCAACAAATCGGCGGTCATTTCAGAGTTGGAGAAAGGACTGATCCTGAAACCGGCAGAAAATTCCTAGTTCAAAACATCGGCCCGAGAGGCCCATCTCCGAAGCCACCGGAAGGTATGACAAAACGTGGCCTTCAGAGGCGGTTGGTTGAGAAAATCATAGGAGATAAAGTAGGAGTATTCGATGAATACGCCGATGCTGCGAATTTAGCTATGGCAGGAGTGTTTGGTGGTGCGCCTCCTATCAAAGCAGATCAATTCTTCTATCCCGATCTCAAAGTTTATGGTTTGGGTGCTGCTGATAGATTCGATAGGGATCCGTCCGATGAGGATTACAACTATGACGTGTATAGCCGAATAATAGCTCCCTGGGTATTGGATGAAGGGGAGGCAGATCCATTCATGGATACAATTGCAGAGGTTGCAGATCCAGACATTGGACTTGGCACGATAGATCCTCCGTATTTGGGTGATGAGGTGGGTGAGCATCGTGTCGGTAGAGATTGGGGAGAAGAGGGCGGTTTCAAACACAACCTCATGTCGAACCTTCGAGGACTTACTGACCAGGGACTCCCTGTCATGGCATTCGATACGGGAGACTCTGGTAAGAGTCCTTCAGGGGAAACCAAGCGAGACATCATGCGCCGTCTGTATGGATTAGGTGGCCTCGATTATCGGCAATTACTTGATCGCAAGAATCTTGGAGTAGCTCAAAAAGATACATCATATGTCGGTGAAAGCATGGGAACAAACATCCCCTGGCTAACTCAGGATGCAGTTAGTCGGCTTGTCGGTGATCTCAAGGGAACAGACATGGCACTATATCCCGAGGGCTATCGTGGCTCTTGGCGACACAACGCATTCGGGACGAGTCCAACATGACGATTTTTGATGAGGCATGGGAAATCGCCAAGATGGCAAGGCATCAGATTGGCCCTACTGAGATATGGGATGCATCCGAACGGTTAGATCCTGATGAACAACATGAGTTCCTTGATGAGATCGGAGTGGGTCACACTTACGACAAAGGGCCGAGGCCCGAGTGGTTTGATGAGATGGATGAAGAAGGAAATCCTGTCAATCCCTGGCATCATAATCTTGATTGGGAAAAGAAACGTCACCATCAAGTGACAGTCCCGCTTGGCGCAAGAGGATATGATGATAATCACCAGGAGAAGGTAATGATGACTCCAAAACAATTCCTTGAAATGGCATACAATACTACAAGAGAACGTATGACTAACACCAAACAATTACCAGGAATGGTTGCCTCTATGAAGAGGGGCTTGCCCATACATATTGCTAATCTATCGCTTGAACGCCCCTGGCCAAAGTCCGAAGATTACCGAGGAGATTACAACCCACATGATGCATATTGGAAAGTAGGGGGTCATGAAGGGAGACATAGGATGCAAGCTCTAATTGATATGGGGTTTGGTGATGTGCCGGTTCCCGTATCGGTTTCAACAAGCAAATATGTAGGTGATGACACAGGTATGCGCCGAAGTCCGAAATTCAGAGAGTTGCTTGAAGGGGCATTGATTGCCCAAGAAGGAAGAGAAGAACATGGAGATAAAACATTCCGTATTAATGATTTCAATGACCTCGATGGTAGGGGAGAATCAGAGCGTTTGGCATGAATACACCCAAACAAAGAAAAACAATGGTGTAAATTCCACACCAAATGGGCTTAAGACACCGACTTGCGAGATGGTTGATGGGTGTGATGGGCAACGCCTATGTTTGGCTCGACAAGAGAGTCCCATACACCGATGACGAGGTAAGCACGGTTCTCGGTTTGCCTATTGATGACGATCTCAAGAATTGCTCACGATACGAGTTATGCGAGAGGGTCGAGGCCGAGTTCAAGTTGGGTAAGGAGGAGTTCTGGAAACTCCATAGCACTCAGAAGATACGATTCGCCGTCCAGAGTGTGAGGAACATGAAAGGGCCAACTAAATTTGAGATGGGATACTGATGAATTTACCTTTGAAGAAAATAAAGACGAGCAAGAGATTTAATTGGTGGAGATGTGAATTGATATGATAGATATGAGAGCAAAACAGATAGTGAACAATTTAACGCCCCTCGACATAGGAATAACGCCTTACCTATTCGTAATCGGTTTCTTCGCATTACTCACTGGCGGTTTCGTATTGGCGAGGCTGCTAACTCGTGAGAAGGCATGGCTTGAGAGTTTGTAAGATGGAATATAACAGGGCGTTCACATGGTTCTTGCGAAGAATAGGTCTGATCATAAACTAAGAGAGGCAAACCCCGATTGGAATTGGGAGTATTGGGACGCACAGGTCGAGAATGTATGCGTCATATGTCACAAGCTAGACCCATTCTGCGTCAAGACGGATAATGGTTCGGCCTGTCGTGTTTGCATAGGCCACTTGATTGGCGATGTCATCAAGATGAGACACCCCTGGACAGAGGAAGACCTTGAGAAGTGGGGCTACAAGAAGAACCAATAAGCATTGTCAAAATACCATTGTTCAATGGCGGACGCTTTTGAGAGAGGATGGGATGAGATGTTGGAAGATCCCGACACTCCTACTTTGTCATTTGGCGGGGATGAGGAATACCAGGAAGACCAACCCGAAGTCGGCGTGGGTCTGATGGATTCCGGCGGCGATGCTTGTTGCATAAATTCCAAGAATCTATGGGAGGAGGCAATAATAGAGACATTCCCCCCTGGTTGGGATGATCCAGCAAGTTATAGAGTGACTGATCCCGAAACAGGTGGATTCGATGAGTCGCCCCATGCAGCAGAGAGTGCCGCACTTCAATCCATAGAGATGTATAACAGTATTATAGAAAAATACCGTGATATGAGTTGTGATGCTTTTAGGGCGCATTTGGAAGAAAGAGCAATGGGTGTGCCTGACCTTGATGGTTTAGATGGTTCCCTTTCCATTGCGGCACACAAGGTTCTCCGAGCATGGGATGATTGCGTCCAGGAGTCGATGTTCGGGTCTGCGGTCACGGAGGACGATGACAGGATGCTTCTTTCAGATCGACAGGATGATAACCCCTTTGACGTTGCATGGGCATTGATGAAGATGAGTGATGGCACGAGAGATGCGTTGGAAGAGTTCGATAGGAATGTCGGGGGCAAGTTGAATTGGGCCAGCCTCTATTCGGGACTTGGCGATTCAAAACTCTCAGAGCATGAGCCTCTTGGATTAGCAGGTTTTGGCACGGCGGCGAAACTCAGAGGTCACAATGTCCAATCATTCGAGATAGATCCTAGCTTGAAACAAAATGACCCTAATTATCACATAGATGACATTATGTCTGGTTCGGTCAAGGATAAGGTTGAGCAATTATTGGAGATATTCGATGGAGGCCCAATTGACTTCATCTCTGCAGGAACTCCCTGCAAAGCCTTCAGCATAGGTGGGCAGAATGTAGCGTGGAAGATCAATGAGGACACAATCCAACATTTCTGGAGGGAATTGAAGGGGCCGGATGCCGAGTTGCCGGAACCTACTGATAAGGAACGAGCAGAGGGAATGACTCCTCACATGAAGGCATGGGGTAAGGGTGGCCCCAATTCATTCAACAGGAAGGGCGAACCCACTAGCATCAAAGCTTTGTTGATGGGGAAACGACCAACTCAAGGAATGGGTGAAAGATTAGGAATGCCGACATTCGAGCCGAAGACTGTCGATGAGATAATGTTCGATGAGGAAGGCAACCCCAGGATATACAACAAGAAGGAGATAACTGAGGATGCCGCACAGAGTATGAGGGACAAGACACTACTTGGAGAAGGCTTGGCAACTAGGACGGGCGATGTCATTGATGCGCTATACGATCAGGGGCAACTCGGCCACCATGCGGTTGAGAACCCACGAGCCAAATTGAGATACCACGAGAGATTGACAGGTATGCCTCTGCATGAGACTACAGGTGCTTCATATCGCAACCCCGCCGCCGCCGGAATATTCGGACTTAAGCCAACAGCAGGTGAGTTCGACATGGGCGAGTATGCCAACATGAGAGCTAGAGAGAGGGGCAAACCATCATTTTCCACGTTGCCTCCACAGAAGGCTACTGATTTACTTGCGAATCTTCCTTCGACTTTCCAAGTAAGACCATTCCTCGGCAAAGGTGGAATAGACCGATGGAACGGTCAAGATGTTGCGGGCAACTACTACTTGCATGGCCCAAGAGGTAGCATGACCGGAATACAAGGAATGCCTGGACTCAAGGCCAACCGACTATTCCCAGGATCTCCTCCAGTTGATGCATTCCATGTGAGGTCACTAGCCCCCTTCCAGATGGGCAATGACATCACTCATGCGCTTGAGCAGCATCATGGAATCCACCCAGGCGACCAAGACCCGAACGAGGTAATCAGGCGATTCATGCGAAAGAGAAACCCGACAACCCTCGATCAGTTCTGAATGAGAATGTTCATGAACAATGGTCGAACAACGTCCACACATGGCAGACGCTTTCGATGATGCTTGGGATGTTATGAAAAGACAGATGAGCGATAGGGAGTTCCACGATGGCCCAATAGCACTATGCGATGATGCAGATAGGTATTTGGAATTACACCCCTCACAGGATGTTGAACCTGATTTTAACTGCGGTATGTGCGATTTTTGTTTTACAACTCATGGGCGGATTGAGAAAAAGGCAGGGACATCAGAATGTCCTTGCAGACAGGGATACAATCCGTGTGACGATCCGAAATGCAATGAATGGCATAACAAAAGTAGGTGAGTGAATGGCCGCATTTGACAAGGCTTGGAGAGTTGTGAAAGAGGAAACCCCTGTTTCTGTTTCAGTAGGGCAAGAAACTATCGAAGTATCTTGCATGATTGATGGCGAGCGTAAGAGTAAGAGATATTCAGGGTATTCAAAGGAAGAAGCCGAGCAGAAGTTTAGACAAGAGTTTGGTTGTTAATATGACGGCATTCGACAAGGCTTGGGGTGTTGCGAAGACGAGGGGCTTCGACATCAGGGATCACAATGGTGAAGACCCGCTAGGCGATGCATTGGATACAGCTAGGTCGAAGAAGAGAAAGCCCCTGCCCAAGAATCTCGGAGGGATGGTTCGCACGGGAGATGCTCCATTGGAGTTGAGTGACCTCCTTCGTTGGACAAGTCCAAGTGCCGAAGAAGCCCTTAATGAATACAACGAGGGCTTGGAAGATCGGAACTTCCAACAAGAGGAAGCCTTTGATAGACACTTAGAGGATATGGACAGACAGGCTTACAGAGATGGTGAGATGACTGATGAGGAGAGACAAGATTTCCTATCGTCTAGTATAGGGGCAAAATGGCGTGAAGAACCCGAGAGCAAAGAGGTGAAAACAGGATGACCGCATTTGACAAGGCTTGGGGTGTCGTGAAGGAAGACGATCTTCCCATGCCCGTTGAAAAGCCATTCAAAATGAGAAAGCCAGGCGGTTGTAAGCACAACTTTGAGATCACCGATGAAGGTGAAACGGACAAAGGCGTTCTCTTTAGAACATACACTTGTTCTGAATGTGGAGAGTCAAGCACCTCAAGTCCGAGTTAGTTGAAATCTAATAAACGATTGCAAACTATTCTTAATTGCAGGGAGGACTCCTGAACAACTTCGGTGGCACGTTGTTGTTGTTCGCTTTGGACTCTTCTACCTCCATTCCCCCCTCCCTGCACCTATCAAAACCATTTTGATGAATGGTAATCCATAAGACACCATATGGCGCAAGCTATACCTCACAATGCGTTGCTCCATGATGACAACTCGCATCTGTATTGCGAGGTGTGCAAAGAGCCACTTCATGACAAGTTGATGCAAGACGTAATTCAACTTAGCATAGATGCGGTTCGAGAGCAGATTGCACTCCCAGGAACTACTGCTCAGATGTGGGCAGGGGCGAGAGGTGAGGAGAATTATCGGAAGGACAACCCGAATCTTGGAGATAGTCCTGTCGAAGAAATAAGGGTGAAAGGAATAGACCCGATTTATGTCAAGGCATTGGAACAGGTTCGAGAGGGTTTGACTCAATATCCCATCCAGGGGGGTTTGAATCTCCGGCACGAAGATGGCTCGCACCTCATGGAACACATTTTCAGGAATCAAACAGGATCAATAGGATCCTCTCCGGCGGCTATCGGCAAATTCATTGTGGATAATAACATCAAAGGCCATACCAAAACACACTCTCATGGACTCAGCAGCCCATCTAAGATGTGGGGGCCGAGTGAGGACACTCCAACATGGGGTTGCCCATTAGGGAGTAAATTAAGAGGAATACCTGGTTCTGTTTGTGAAGGTTGCTATGTGGATAGCAACATGAATATGAGGAGTGATCCGGCACAGAAACACCAAGCACGAAATCTCCTCGGTCTTGCGAATCCACAGATGTATGCCGCCGCCTTGTCTTGGCAGATAGGCCAAGCGGGAAATCATGACAAGATTAGACTGAACTCATCAGGAGATGTGCAGAATGCCCATCATTTTGCGATATTGTCTGATTTGGCTTCTGCCCATCCTGACAAGCAATTTTGGTTGGCTACTAGAGAGCATGATCATTTGAAGAAATTCATAGAGGCAGGAGGTAGGATACCTCCTAATTTGACTGTTAGGGTTTCACAACATATGCAACATCAAACCGTTCATGATTCTGCACAGATGAGGAATTTGATGGAGTCTCACCCAAATATCACGGGTAGCTCTGTTAATGCGAGTCACAAATACGATCAAGGAGGAGTATGGGTATGTCCAGCAGCAGGTAAGAAACAACCAGAAGGGACTTGTGAATACCAAAATTGCGATGCGTGTTGGGATCCAAATGTCAAGGCCATTGATTACACAGGGCATGGTTCGGCAAACATACACCCCAATCTCGGAGAAGAAGAATTATCACAGGCTCAGTTAAATGAGATGTTCACTCAAATGAAATTGAGGTATAAGATGATGCAATCGCAATCGTCATCCTCTCCCGATTTATCGCAGTTCGGAATCTAATTACCCTCCTAACACTCATTAACCTGACACGTCTGACATTTAGGTAATGGGAAAGCACGTTTCTGTAATCCTCCGAGATGATTTGTGGCACTTGATGGAGTCCAAGAGAGGGCTGGCTAGTAAGTCTGCATTCCTCAACATGGTCATCGAAAAAGGATTCAAGGCGTTAGATAATGAAGGATGAGAAAATGACGATGCAACCACCACAACAACAACCGTTCGGGACAATGCCCCCATTCGGAGGTAATGATAGCCAAAGAATTGACGTGAATCTGATAGCGATGCTACTATGGCAATCGCTTCTCACAGGAGTAGCAGTTGGGATTTCGCATCTCGATTGGTATCTGCCTGATGCTCAACCGGCAGAGATGGGTTTGCAGTATGGTCTGATTGCATTCGGTTTCCTGTGCATATCAATGGTTCTCTTCCAGGTCGGCGGCATTCGAGATAATCTCGCAATGAGAGCAGAGTTCGCCCAGGAGTCTAGGTATGACAAGTGGTTCAGGCAACAGATGCAGCTACAATCAAGACGATTTCAGAAGGAGCAGATGCGATCAGATTGGTCTAATCAATTCACTCAGCAAACGGGGCAACAGTTATTCGGTGTCCCTAATGACGGATCGGATGATGAGAAGAAGGAGTAGGGGGAATCTGTTTGGTGTGGCCGTTTAGCACCAAGCAGGAACGACAGGCAGAGGCCATGTCGCAGATATTGGCAGAGAATGCCTATGAACGAAGAATGGAACGGCTGGCCGGATGGGTGCGGACAGTCATTGCCTTGTTTGGAGGAATAGCCCTAACTTTTTTGACTCTATTTCTGCTAGACAACATAGGGAACATAAGTCCCTCGGAAGTATGGGAGTGGCTAACGGACAGGGAGTGATCCCATGAGTTCCGCCATGCTTGCAGGTCACATAATTCTCGCATCAGTCAATGCGATTAAGAAACTATATCGGACATTGAAACCGCATAGGATTGGGATATATGGCCCGACAATGACGGGGAAAACTACTCTTGATCAGTATCTGACAGTCCCAGGTGACATCGAACCAATTCCTTTGGAGTTTAGGACTACTCATCGGAGGCAGAACGGGCATTATGTCCTCCCTACCCCTCATCGCCATCAAATCAAATGGAAGAAAGAGCGACATCCTGTTTCAAGCGTGGATATTGGCGGGCAATCTCAATTTTGGAACCTATGGGCCGAGGATATATTCACGCGCAAGCCGAATGTGGTCTTCTTCATGATTGATGACCGAATCATGAAATATCCTCAACATACGAGAGAATGTGTAGCCTCTCTGAAATACTTGGTGGATAACATCACGGGTTCTGATCGAACAAAACTCCTTTCCAAAAAGGCAAGGAAGAATGCAAAAAAGGGATACAAACCTGATCTCTTCTGCTTTTTGATTAACAAGATGGATTTGTGGTGGACACCCCAGGCTCAATACCTATGGGACAAGGGGTTGCAACGAGAACACCCTATTGTCTATCCATTCAGAAGTGAGTTGAGGAGATTACGAAAAGCGGGCATACAAGCAGAAGTCGAAGCAATCTCTGCTCAACACGGTTTGAATATCGAAAAGGTCATGATAAAAATGATTGAGAACCTCTGATCCAATCAATTAGGCTAATTAACCTGACACGTCTGACAAATGTTTGAGTATGTTTCCTAATTTATGGAATAGCAATATCCGACTCGCCGGACTTAGCGATGAAGAATTGATGAAATTATCACAGGAAACCGGACTTGCTTTTCCTATGCTAAAGGCTCAACAGAGAGCCGAAATGGCAAGCACGGGAAATGCAATGCCTGGTGATGAAAACGAGGCATTTGTCCCGACTGTGGAGATCAGACTTATCACAAATCCAAAGAATCCGCGAAAAGCCAGGAAGAAAAACATCAAGATGTTGAGGAAAACCCTACGGCCTCCACGATATTGGTTTGGGTTTTTCAGCATATACCGATACAATGCAGCTCACGAGTGTGCCTGTTGCGGTGCGGACATTCGCCGTTTCATAGAGGGATCGGATAATGCATACGCTCACATTATTGATGAGGATACTCGAATGTCCCTAGCTGATATTTATTGGTTCGATGAAGAAACGGGGCAACCTCGGAAGCCCCATGCCAGGACTCATGGTGACATTGGCGATGAGTTGAATAGCACTCTCTGCCCTGCTCATCTGCACATATTCCATACTCTCAAGAAACTCACCCAGGAAGAGATGCTCCAGACTGATGGATTGTCAAGGCCCACTAGCATCGGCACTAAGTTCCTCAGAGTCCCAGGGCTTTCTGCCCCAAAGAATCGAAATCGCTCGACAACAGAGTCCCTGATTAAATACGAACCGTTTTTCCGAATGATTCAACAGGACACGCAACACCAGAAGGGAATTACGATGACTCAACATCCAAATCCTGTAAGCGGTGTTGCCGATTTAGTGACTATCACCTTTGATCTCCGAGCACTTCAGATTCAGGATTCAATGAAGCAAAATAGCACCATAGGAGTCCCACTTATGACACCGCAACAACAACAAAGCATGGTAAATACCGTTCCCCCATCCACACCAGAGGCGGGGGCATAAGGAGGAATAACAGAAATGGGTTGGTTTTCAAGAAATAACGAAGCACCTACGCAACAATTCGGAGCACCGACTACGTTCGGTTCAATGGGTGGTGGCATGGGTTATGGAATGCAGAATGGTATGATGGGAGGGCAAATGGATCCGATGCAAATGCAGATGATGCAACAGAACCCCATGATGCAACAGATGGCGAATGATCCCATCCAAGCAACGGCGCGTCTCCTCCAATATCAAGATCCAATGGCGGCATTCATTCAAACTAACCAAATGGGCGTTCTTCTGGACTTGATTGGCGAAGTAATGACTCTTGCTCTGAAGGACTTCTTTACTGCAATCACATTCACTACTGATGATGATGGAAATATGACGATAGATAGCAACTCATTGCCATCTAACTTGGTTTCGATGTCTCCTGAGAATCTAAGGCTAACCCTACAAAGTCTGCAATCTGCTTGTCAGCAACAGACTCAGATGAATCAACAGCAAATTCAGATGCTACTTGCAGCTCACAACCCTATGCTAACGAATCAACCAGGGTTCTTTGGCAGTATGCTTGGTGGATTACTAGGGAATCAAATGCAACAACAGGGTGGAATGGGTGCTATGAGTGCTGGCGCAATGGCTCTGGTGTGATCATGGCACGAGATTCCTTTGAGCAGAACATGGGCGTGAACCCCATGAATGTGAGTGTGGCTATGTTCAGCCCCAACAAGATTCTTGTCGAAAGCGCAACAATGATTTTCATTATCGCATTCATGCTTCTTGATATTGCAATACTAATATGGAAAGGGCCAACCATGACTCCAACTCAGTCTATGTTCGGTTTGGTCGGGCTATTCGTCACATTCCTAGTGGCCGGACGACAATACGCATCCTTTCGGTAGCGGCCCTGCATACAGGGCCAGGGGATATACCCCTCAGACGTATTATGCCTCACCTCCCGTCCAAGCATTCTCTCTTCAAACACCGACAAATCCTCTTGATGTCGATCAGGACGGTGATGTCGATTTCCAAGATGTGAAGGCGGCAATCAAGAGAAGGAAGGTCAAGGAATGCCAAGATTGTGGCAAGGCACTCAAGAAGAAATCGAAGTATGGGACGGGGCTATGTGTCGAGTGCTATCGCAATCCTCCTGAACACAAACTATGCAAGGCGACAGTAGCATCGGGGAATAGGTGTAAGAGGCGTATATCCACAGATTCCAAAAAAGGATACTGCGGTATCCATCTAAAGAAGCATGAAAAGACCCAATAACAATGGTATGACATTAGGCAATCATGCCAGGTCGAAAGACTCGCAATAATTGTCCTTTCTGTCAGCATCCTGAGAGGGATGATTTAGAGAAGCAAATCCGCACAGGAATCCTATCACCTGAAGACTTGGATCGCAATGAGTCATGGGCGCAGGGGTCTGCTCACAGACATATGAGGAGGCACTCGGGAGAATATCACAATCATAGCAATGATGATTGCCCCATATGCACTCATCCCGAAAGAGCAGAGATAGAGTCTGCAATTGTGGACGGGAGAGGTTCGCTTGACGATTTCTCATATGAGTTGGAAATACCAACGGAAGCAATCAGTCACCATATGGAAAAACACATAGCACCTTTAGTGCAAGCATCTGCTGCTATCGAAATAATTCCAACGGCAATCAAGAGCACTCACGATTCTCTAGCGAAAATAGAGAGAAATATGAGTCGTTTGGATATGATATTCGGGTTGCAGCTCGACAAGATAGAGGAGAAATTCCACGATGATCCTGACATGATACCCCCAAAGGACATAAGCCTAGCCGTTCAACTTCATCGTGAAGTTAGGGAAACCTTGTCTGAGCTCGCAAAATGGATGGATAAAATGGAAGTCATCGACAAAAGCCAATCCATCAATGTCATCACAGTCATTCAAGCCCATTTCGCAGAGAAGTCACCAGAGGAATGGAGAGTCTTGAGGAATGCATTGGCAGAAGCAGGGGTGCTTGAGGAATGAAGGATAAGCAGAACCTATGGCAGATGATGCTCAAGGATACTGAGTATGCTGAGATTTTACATGAAGGATACCCTACTGATGAAATTGGGCTTATCCATCTGATGCATGGTCTTGACTACGTTGTTAAATCCTGGTTAGAGGATATGATTTACTCAGAGGCTCATTATGGCGAGGAAATTGCTGTTGAAGTCCAAATGCAAATCATGGCTTGCAGATTCTCCATTGCAGACTACTTCATGATGGAGAGAGAATGCCCTGAGTTGAGGGATCAAACATCTTATCTCCAGGTTCTCGCAGAGATTAGGAAATTGAAACAAGCATTCATCAAGTTAGCAAAACCATATGCAAAGGCCAACCCTCCATGCCCATACTTGTCTAATTGGTATCTCGATCTGCCAATTAAGGTTCAAGCTAGTTTCAAGTATATTCATGGTCTGAAAATACAGAGTCGGGTCGATTATGAAAGAAGCACGGGGGCTTTGAACAAATGAAGATTATCAAGAATGTGGCTAATCCTCGCAACGACTTGCACGGTTGGAAACCCAGGGTAGCCGAGTTCATGGGAGGTCACAAGGCCCGTGAGATGGGCAACTATGGTGATCTCGATGTGAATCCGAATGAGAATGCCGATGGTCTTTCTCACCATACTAGGGGAACTCCCGAAGATACAGAAGGGATGGAGCAGAAAGACCCCGAAGCAAGGAGGAAAAAGGCAGAGAGGGAATTACTCCCAGGACTCCAACATATCAGTCTCAAGCCCGAGAAGATGGATGAGATGATGGAACGCTCACCCATGATGGAACAGGAGAATCAACTTCTCGAATCGGGTCTCGGTGTTGATCAAGGGGCGAATGGACTATCCATTGCCGCAGGTGCAAATGTCGGTTCGGTTCGTAGTGATACTGCCAATGTTAGATATGGACAACAGGGTTCTGCTACGAGAGCAATCACCTTGTCAAGTGATGAATCCTTTGATGATGCATGGACTATCGCCAAAGGCAAGAGGAAATACAAGGGAAGGAAATACGAGGAGGATGAAGAGAGTGAGCAAGAAAAAAGGAAATCGAAGAGAAAGAGAAAGCGACAAGCCAAGAAAGCGAAGCGGGCCAAGAAAGCCGGAGGAAAACTCAAGGGAGGAGGAGCAAGAGAACCAAAATCCGCCAGCAATAGACACAAGGGCAGGGCAGCTCGACAACTTAACTTGTATAATCGCAGACAACGAGTCGGGCCAAATGTTCGGAGTCTTCCACTCAGAATGATGGGTTCTACACGATCAGAAGGAATCCCTCTGAGACTCCGAGATCCGGTTGCATGGGAACGCAAGAAAGCACACCAGAGGAGGAGGAGGGCAGAAGGAGTCCAACCTCGTGAGTTCACGCATCACGGAGGATCTAGTGGAACCGGCATCAGCTCCCAATCGACAAGAGGGACGGTAATCGGTTCAGGAACCAAACTGCCCTCTGCCGGTAAGTATGGAACCAATATGAAAGATGCTCATAGGAAGGATGTGCAGAGAGTCGAAGCAGGTTATGGAGACCCCCTGGGAACCGAGGATTACATCAGGAACTCAGAGGACTTCCTGAAAACAAGAGGACTATCCAGGACTGAGATACTTGCTCTGAAAAAGAAGATTGAAGCCCTAATGAGGAAATTGGACAAACTTGTAAAGGCGGGTGTTGAACTCGGTCAAGAGGCGAAAGTAGGCGCACAGGCTAGTCCCGAGAGGTCATCCGACCCAAATCTCAAGAATCATGAAAGGATTGAGAACACAGCCGCCTATCTGTTTCAAGATACATCTGTCCCTGTGGCTGCAGGTATAGTTGGGCCTGGAAGGTGATTCTTATTGGGATGGAATTTCGATGACTTTCTCATCTCGAAATCCTATGTGGTCACGGATATAGGCGATTTCATTCAAGCCGTCATGGGCATAGATGGCCCCGTGCTTCCAGAGACAATGGCGCAGATCACCCCCACTCTCCATCACAATATGGAAGATACGGAAGAGGCATTGATGAATCCATATGAGGCAGATGCTATGGAGATGGCAATACGCTCAGGTCACTTGTTGGATGC
>TARA_R100001463_G_scaffold60082_1_pt1 | contig 15521 bp, 6 predicted proteins | sample TARA_R100001463 | Tara Oceans TARA_R100001463 (sample SAMEA2622242) | marine metagenome | biome: marine biome (ENVO:00000447); feature: deep chlorophyll maximum layer (ENVO:xxxxxxxx); material: "saline water (ENVO:00002010), including plankton (ENVO:xxxxxxxx)" | depth 40 m
CAAGCTGGTTATGGATTATTTCTTATGTCGCATGATAGAGGAGATGGTCAAGATGCTTCTGGAACTGCTGAATCGGAAAGTAAAACTGATTATTTATTACATTCTTCTGATACATCTGTATCTATCTATAACAAAACTGATGATGCTTGGGGTGAAGATAAAATTTCATTAGGTAGTAACTCTAAATTTATTTTTACGTTAGTTGATGGTAATCTTAGAGTTTCTGATGCAAGTGGTGTTAATGGAACTAAATGGTATGGATATGTAAATACACCATTGTATCATGGCGTACCAAATCATACTACTACAATAGAAGATGGTGGTACTGGATATTCTAATGGAACTTTTGTTTTTCAAAATAAAACATCATCACCAACTAACTGGTTAGATGGAGCAGGTACTTTTACTATTGGACAAAATCAAGCAATTACAAATACATCTGTAACATATAGTGGAGGTGGGTTTGATAGTATAAATACATTTTTAGGTATTCCAAATAATAATCATCCATCTGGAGGTGCATTAATAACTGGAAGTAGTATATTTTTGGATAAAATAGAAGGTTGGTATGCACTTGATACAGCAATAACAAGTCCTGACTATGGTTCAAATTCTAATACAGCACCTAGTCCTTCTAATAAAGGATTTAATTTAGAAATTACTACTGCATCAGATGCTAGTTCATCGTGGATTGCAGACACATATCAAATTGCATTTAGTTTAGTGTATGATAATAATCAAGAATCATTACTATATATACCACAAACAAATCATACGTTTACAGTAGCAGAAGATTACTCTGTTCGTATGGTTGCTTATATGGAAAACCTTAAAGAATCAAGTGTTTTGTCTAAAAGAGTTAAAGGTGGTAGAGTTTATTTTAAAGTATTAGACTCAGATGATGAATGGAAATTATTAGCTGATATGAATGTAGAAAAAGGATTAAGAGCTACTCTTTTTACTGAAGACTATGCTCCATGGGGTGAATATGCAGCTAATGATTTAAAAACTTCTAATTCTACAACATCAACTGATAATTATAGAATTTGTACATCTTTAGAAATGAATACAGATACTTATACATCTATAAATGGTTATGATTCTGATGAACCATCTATAACTATTTCTAATTATAAAACAGCAGTTGTAGTGGGAAGAACAATGTACATTGGCAATGTAAAAAGATTAACATCGAAAAATAAATTAGAACAACAATCTGATGCTATGTACAAAAGCGTAGTTAATAAATTTGATGTTTTTCCTGAAAGCAATAAAATAGAAGTTAATGTTCAAGATGGTGAGGATATAGTAACTTTAGAACATTTTGCTGACAGAATACTGCAATATAAAAACAAAACTTTGTACATAATAAATGTGTCTGGTAACTATGAATTTTTAGAATCAGAACATAAATATATGGGGGTTAGTCAACAATCTGCTGTTTGTAAAACAGAGTATGGTATTGCTTGGGCAAATCAACAAGGTGCATATTTCTATGATGGTAAACAAATAAGAAGTTTGTTAGAAAAAAATAATATTAAAGTTATTGCGACCAATACATGGAATAGTTTTTTTGATTTAACTGGTTCAGTTGGATATTCACCAAAAAGTAAACAAATTATATTTTTAGGGAGTACTTTAAGTGATGGTGATGTTTATGTTTATAATATAGTAACTAAATCTTGGGAAGTAATAGATGGCAAATTTGGTGGAGATACTTTAAAAACTAATTTTGCAATAGACTGGAATAATGATTTAATTTACTCTTATAACAATAGTGGAACTCCTGTAATACAAAAATACAGTCCTTATAGCACAGAAACATCTACAATAGATTACTCTACTAGAGATATAGATTTTGGTCAGCCTGGAGTTCAGAAAAAGTTTTACAAAGCAAAAGTTACATACAAAGGAACTGCAACTTCTTTGAACGTTAAATATTCAGTTAATGGTTCTTCTACTTTAAAACAGTTTAATAGTACAGATACTCCGTTAACATCTACTGGTACAACAGAATGGATTGTTAAAGAATTAACACCTAGTACATCAAGTGAAGCTAATGATATTAATAGTATACAATTGCATTTTGATGGTTCTGTAAATGCAGACTTTGAAATTAATGATATATCGTTTATTTATAGAGGTAAAAACGTAAAATAATGTTATTTGAGAACTTAAATAATATAGTTAAATTTATAAAAATACATCTAATGGTTTATTTGCCTTATGCTATCTAATTACAAAAAACTCGGTACACAGATTGTTTCTTATAAAAAACTTGGTACATCAGCAAGGGATAAAGTTATTGATGCTCAATTAACAAAAATGCAAAATGAAGCTAATTTAAAAGCTATAGATAAACTTTCAAATTTTGTAGGAGAAGCAGGTGAAACATTAGATGCTGTAAAAATGGTAAGAGAATCAGAAGATTTTAAAAAAGAGTTTGAAGATATGTTAAAAGATTCTAGATTGGAAAAATTTCCTTTTGAATTTGCTATTGATACAAGTTCTGAAAATAGACTTTTTATTCCTAATAGGGATTCTGAAAATAAAACTTTATTTAAAGTATTTGAAAATAAACAAAATTTAAATTTAGGTAATAAAGAACTTCCTGTATTACCTACGGTTGGTAAGAAGAAAAAAGGTTCTATGTTTGTTGAAAGAGGCATTGTCCAAAAGTATGACCCAAGTCAAAGAAGAGAACCTACAAGATATGATAAAAGTCAGAGGCAAGATTAATGAATTTATTTTCACAAATAGGAAGTAAAGTGGGCAAAGGGTTATCAATGTTGAATCCAGTAACAGCGGGATTGCAAATAATTGGAGGTGTAGCATCAGGTGCTATGTCTTATCAAGCTGCTGGTGAAGGATTAAAACAACTTGGACAAAGTAAAGAATTATTAAATCAACAAGAAGCATCTTTATCTGATATAACAGCTACTAAAAAAAACATAGCAACTGAAGAAAGAAAAGAAGATGTTAATTTTTTAATGTCTACTGAAAGCGGTAGAAAAGAAGACTTAACAAAAGTTCTTGGTCAAAGAATACAAAAAAGTAATTTTGTAACTGATAATCAAGTGCAAAATATATACGATACAAGTTTAGAAAAAATTATGTTTTCTGGTGAAAAAGCTATGTCAGCTATTGATAGAAAATTTGGTAGAGAAATAGTTAGTATAGATGAAAGTGAAGCTTCTCAGTTATCACAAATTGCACAAGCAAGACAAAATATAAGAATGCAAGAAGCTCAGTTTAAAAGAGATAGAACTGGATTAGGCATTATATCAAATATGGTATGAGGTTAACATGGCAATAATAGACGCACTAAGAACTATTCAAAGAGATGCAAGAAGTAAAGCATCTGAAAATATTCAAATGGCAAAACTATTTGAAGAAGCAAGACAATTTGATATTAAAGAAAAAAGATTAAAAGAAACGCAAGAGATTGCAATTCAATCAACAAAACAAAAATTAACTTTAGATTCTTTAAATGCTATAGAGGGAATGGCTACACAAAGTCAATTAGATGAAGCAAATACAACTTTTCTTGAATTAAATACACTTGCTCCATTTCAAAAATATTCATCACAACAAGCTGGTGAAGATTCATATACAGCTAAAGACTTTTCAAAAGATATGACAAAATTAAATATACCTGATGTAGAATCTTCAGAGTTGTTAAAAATAGCAAATGCTTATAGAATGTCTCAAGTTGACCCTAACTATAATAGATTATTTACAAAAAAAATGTCAGAATTGCAATCTACAATATTACAACAAATAAATAATGTAGAATCTACTGGAAAATATGAAGAAAATATTCTTAAAGCTTTAGCAACTACTGGAGCAGTAAAAGTTGGAGAAGGAAGTAATTTTAATGCAGTAAAACGAAAATATTCAAGGATGTCATCTAACAAAAATGTTTTAGATAGAATACAAATTGAAAAACGTGAATTATTTGCAGAGCAAGATTACAATATAGACATTCCAAAAGAAAGTTATTTAGAAGATACTTTAAAACGTATAAATAAATAAAATGCAAGATAACCTCTCGAAAAAACTTAGAGAAGAGTTAACAAGAACAGGTAAGATTGCTTCTTATACTGATTTTGAAATAGAACAAGCGGTTGAAAAATATAGAAGCTTAAACAGTCCTGTTTCACCTACCACTAGTGAAGCTCGTGTAGAGTTTCCAGAACTACCAGAAACAGAATCTAATTTAAATTTACTTAATTCATTAGGAGTTGGTTTATATACTGCTTTTGATACAGGTACATTTGGTATAGGTGGGTTGCTTCTTGATGAAGAATATCTAGGATTAGACTTAGAAGCTGATGACCCATTAACTCAAACAACAAGAGCTCTTGGAGGATTAGCAGGTTTTGTTGGAGCTGCTCCTTTAAAAGTTGCTAGGATTACATCTAAAGGCATAGTTGGTCTTGCTAAAAAAACTGGTAGGTTAAAAAATACAGAACTTACTGGTGCTGTAGCAAAAAAAATAAAGAATGAAACTTTTGATGCAACTGGTAATATTGGATTAAGTAAAGCCCTTTCTTCTCAATATAAAGCTTCTGCTAAAAATGCTAATATACAATGGGGAACATATAGAGATAAGTTTGTAGAAAACACTAGAACTCAATTAAAAAATTCTTTAGAGGGTATAGATGATTTAACCTCAATGCAAAAAGCTGATATATTTAAATTAATTGATAACAATATAACTTCTGTACCTTTGCAAGATTTAACAGAAGTAATGATGACTAAAATGGCAGGAGTATCAGCTGGTAGAATATTAAGTGCTGATGCTAGACAAAGAATAGTTGCTAATATTGTTAACGATATTGTTTCATTTGGTTTTGTCGATGGTGTATTCGAAGCAGTAAGAGCTTCTAGTTCTGGATATAATGCTGAAGATACTCCAATGCAAAACTTTATAAGTGCTGTTGATGAATTTAGTGGTATTAATGTTGTAGGTGGTATTGCAGCTGGAGCTGCTTTTGGTGGTGTTGCTGGAATGCCTGCAAGTGGAATGGCAAAAGGAGTATTTAAAAGAGATTTAGTACAAAGTATGAGAACTTTGTTTGGTAAAAAACCTTATACAAACTTTAATGATGACCAACTTGTTTCTCAAGCAAACTTTTTTGGTAATGTATTAAAAAGAAATGATGCAGATGATTTAGTAGATTTAACTGTAGATGGAAAAACAGTTGAAGCAATAAGCTTATCACAATCTAATTTAAGAAACAAGTTAGATAGTGAATTTGGAGCAGGACAATGGAATGATGCTTTAAAAGAAGAATTAGGCTCACAACGTTCTAAATTAGGTAGAGATTTAATTAGATATACACTAAGGCAAGAAGGAATCAATTTATACGAACAATTTCCTAGAATGATGATTGGTGGACTAGCTTTCAATGCTCATCATTTTGAATCTATTATTCAAGGTAATTTTAACCCTGACGATATTCTTTCTACAGAAACTGCTGTAAACTTTCTTATCGGTGCATATATGGAAAGAGGTGCAAGGCCTAGGGTAGAAGGTGATATAGACCAACCAAGAATTAATCAGTTAAGAGAAAATTTATTAGCCGCAAACATAGATGCTGATAGAATAGGCTATATGCCATTTTTGTCATCTGATATATCAAGATTTGAAAACACAGATAAGATTAAAGAATTTGACGACATTAATCAGGAATTAAAAAACAAATTTATTATTTCTGATAATGTAGAAGAAGTAGATTTTAAATTACCAGAAGATGCTGAAAGAGCATCAGTAGAAGAAACACCTTTATTTGCTAGTTACTTAGCTATAACTCCTAAAAAACATTCTAGGTCATTAGAGAATATACCTTTAAGTGAAGCAAAAGAAATTGAAGGTATGTTAAAAAAACTTGGTGTTCAGACTCCAGAACAGTTAGATAATTTTATTGATGAAAAATTATACGATTCTACTAAAGAGTTTGAAGATATAGTTGATGATGTTATTGTTAGAACACAACAATTAGATGTTGATAATGAACTTTTATTACAGTTTTTTAAAGATGGTAATTCTTTTATTCCTAGTTTTGTTACCATAGATAATACTTTAATACAAAAAGCAAAAAACAATGAATTTACTTGGTTAGAAACAGATGGTTTTTCAGATTTAAATGATGCAATTGCTGGGTTTAATGCTATATTAAAAATAAAGTCTGAAACAGCAACCGATGTTAATTTTAATAAAGCAGATAAAGATAAAACCGTAACTATATCTAGTGAACAAGTTTTAAAAAATGTCTACGAATCTGTAAGAGAAGGAGAAGAAAGAGTACAAAATGAATATAGTTCAAGGTCTGGTAAACAAGTACCTTTTTCATTCCTTAATTCTCAATCAGAATACTTACCAGTTTTAGTTAATAACAAAACAATAAAACTTGCTTCTATATACGAAGATATATTTAAACCCACTAATCAAGCAGTAAGAAAAGAATTAGCACCACTATTAAAATCTACTGGTATATTACAATCTAAGGAAGGGCAAACTGAATTATCTATAATAGATGATATTAATAAAATTACTATAGATTATGGTACAGATGATATTAAATATGACAGATTGGCAAAAGATAAAAGATTTTTATTAAAAATTCATGCATTACAAAAATTTTCTTTAGGATATAATGAAACAGAATTAGTATCTAATAAAGAAATTTCTTCGCATAGTGTAGATGTTTTAAGAGATTATCTTGCAAAAAAAGGGTACAAAGATGGTGAACTTCCTAATTTTATGCATAATATTATATTGGGGAAGATTCTAAAGAGACAAGCTAATCAAATGAATCTTACTACAGGAGATTTAGAAGCTATTTTAGACTTAAATACTAAAGCACAAAATAATTTTGTTAAGTTTAGTTCTAAAGCTGTTGGTAATGTAGGAGGTTTATTTTTAAATAAAATTAGCACAGACTCTCCTATATACAATGATAACATTGCTGACATTACAGAGTACAATAATGAAGTAGATAGAATTATTAGAGAAAGTAAAGGTTTTATTAAAACCTCAGACCCTGTTATTGTTCATAACCAATCTACAATTACTACAGCAAAAGAGACATTAATTGATACTAGTAGAAACTCATCTACAACAGTAGAGGTAGTAAACGCATTTTTAGATGCATTAGGAAATAGTAAAAGAAATGTTGATGTTCGTGTTAAAGAATACCTTGATTTAGATAGAATTGAAAATGCTAAAAAATTACAAAGTTGGTTAATACGTGCTGGTGTATTAAAGTCAAATGAAACTAAATCTTCTTCAATGTATAAAGTTGATTTAAAAAGATTAGATAGTGTTTTAGATGATAAGTCTTTTGATAAATTTTTAAATGAAGCAAGTATAACTGATGAATTTATAGATGCAAAGTTTGAAGAGTCTAGACAGGAAGTAGCAGATAAATTATACGAATCTCCTGATGTAGCAAAATATGAAAAATCAATAACTATAGATGAGTTTTTTGATGCATATAGATTTACTGAAAATCAAAAACTAGACAGTCAACAAGCTAAAGTAAATTATTTTACTAATAAATTTTATTTAGATGAAGGATATACATTAGATGAGCAATCATTCAATAGTACACTTTCAGATTTATATGTAAAAGATTCTAAAGATAACTTTGTTAAGTTTACGTCATTAAGAGGTAAAATACAAAAAACTAGATTAGAAGAATTTAGAAAAAATGTTATAGGTTTATTAACAGATAAAAGCAGACAAAAAGAAAAGCTTGTTATTAAATTTAATAATCAAGAAATAGCTGCTGACAAACAACTAATATATAGTGGTAGTAATTCTTTTGATGGATTAATGGATAGTTTAGATGCTGTTTATTTTATTGTTAATCCAATATCTGTAGGTTATAGAGAAACTGGTTGGGGCAGATACTCAAGAAACGTTTTTACAGATGGTAGTGATTTACCTAATAACTTAAGAATAGAAAATGAAACAGAACAGAATAGTTTTATATCTGCAATAGAACAAACAAAAAATGCTAAAGTATTTTTAATATCTACAAACTCTGACCCAATTGCTGTAAAAAACGAATCTTTACCTAATTTACATCAACCATTTATTGAATTTGTTCAAAGAATGGAAAAACAAAAAGATTTAAACAGAACTGTTTTAAATCAAATGAAAGAAGTTTCTAGTAAAATAGAAGAAAACGCATCACTAACATCTCAAGAATATGAAGGTATTTTAAGATATTTAACATTGGAAAAACAGTTTGTAGGTTCGGAAGGATATGATTCTCTTATAAGTTTGTTTAATGGAGTTGACACTGAAAAACTTTTATCAAGATTTAAATTGTTTAATACAAAGAAATTTATTAGACCTAATAAAGAAATAATTAATAATGCCATTTTTGCTTACAAATACAAATCTCCTGATACTAAAACTTTAACAACATTAGAAAAATATAAACGCAAAAACAAATATCAAGTTGCTGTTTGGGATGATGAAAATAAAAATTCTGTTATAGATGAAGCGATTCAACAAGCAAAAAGAGATAACATTGATTGGAATCCAGAAAATACAGTTAAAGATGCGTACGATAATGTTTCTGGTTATGATAGTATAAGTTATATATCTAAGGATATGATGAGGTATTTACATACATTAATTGGTCATAATCCTAGTTCAACCAATCCAATAAAACCTATTGTTTCTTCAAACGGAGATTCTGCATTGTTGTATGGTAAAACATTATTTGTATACGATATAGGTATGCAAAAGTTTTTTGATAGAAACCCTAATGTTGATATACTTATGTCTTCTAGTGCTGTTAAGATTACAGCAAGTAAAGATGATATTATAGGTAATACAATAGAGGATTTGCAATCAGGGAAAGTTTTACTAGGGCAAAATGATTTAAAATCTATTTCTATAAATTCTGTAGGTATACTTCCGAGTAAAGATGTTGAGTTGCCTACTGCTAGCAAATCAATGTCTGATAATAATTTTAAAGATGCAGATGAAGAAAGACTTACATACGAACGTGAATATCTTGATGACGTAAATGATGCTATTGATAATATGCTAGACATATATTCAGACCCAATAAAACAACGTGAGTTTGCTGTAGCTTTAGATGCTGACTTAGGTACTGCAACAACTTCAGAACAAAATGGTGCTGTTTCATTTTTAAAAAGCAATCATTATTATAATAGTTTAACTCGTAATGCTAATCCAATGTATTATGGAGATAAGCAATTGCAAAATAAATTATATTCTCATTTCTTAGATAAGATTATGAATAAAAAAAGAGCTGTATTTACTAATGTAAGTGGAGAATCTTTTAGATATGGTGGTCAAGCTTATCTTGTACAAACTGCAAGCAATAGACTAAAAGGAACATTAACTAACGGAGTTGGTGAAATAATACAACGAGGTGAAGTTATTCTTCCATCGATTGAAGCAGAAAGTACTTTAAAAGATTTACATAACGATGGTAACGATGGTTATGACCTTTCTTTTACATCAAACAAGGGTGTAGATGTTTTTAAGTTTAATGATTTTATTGATGAGATTGTAAAGTTATCACAAGAAAAAGGGAAGACTCAAAAAGCAAAACAATTAACTTCTTCTGAATTAAAAGATTTTATTCTTGAAAGAAATTTAGGTGAAGTACATGAGATATTAAAAGATATAAATAAATCTTTTGATAAGGATTATAAAATAGGTGTTGTTGTTAGCAGAAAACCAAGAACAAGACCTAATGATTTAGCAATGCTATCCCTTGAAGGATTTATGCCTAAAGAAAATGGTGTTGCGATGCAGATAAATAGTTTAGATGTTGTAAATGTATTTGAAGGTGATTATGATGCAGATAAAGCAGACTATTTTTTTAGCAATAAAGAACATAATATTGACCATGTAATTGAAAAACAAAGATTTTTTGTTCAAGGAAGAGACCCTGACAAACTTAAAAAGAATAAAACAACATTTTCATTTACAAAATCATTTTCAGAACAATCTAATTCTATGAAGAGTCTTGTGTCTGGAGAGTATGCTTGGAAAAATTCAATTGGAAGTGTACAAAAATTACCAAGAACACTTGCTTATTTAGATAGACTAACCACTACATCAGATGTTGGTTTTGCTCCTAAAGATGAAAAGCTAAGTACACTTTTGCAGTATGGAGATGAAGCAACAATAACTTTAGATTTTAAAAACTTACCTTTTTATGCTCGTAATGCATTAGAAACACAATACATGATTGACAACAATGGTAATTTAAATCCAGAGTTAGGTGCTGATTTATTAAGTATACAAAGTGATTTGTTATTTCCTACAAAAGATAATAGTGTATTGCCTAATGATTTTAAAGGTTCTCAAGATATATATAAAACAGGAAAAACTAAAACAGGAAAAAGAATAAGAATATTTAGAAAATGGGATAAAAATGGTCAAGAAATAAACTTAACTGAATTAGATAGAAAAATTATTACAACAATGATGAAAGAGTATTCTAAGTTATTAAATGCTACTGGTGGGTTAACTTATGATAATACTGGCACACAAAGAAAAGCAACATACGAAGATGTTTTAAATACTTCTAAGGACTTCTTTGAGTTTCATAAAGATATTAATCGTTCTATTTTTGATAAATTAAAAAAACAATTTAAAACAAATGACGAGTTTAAAAAAATATTCGGTGTAGAAACAAAATACAGATTTAAATTAGGTGGTATAACAAAATATGAATTTAATGAACCTAAAAATGTAGACGAAAATACAAAGATTACAAGTTTTCAAGCACCAAGAAAAGAAATATTCCATCCTGATATTTTAAATAACGCAAAACAAATGCATGAAGGTAAAAGAGGAGCAACTATAGATAGAATACTTTGGGAAATGCAAGATAGAGATGTGTTTAATGATATATATGAAAAGGGTCTTACTACTGGAATACCAAGAAGAAGTTTTGATGACTGGTATTACAAACTAACTAGTGAAGAGTCTGAATATGATGCAGACCTTCTTAAAGCAGAGTTTGATGAGTATGAAGAAATATCATCTGATTTAGTTATAAACAGAATACAAGAAGTAGAATCTTCAAAAGATTTTATAAAAAGAAATAAATACTATATACAAAGAGTAAAATATAACAAAGCATTGCCTTGGAAAGCTAAAAAGAAAAGAATAGATTATTTTAACAATCTTATAGCAAGAGAAGAAAACAAAATACAAAAATATTTAAGTGACACATACTTGAAAACTAGAGCTGCTAAAGATTTAGATTCTATCGAACTTATACCAATAGATACTAAAGATTTAAAAATAGCAGGTGTTCAGGGTTCTACTATGTCTGCTATAAAAAATATTATTGGATTAGGTAGCGATACATCAAGGATACTATTATCAGATAAGAGTGCATCTTTATTAAAAGACATTGTTACAATAAGAAAAAACTTTTATAGCGCACATAATAACAATCTTAAAGAATTTTTAAGAAGTGATAAATTATTATCTTCAAGTACTACAAGATATTTATCAGAATTTAAAGACCAAAAAACTTTGCATGATGCCGAACGTGAGTTAATGATACAAGGAGTCGTACAAGATGGTATTAAGTTTATTTATGCATATATGGATGTACCTTCTACTAATAATGGAGTAGGAGTCTTGAATAATAAACCTGTTAGATTATACAACTACCCTTCTACTAGATTTGCTGGTGGATTAAGGTTTTTATCTAGTTATGCTAGTGGTAATCTTGATATTAAAGATGTTTATGTTCAGCAATCTATAGAAAAACAATTATCTCAGAAAGAATCTGAAGATGTTTTAAAATTAATGCAAGGCATTATATCTCATTATGATAATTTTTATAATACAAGAGTAGATAGACGTGGAGTTATAGATAAAAACTCTTTTACACAAGGTGATATAGGTGCAATAGAATCTTTAAAACTACCAATAGTTCACGATACAATTGGTCAAGAAGTGTTAAATTTTGGTTCTATTAACTGGGGAAAAACAAAAGATAAAATTTCTACTGGTTATAATTTAACTAATAATCATTTGTTTGATTTATATAATGATATTATGCAATTAGCAGGAAAAACAAAAGAATTTGAAGAGTATCGCAATATTATTGGAGAAAGACAAGCAGATTTATTAAAAGCTAATACAGTTAATGTTTTTGATTTTATAGGTATGAAATCAGAAATGGATTCAGAAATTAAAAGTATTGCGCAAAAAGTGTTAAGCAGTTCTTATTTTGATGAAGGAGTTCCTGATAATAATTTTGTTGTTGAAAGAATAAAATCTAATCCTGTATTTAAACTTATGGGTGGTAAATCATTCTTTAATAATATTAGCTTAGAAAAAGCACCAGAGCAAAGTATTAAAAGTTTACAAAAACTAAATTCAGCTCTTGATTATGCAAAACATTATCAAAAACCATCACATACAGGATTTTCTGGGTTTGAAAAGTTTAAAGCTAAACTAGCAGAAATAGATGAAAGGTGTTCATAAATGCCAGCAATTAATTGTAGAATAGATAGAAAACAACACAAAAAATTATTTAACATTATAGGTGAGTGGGCAGAATCAGATTTAGCACAAAACAACTTTAGAGACTCTTATGACGCTGCTTTAAAATTATTAGAACCAGTATTTAATGTTGATGCTAATACTATTACAGAAGTACCATTGAGTGATGGTCAAATAGGTGTGTATCAGTCTAGATTGAAAGAATTAAATAAAGCAATTAAACAAGGTAGATTGGGTAATATATTTAGTCAGTTTTTTTATACTACACAGCATTATGGTAAAAGAGACCCTATTATATCTAATGACTTTACACAAAAACAAAGAATACAACAAACATACAAAGAAAATACAAATAAAATTGATGTTTATTTAAAAGCTATAACAGATGGACTTAGAGATTCTGCTTTATATGATGGAATGACAAAACGTGGAATAAGAAATGCTAAAAAAGAATTAAAAGGATTGAATGAACTTTATGCTCAGGGTAAAGCAGCTTATTTAAATAATGAAATACCTAAAGCAAAAGAATTACAACGTGAATATATGGCTAAAGAAAAAGAGTTAATGGATGGTACTTATGGTTCTATTGTAAACAAAATGGTAAACATTATTGAAAAAGATATACCTAAAATAGTTAAAGAAAAAAAATATAAAATAGATGCAGACGGTTCTATTGATACATCTTTACTTGCAAAAGATTTAAAAGAACTATATCCAAAAGAGGATACATTATTGCAAACTGTCGTTACTTATACAAAACTGACAAATGATTTATATAGTATGTTAGACAATGCAACAAATAAGCATGTTGACATAATTATAAAAAAATTAGAGTCTTCAGGAAAGATAGATAACGCAAGAGATTTAAAAGAAATTAAAAAATCTTTAAATGAAAAAATGAAACCACAAAGAGAAATTGGTTATTATCCTCATTTTACTAGAGATTTTAATATATCTCTTATGGATGGATATATGACAAAATTATCTAATTTGCAAGATTCAATTAACCCTTACAATCTTACTAAAAAACAAAAATCAGTTGATGAAGCAATTTCTGATGTCAGAGCATATTTAAGTGAGTTTACACAAAAAAGAGCGAGAGACCCAGAAACAAATGAGTTTATATTTGATTACAGTAGAAACTTACCAGAGGTATTAGCAAACTATTCACATGATGTTGCAAGGTTTAACTTTAACTCATTTATGAATGCTAACTTTATAGAATCATTAAATGCTATAGAAAAAATATATCAAACAGATGGTGATGCAAAAGGGTATGCTCAGAATATTGCTGATTATATACAAGATATGCATGTAGCATACAATGGAAAAGGTGAGTCTTCTGTATCAACAAATAATTTAGTAAGAAGTATATTGTCTTTTGAGTTTATATCTAAACTTGGATACAACCCAAGAAGTGCTGTAAGAAACGCAACGCAAAGAGCTTTAGATTTTGTAGTTTGGGGTAGGTATGGTAAAAAGAAAATTAAAAATTATTTAGAAAACGAAGGTGTTTTAGATATTGATATACAAAAGTTTTTAATTGATAAAGGTATTTTATTTAAAGAAGCTGCTCCAGATATTGAAGAAACACTTAGAACTAAAAAAATATCAGAAATGAATTTAGTACAATGGAATGACGATACTAATAAATTTGAATATGTAAAAACAACAAAAGGTGAGAAACTTGCAGATGGACTTTCTTTTCTAGCTACTAAAACAAGTGGTATGCATAGATTTGCTGAAAATAAAAATAGAATGGCAACTTTTAAATTTGCCTTTGGTCAAATGCACAAATATTTAAATACAGTTGATTTTAAAGCAAAACTATCAAAAGAAGGTAAGTCTGAAAAACAAATTACTGAAGTTATACAAAAAAAAGCAGAGAATTATGCTACAAGAATGACTGTATTAAATCATTTTGATTATTCTCAATATGCAAAATCTCCATTTATGAGGACTAAAGCAGGTGCAATACTTGGACAGTTTCAACATTATAGTTTTGAATTTTTTGAACGCAATGTTGGAATCTTAAAAGAAGGTAGGGAAGATATAAAGTCTGGTTCTATAATTAAAAAACTATTATCTGGAGAAGGAAAAGCAGAAGGGTTATCACAGTCAATGAGAATGGGATTAATATATTTTCTTGCTCCTGCGATTGCAGCTTCTATAACAGGTTTGAATTTTAAAAGTTTAATACAGCACGACACAGCTGAAAGAGTAAGTAAATTAGCATTGTTGTTTACTGGAGATGAAGAAGAAATAATTGCAGCTAATTATGGAAAAGACTTTTTTCTAAACACTTTAGGGCCTGGTGTTGGAACAGTTGTTGATGTAGGTCTTGCATTAGATTTTATTGATACTGATACGCCAGGGTTAGGATTTATAGCAAGTAATTATAGAAGGTACGACCCTAACTATGATGATAAAAGTATTACAAAAAATTTATCAATTATAAATGTAGCTTCAGGTAGATTAATAGATAGACATATACCGCAAATGTTATCTGGAAGAGTTGGATGGGCTGTGCAAAGTGAAATGGGTTTATATGCTACTGAAGAAAGTAAAAAGTCTCAGCAAAGACTTATGGAGTCTATTGGTTTTGACCCAAAAAAAAGAAGTGAAAAGCTAAAAAAAGATAAAGCAGATGTAAATGTACAAGATGTATTAGCTTCTTTAGATTTTTTATCAGCTTAAAACAGTAAGAAGAGTAAGAACGAAAAACAACAAAAGTTCTTACCCTTATAATCTTACTGTTAATTTAGTTAATTACGTACTTTAAATTGAGTTATTATTTTGTTGCTTTGTTCTACAAGATAATCAAGAATTTGAAAAGATAAAATATTTCTTTCATTTATTTCTAATTGTTTAACTTCTTGTAATTGTTCGTTTGTTGTTTCTATAAGTTTCTTAATATACTTATGATGGTCAAATGAGTTCATTGTTTTTCCCCCATAATCCTATGCAGATTGCATCCGCAGTATAT
>TARA_R100001463_G_scaffold11367_8_pt1 | contig 15497 bp, 12 predicted proteins | sample TARA_R100001463 | Tara Oceans TARA_R100001463 (sample SAMEA2622242) | marine metagenome | biome: marine biome (ENVO:00000447); feature: deep chlorophyll maximum layer (ENVO:xxxxxxxx); material: "saline water (ENVO:00002010), including plankton (ENVO:xxxxxxxx)" | depth 40 m
ACCTGCTAAAGTACTTGTTTTAGGTGGTGGAATTGTTGGCGTAAACGCTGCCAAAATTGCTGCGGGAATGGGAGCTGATACTACTATTATGGATATTAACATGCCAAGGCTTCGGTACCTTGATGATGTAATGCCAAAGAACATTCACACATTTTTCTCATCAGAAGCAAATATCAGATCAATGTTACCAAGTGTTGATGTTATCATCGGTGCAGTTCTGAAACCGGGTGCAAAAGCACCACATTTGATCACAAGAGAAATGCTGAAAGAAATGCGTCCTGGTACCGTTCTTGTTGATGTTGCTATAGACCAAGGTGGATGTTTTGAAACTTCAAAACCAACTACACACAAAGACCCTGTATATTTTGTAGAAGATGTAGTTCACTATTGTGTTGCTAATATGCCGGGAGCGGTTCCTTACACTTCTACTTTAGGATTAACAAATGTTACCCTTCCTTATGCTGTTGCTTTAGCAAACAAAGGCTGGAAACAAGCTCTTAAAGATGATAATGAATTGCTTCAGGGATTGAATATCGCAAATGGTATCATCGTATATGATGACGTTGCTGAAGCGTTTGGTATGGATTGGGAACCTGTTGATTCTGTATTGAATTAATTATCCTACTTAGACAATCTAAAAGCTCTGTTGTTTATTCGACAGGGCTTTTTTTTATGGAACTCTATGTCCTTTGGAAGCCACCCAGATCTTATACCATTGCTCTAAACTCATCTTTATTTTTTCAGCTTCTACAGCTGATTTAATGCGCTCTATCTTACCGGAACCTACAATTGGTAGAATTTGAGCAGGATGATTTAATAGCCAGGCATAGATCACAGAATCGATATGCTCCAGATCAAGTTCTTCAGCCACCTCTCTTAAAGTTTTTGCCAAGCGATGTCCTTTTTCTTCTTTTGGATAAAAAATCGCACCACCGGCTAATGGAGACCATGCCATAGGTTTAATCTGTTCCTTTAAAAAGAAATCAATATTTCCATTATCAAAATGTTCGAGATTGTAAGGCGAGATCTCAACCTGATTGGTAACTAGTTTTTGATCCAAATGTGATTGCAATGATTCGAATTGCATCGGTGTAAAATTAGAAACGCCAAAGTGTTTTACTTTTCCGGACCTGTGAAGATCATCAAATGCTTTTGCAGCTTCAGCCGGGTCAAAGAATGGGGCAGGGCGGTGGAGCAGAAAAACGTCGATATGATCGGTTGATAGATTTTTTAGAGAACATTCAGCAGACTGAATTATGTGTTCGTAGCTATAATCATAATAACCTATTGAACGCTGAGGAAATTTATTAGATAACTTCTTAATACCGCACTTGGTTATTATTTCGATCTTATCTCGAAGAGAAGAATCCAATTTCAGAGCATCCCCGAATTTCTTTTCACATCCATAGTCTCCGTATATATCTGCATGGTCAAAGGATGTTACTCCTAGATCTAAGCATTGTTCTATAAAACTTAGAAGTTCCTTATCAGATAAATTCCATTCCAGTAATCTCATTTGGCCATGAATGATTCCGGAAAGCTCTAATTCTTCAGATAATTTAATTCTCATATTGTATCACTTTTGATTTCGAAATGGTTTACTGTTCAGTTTTTGACTCGCTTTATTTTTTATTCCTTTAACAGCACCATGTTCGGATAAAAAAAGCAGATCTTCTCTTTTTACATCTGTGTGTTCTAACAACAAATCCTGCAGTTTTTTGTGATTGGAATTCAAAATTTCAGACCTTACTTCATCAGAGATCTTTGTTTCGAGCAATTTTATTCTGATGCGTTCCGCTTCATCATCCACCACGCCTTGTGATTTAAGAATTCTGGGATCTTCGTAAGGCGGTAGTTGCAGCATCAGCTCCTCAATTTCGGATACAACTTTTAATCGGTCTCTGGAACAAAATTCATAATGAGGATTTTCCCAATCACCAACCAGATCAAAATCCTGAGTTTTTGAGTTATAGTGCTCCTCCAGATTGATTACTCTGAGGATAAATTCACCATCGTAATCTTCTTCAGGCCTCCATTCTAAATTAATAGCTCTTTTCATGTTTCTGTTATAAGCATGGAGTAAGCTACTTCCTGAGAAGTCAGTCATATCATCCGGATGAGGATCCGTTTTCATAAACGTATTCCATTCTATAGTCCATCCTGATGTGATCCGCAGAGGTTGAAAGTTTATCATGTCTGAAATTAGAATTCATATTTCTTAAAACAAAAAAAGCCGGATCTTTTTTAGGGATCCGGCTTTAAAAATAAAGAATATGTTATTTGATGAGAGTCAGTCGTCTTGTTTGTACAAAATTACCCGCCTGCATTCTGTACAAGTAAATTCCACTAGAGTAAGTGCTCATATCAAGTGTCAGCTGATAAGCACCGGCCAATTTTCGTTCGTTAACCAAGGTGGATAGCTTCCTGCCCAGCATATCATAAAGTGTGATCTGAACATTTGCGGTTTCAGGTATTTTATATGAAATACTGGTTGTTGGATTAAATGGATTAGGGTAATTTTGTTCCATTAGATATTTGTCGGGTACTTCAGACTCATCAAAAATATCAGTAATAATAGTTGTTGTTGATTCATTGGATGGATCACTAACATTCCCGGAAAGATCGAAAGCTCTTATAACAAAGAAGTATTGAGAGCCACCATCAGGTAAACCTGAAAGTTCAAATTCATCAAAAGTAGAAATAGTTATTGGTGATTCTCCTTCATTCGCATCTACGCCATCGTATACACCACTTTCTGATCCATAATAAACCAAATATCCGGCGAGATCTGTCTCTGAATTCAATGTCCAGTTGAGAGTAATATTATTTTCATTATCAGGTGAGATCATAGATGAAAGACTGGATGGAGCAGTAGGAGCAACCAGATCAGGAATACTTATTGAGCGGTTAGCCTCTTTAGCTTCTGCGTTATCAGCGTCTACGGTTACTTTGTATTTATTAGGTCCTGAGACATTTTTATCAGCTCTAACCATCCATTCAACGGTAAGGGATTCCTGACCGGGAAGTGCAGCTTCATTAATAACAGAATCTTCTCCAACCAGAGTAAGTCCATCAAATAAAATTATTTTAACGACAACATTTTCGGCGTCAACTGTACCCTGATTGAAGATATTTGCGGTCACTTTAAATGGATTTCCTGCAAGGCTGTCCTCTTCAATTTCTAATCCACTTGGAGCAGTTACTGAAATAGGAAGGGGAGGAAGTAAATCTTTATTAGGCACAAGAGGTCTTATAATCGTATTGTTTGAACTATTAGATTCTTGTATAAGATCTTCAGGATCTACCTGTAGAGATAACGTTCTGAATTCGGGGTCTTGTGGAACTACAAAATCAACACTTATAATGGCAGAATCTTGAGCCGCTACAAGTGGAATCTCTTCAAATCCTATAACAGGAGCTGTTCCCTCACTTGAAATATCTCCATCATAAAGTGCTACTACAACATTTTCAGCATCAACAGGACCAAAATTTCTTATTACTAGGGAAACCGTAACTTCATCTCCTTCACCAAAAACACTGTCTGGTGGGGTAAATGATAATCCATCTTCACTTATAGCCAGATCCGGAAGTTGTTGTGCGAAGCTAAGGGGCATAAAATCGGCTCCGGCTCCTCCATTACTTTGAAGTACAGATGAATTTCCAGTAGACTCTACTTTGTATACATTATTACCGGAAAGAGTTGTGAAATTATATCCTTCTCCCGCATTAAGAACACCTTCAAAAACGGTATCCATCGTTGCAGTTTCATAAGGGTAGGAGGTATTATGGCCTAAATAGGTTATTCTTACGTCGTTTTCATCTTCAAAAGAAAAAACATCCAATCTGGAAGAAATAGTTGGTACATAGAAAAGTTTACCAGCACCAATGCCGGTTTCATCAATAGTTCTGGTCATATAAAAGTAGTTGCCAGACCAACCTGCGTATGGAATGTTAGCTACCGTAACCGTTTTTTGTGCTTCTACTTTCCAGTATGTTTCTTCAACAATAGAATGTGTTACAACCTGCCCTTGTCCTAGAGTATCAGCGATCAAAGTGTCTCCAGTAACGGAATTAAAAGCGTAAACAATATTATCATCATGGTAAGAAGAAATAGTAATACTGTTAGTCCAGTTTCCAATATGGGCTGAAAATCCATAAAAAATATTTCCTGAAAACCTTCCATTAGCTGCAGGTACATAATAATCTTGATCCCCATAAGATAATGCAGATACAGGCTTACTAGCTGAAACTTGTAAATAAGTTCTGTGTGGACTAACCGGCATGGTGTAATGTTCACCTTCGTTTAATACGCCAGCGAATAAGACATCTCCTGTGACTAGGTTTTTGATACTAAAACTGGTGTTATCCTGATATCCAAAAACGATAAAGCGTTCTTCGTTCTGAAAGTTACCCACCATATATGTATTCAGAAGCGTTGAGGTTCCGCGCCCGCTTTGATCAATTGCAAAATAACCTTGAACAAGGTTTGATACCGCATCACCAACTAAAGCTGTGTAAGATTTCCCACTGCTAATACTAAAGATGCCGTTATTCGCATTGAAGGTGGTGAATCCGTTTGCAGCTAAAGTGTCAGAAAAAACAGTGTCTCCGGCAAAGCTGGTTATGGTGATATCCGTATCATTGAAATAAGAGAATACGGTGATATCATTAAATGTATAAACCGTTGTGTTAAATTTACTTTCGTCAGCTTTAAAAACCCCTTTGTAAAATCTAGGCTGATTCGATTGCTCTTGAATGGTCGCAGTATTTTGGGCACTTCCTGCTTGCTGAGCTGTTACATTATCGATGTTTAGGATAGCCACAAACGCGACTAAAATTGGAAATAAAATCCACTTTTTGAGAACTTTTGCATTGTTCATATCTCCCCACTTTTAAAAATAATTGCTAAGAATAATAAAGTATTTACTAAGCTAAAAAGGAAGGGGAAATTAGTAAACACCTTCTAACGTACTCTAAATCAATAAGATAAATGAGTGAAAAGTAATTAAGGAATTACCTGCCGTAAGAAATTACTTTCAGCGGGTCAGTTTTTGCAGCAACTCTGGCAGGAATCCAGGAAGCTAACGCACATAAAACTGTAGTTACTATAGTAACAATGAGGAAATCGAAAAGGTGTGGTTCAACAGGAACGTAACTCATGTAATAGTTTTCTTCAGAAAGTGGGATAAGTTGAAATTCCAGCTGTAAATAGGAAAATAGAAGCGATGTACCAATTCCAAACAACAGCCCCACAAATGAAACAAGCAAACCTTCAAAAAGAAAAATTCGACGTATAATAGAAGATTTCGTACCAATTGTTTTCAGAATACCGATGTCTCTAGTTCTTTCCAGGATCATCATGAGTACCGCACCTATCAAATTAAAAGCAGCAACTATAATCATAACACCTATAACTAAAGGAATCATTTGTTCTTGTAGTTCAACCCAAGCAAAAATATTGTAGAATTTTTCTAGAATTGATTCCGTAAAAAAAGGGAAGGAGAGAGTACTGATCAGTTTATCTTCAAATGCTTCAATAGCATTTTCGTCTTTTAATTTAACTTCAATAGCATGAGCTTCATTAGGCTCTAATTTAAAAAGATCTCTTGCTTGTTCTCTCTCAACAATAACAAAAACATCATCAAATTGATCAATGCCTGTTCTATAAATACCGGTGATTATAAATTGTTTAATTTCCGGAGAATTAATGAGAGAAGGAACTCCATTGACAGTATATATTGTAACAATATCACCAATCTCAGCACTTAATTGTGTAGCTAATTTTGTACCTATTACGATTCCAAACATTCCGTTTTCATGTTCGGAAAGATCAAATTCTCCTAAATCAACATATTGAGAGAGATTAGACACTCCTCCTGATTTATCTACTCCTTTTAAGATAGTACCACTTATCTCATCCTTAGTTTGAATCATCACCTGCCCTTGAATAACAGGCTGTTTTTGCGCAATTTCAGGGAGTTTTTTATCAATGAAGCTGATCAACGTATCAGCACGTTCAATAGTAGGAGTAATAAATGATTGAGTGGCAATGGTATAATGTGGAGCAAAGCCAAGCACTTTATTGTTGATGGTAGACTTAAATCCATGAACTACTGAAAGAGCGATCAATAATCCGGCAGAGCCAATGGCTACCCCTGTTATCGACATGATCTTAATGAATGACAAAAAGCGGGCGCCTTTACGGTTGCCTTTGAAATAACGAAGCGCTAAATACCATTCGAAGTTCATAGTGTTGAGTTATTGGTTATTAGTTATTAGTTAAGGATACTCATAACTAATAACTTAATAACTATTCACTTTTTTCCGGTTTCATTTGTGGAAAGAAAAGTACGTCTCTTATAGAGGCTGAGTTAGTCATGATCATTGCTAAACGATCAATCCCAATTCCAATACCTGCTGTTGGAGGCATTCCATATTCCAATGCACGAATAAAATCTTCGTCTATGGTCATTGCTTCGTCATCACCATCGGCACGTAGCGAAGCTTGTTCTTCAAGTCGTTCTCTTTGATCAATTGGATCATTAAGCTCAGTATATGCATTAGCAATTTCTTTCCCATTACAGATACACTCAAAACGTTCAACCAATCCCTCTTTAGAGCGATGCTTTTTTGTAAGCGGGCTCATTTCTATCGGATAATCCGTTATAAAAGTAGGCTGAATTAATTTTGATTCTACATATTCTCCGAAGATCTCGTCGATAATTTTACCTTTTCCAAAGCTTTCATCGGTCTCAATGTGAAGTTCTTTGGCCACTTTCTTCATTTCATCCAATTCCATTCCAGAAAGATCTTTTCCGGTTTCTTTTTCAATGGCTTCCAGCAAAGGAATTCTTGGCCATGGAGCTTTGAAATCAATTTCGTGTTCGCCAACTTTAACAGTGGTGGAACCATGTAGGTCGAGAGCTACTTGCTCAATCATTTTTTCAGTGAAGTCCATCATCCAGTTGTAGTCTTTGTAAGCAACATACAACTCAACTTGCGTGAACTCGGGATTATGAAATCTGGAAAGACCTTCATTTCTGAAATCTTTAGAAAACTCATATACACCATCAAATCCACCTACAATTAATCGCTTAAGATATAATTCATTGGCAATTCTCAGATATAGATCCATATCCAGAGAGTTATGATGAGTTACAAACGGTCTTGCCGAAGCGCCACCATAAACGGGTTGTAGAATCGGAGTCTCAACTTCAAGATAACCGCGCTCGTTCATGAAATTTCTCATGGTTTGAACAAGTTTTGTTCTTTTTCGGAAAGTATCACGTACTTCCGGATTTACAATCAGGTCTACATAGCGTTGACGATAACGCAATTCTTTATCAGCAAAAGCATCGTATACTACTTTTTCACCCTCTTCATTTTCCACTTCTTTTGGGATCGGAATTGGTCGAAGTGTTTTTGTCAAAAACTCGAATTCTTCGGCATGAACTGTAGTTTCTCCAGTACGAGTTTTGAAAACAAAACCTTTGATTCCAACAATATCACCTATGTCTACCATCTTTTTGAAAACCGTATTGTAGTTTTCAACACCTACATCATCTCGACGGATATAGATCTGAATTGTACCTTTGGAATCCTGAAGATTAAAGAAGGCAGCTTTACCCATAATGCGTCGTGTCATTACTCTTCCTGCAACGGAGACGATTTCGGATTCAGGATTTGATTCTTCATCTCTGATCAAGCTTTCATCAGCTAAAATTTGTTTGCTTGAATGAGTTACATCGAATGAGTACGGGTAAGGATTTACTCCAAGCTTGTTAAGTTCAGTAAGTTTATCGCGGCGTATTTCTTCTTGTTCAGAATGTGTAAGTTCTTGGTTCGACATGTAATCGTTTAATTAATATGTTATGTTGCGAATCAGAAGCACTAAAAATACCGAATTAAGCGGATAATTGTGGCATTAACCTTAATCTTTATTCATTCTTTTGGAACTGCTGAATACATCTTCTAGAACCGACTTTCCTGACCATGTAATTATAGGATTTTCTGAAATTAGATCAGGTTTATCAAACGAATTACTCTCTGAAAATGAAGGTGAAGAGTGGAAAAAGTTCACAAATCAACAAAGAAAGGATGAATACCTTTCAGCCAGATACTTGTTCAAGGAAATGCTTACAGCTTCAGGTCTGAGCTCTCAATTTGAAATCCGCAAACATCCATTGGGTAAACCCTATGCTCAAAACGGAAACGAAACACTTTTTGTAAGTTTTAGCCATTCAAAAAATCATGTGTTTTGTGCGATCTCTGAGTCTACCGATATTGGTATAGACACTGAATGGTTAGATAGGAAAGTAGATCAGCGTATCGTTAAAAGAATACTAGGAGAAACGGAGTGGGATGTGTTTTCTGATGAAGATCCAATACTGCTATGGACAATAAAAGAAGCCGCAGTAAAATGCTTAGGAACAGGGCTAAGAACTAATTTAAAAGAGCTGGAAATACAGAAAAAGAACCATATTCAATTCTTAGTAAGAATTAATGATGAAAAAACATTTCAAATTTGTAGCTTCCAAGAACTGAATCATCAAATTTCTATTGCTTATTAAAGCTCTAAAATACGGTTCTGTAATTTGTAAGCCTGAAGAGACTTAATCTCATCTAATGGGATTAGTGTCTTTAGGCTTTTTTATGTTTAAGAGTTAAAAATATATCATCACATGGCTTTTGCAAATATTACCAGAGAGGAATTGAAATCATCGTTAAAGAAAACAACACCTGTTTCTTTAGAGCTCAATAATATAAAACTCCTTTTTGTTCCAACTCATATCGACCCTGAAAACCCAGAAGAACTTACATCCATTTATAAAAATGTGTGTTCTTCTCACTTTGATACTTTAGTTGTTATAGAATCGTATAATGGTGAGCTGGAAAAAAAATTAAGTATTCCTTCAAATCATTCTTTTACAACTCCATTTGGTGAGGTTTTAGTTAATGACAAACTCAGAAATGAGCTATGTGATGAGGAAGATGATTTTTATATAAATGATGGCGGCATGAGTGACAAAATGAGTTTATATACTCAGTTAATGATGCTTCAGGTATGTCAGGATGATTTTGACGTTGTAAGTATTCAAATCGGTGATTATGACCCCGCTATTGTAAAAGAGTTGGCTTTTGCTCTTGATGAATTATTCAGAAATAGAAATGCGCTATTGGTTTTTTGTTGTGATCTTCCAAGTTCAAATACAGCTGAATTGGAAAAACTAAAAAGTTTAATTGAAAGTAATAACGAGTCAGGTCTTCATCACTATTTGAATAGCAAAGAGAAAGAAGTGGAAGGAGCACGTGCCTTTATGACCGGAATTTTAGTATCTAAATATTGGGACCTCGATATTTGGTTTACTCCTGTAAATGAAAAAACAACCTATACGGGTGGTTTTGCTCATGCGCCAATTGTTCAACCTGCAGTATGACTATAAAACCCTCAATATCTATATTTGGCAATGGTAGAGTTGGGGGAGCGTTGCAGAATTCATGTGCCAAAGCTGGGTATAAAATTGAGTCAGTTTATTCCAGAAATTTATTTCCAAGTTCAATAGATGAGTTGGGAGAGGTAATATTTCTTACCGTACAAGATTCTGAAATTGAGAATCTGGCTAAAATATTATCTTCTGCTTTTGACGATCTATCAAAAAAAATTATAGTTCACTGTTCAGGAACTTTAAGCTCTTCAATATTGAAGTCACTGGAAAAAAAGGGATCCAAGGTAGCATCCTTTCATCCTCTAAAGGCAATTACACCAAACGAAGATTCTTTAGAAGGAGTTTGGTTTGATATGGAAGGTGATGAAGGAGCATTAATCGTGCTGGAAAAAATCATAAAAGACTTAGGAGCTAATTGTTTTGAGGTAAAACCGGAAGCAAAGCCACTTTTACATGCGTCAGCTGTAGTTTCATCTAATTATTTGGTATCCTTGCTAAAGCTTGCAACAGATATTGCAGAAACAGGGGGAATTGATCCTGATATCGCTTTAAAAGCGTTAGTGCCCTTAGCTGAATCTTCTCTTGAAAACATTAAAAAGAAAGGCTTCGAAAAAGCTCTTACCGGACCTATTGAAAGAGGAGATGTCAAGACAATACAGGAGCACTTAAAGCAATTAAAAGAGAATCCAGATCTTTTAAATCTTTATAAAGCTCTAGGGCATAAAACAATAAGCATAGCAAAAGGTCTAAACGAAAATCAGATTCGTGACCTAAAACAGTTGCTGGATTAAATGTTTAGAGTAACTGCTTTTTTAAATTTAAAATCCTTTCTACAGAATTATCAATTCTTGTTTCAGTGATTTCACCATTTGCTACTAATTCCTCTATAGTATTAATTGCAATTTCGAGGTCGATTTGCTCCTTAAGAAGATTGTTTCCATAGCAGAATACATCAATTCCTGCTTCCAGGCCCAGTTTAAGAGATTCTTTCATTCCATAATGATCTGAAATAGCTCTCATTTGCATATCGTCCGAAATCACAACACCTTCAAACCCTAATTGCTTTCTAAGCAGATCCTGAATGGTTTTTTTTGAAAGAGTGGCAGGGTAAACATCATCAAAATTGCCATTAAAAATATGAGAAGTCATAATAACCGGACAAAGCTCTTTTTGGATCATGTACTTATAAGGTTCAAGCTCATCTTTTTCCCATGTATCAGTTACATCTACAAACCCGGCATGGGTATCTCCCGCAGCACTACCATGTCCCGGAAAATGTTTACATGCTGTAAGTACATTATTTTTTTGATGCCCATGCACATAAGCTTCAGCATGTTTGTTAACCTCTGATGAAGTAGCACCAAAACAGCGTTCTCGCTTTGCTATGATTGAACTTTCGGCATTTAAAGCAAGATCTACACAAGGTGCAAAGTTGATATTGATACCATGTTGGTGCAAAACTTCTGAAATTAATAAACCTTCTTCTAGGGTTACTTCCGGGTTATTTATTTGGCCAAGTTCGTGATGCGATTTAGTTTTTGGGAATCCATACTCAGGTTTTAATCGGTTTATTAAACCACCTTCCTGGTCTATACCAATAAGTAACGGAATCTCTGATACTTCTTGAAGCTGAGCGGTTAACTTTTTTAGTTGTTCAGGAGACTTGATATTATGAACTGGTTTGTTGAAAACCATGTCTTTATCAAAAAGTATAACTCCACCCGGTTTAATATTCGAGAGTAATTTCGAGATTTCTGAGCCTTCACTGCATTCATTTCCGTGAAAGCCAATAAGAAATAATTGAGCAATTTTTTCTTTCAGAGATAAGTCTTTTATTGTAAGCTGATTAACCTGCATTTTTCGGATTCAAATCGATTTAATAATTAGTTACAGAAGTTCAACTTCAGATGGTTTAACTTCAACTCAAATTGAAAATTAATTGTAATAAAAAGCTATATATGAATATTAAAAATCCCTTGGTTTTTTTAACAAGCATCTTACTTTTTAGTGTTGCTTGTGCTCAAAATCAGAAACAGGAAAAAACCATCAAAACAGGCATAGAAGTGCTCAAAATCAATGATTTTGATATACTAAAAGGAAAAAAAGTTGGGCTTATTACCAATGCCACAGGATTAAGTTCTGCATTAAAGCCTACCATTGATATTCTTTACGAAGCAGAGAATGTGGAACTGGTTGCTTTATATGGTCCGGAACATGGAGCGAGAGGCGAGATTGCCGCAGGAGATAAAGTTGATGACTATGTAGATCCTGTAACGCAAGTTCCGGTTTATTCGCTTTATGGGAAAACAAGAAAGCCCACCAAAGAAATGCTTGAAAATGTAGATGTTCTGGTGTACGATATACAGGATATCGGAGTCAGATCATACACTTACATCAGTACTATGGGATTGGCGATGGAAGCAGCTGCTGAACACGACATTGACTTTGTAGTTTTAGATCGTCCAAATCCATTGGGTGGAAACAAAATAGAAGGCAATATTGCAGAAGAAGGCTACTTCTCATTTGTAAGTCAATATCCTATTCCATATGTATATGGGATGACTCCAGGCGAAGTTGCTATTTTGATCAATGAAGAAGGATGGCTCGGTGAGGGTAAAAAGGTAAATCTAACTGTGGTAGAAATGGAAGGGTGGAATAGGTCCATGACTTTTGAAGAAACCGGATTGCAATGGGTACCGACTTCCCCTCATATTCCACATGCAAATTCAGCTTATTTTTATGTTTCAACCGGGATTATGGGCGAGTTAGGTGTGTTTTCTGAAGGAGTGGGATACACTTTACCATTTCAGGTTTTTGCAGCAGAATGGATAGACGAACGAAAGTTATCAGAAAACATGAATGCACTCAACATTCCTGGGGTAGAATTTCGACCTATAGTTTTCAAACCTTTTTATGGAAGAGACCAAGGAAAAACACTACATGGTGTACAGATTCATTTTTCGGATTATACGCAGGCACATTTAATGAGCTTGCAATACTATTTTATGCAGGTACATAAGGAAATGTATCCCGAAATAGACATTTTTGAACAGGGTAAAAACCGTTGGTCTATGTTTGATAAGGTGTCAGGAACCGATGAAATCCGAAATAGTTTTAGAAAGGCGTACAAAGTAGAAGACATAAAAGAATATCTGAATAAAGATGTAGAGTCGTTCAGAAAAAAATCATCTCAATATTATCTATATAAATAAATCAATGAAGCAGATCGGGCTATTATTTTTATGCTGCATAATTTTTAGTGCAGTTTCGTTAGGGCAGGAAATGGAAGAATCAGAATCTGATTCTTTATATCTCAATATTATTATTCCGGAGCAAGACACCGTTATTTACCCATTTTCACGCTATAGAGTGGCAGCAAATACAAATCCTAATGCTGTTGCCTATATAAATGGGAAAAAAGTAAAAGTGTATTCAAGTGGAGCTTTTATCACAATGATAGATCACGATGCAGATACAACTGACATTATTTTTAGTGTAGAAATGAATGGAGAAAGTCTTTCAGATACAATGATGTTAGTTCGTCCAGCTCCGGAAGAACCGGATTTGAGTAAGAATGTAATTTCAGATTTGATGGTTGAACCACGAAGTGATACATGGCTTGAACCCGGCGAAGCATTACACGTCCAGTTTCAAGGAAAACCGGGAGAGGACGCATACTTTAATATAAATGGGTTTACCGACAATATTAAGATGGAGGAAGTATCACCAAGATTAGTTGGTGGCAAAAAAGGGGTATACCGTGGAACATATTATGTAAAAGATGGAGACATCGTGAAGGATGCCGCTATCACTTTTAAAATTAAAAAAGGATTGCTCGGATACCATAAGAGAGAAAGCACATTTAAAGTAAGTTTCTTACCCGAACCTATCGTTGGTGAAGTTATTGCTGATGATGCTTATTTAAACGTTGGGCTAGGAACGGATCGCTTAGGTGGTACTAAGTACGGTTCAATACCGGAAGGTGTGAAGCTCAATATTTCAGGAATGCAACAGGGAATGTATAAAGTAAGACTATCTGAAAGTTTGGATGCTTGGATTCCAAGTCGTTTTGTGGAACTAACCGGAGATGATCTGGAGCCGGTTTCGTCGCTGACAGGAAATATTCGCGTTTCTGGAAGTTCAAGCCATGATTTGATTCGGGTTACACTTTCAGAAAAACTACCCTTTATTTCTACTCAGGAAATAGATCCAAATAAGATCATAGTTGATATTTTTGGAGCAACTTCTAATACAAATTGGAAAATCAAATATCTTACTTCAGAAGGCATTGAAAGTGTAGACTGGGAACAGGTAGAAAATGATCGGTTTCGTTTAATTATTAAACTAAATAACACTCAAAACTGGGGCTATTCCATTGATTATGGATGGGGTTCTATATTGGATATCCGAATTAAAAGGCCACCAACTTTAACAAGCGTAATAAAACCATTAACCGGAAGAGTAATAGCGGTTGATGCAGGTCATGGCGGAAGCAATAATGGTTCATTAGGTGCAGCTGGGTTTCAGGAAAAAGAAGTTACGCTGCAGATATCGGAGCTTCTTAAAGCTAAACTTGAAGAAGCTGGAGCTGAAGTTGTTATGACCAGAACAGACGACAGCTACGTTTATATGTCAGAAAGAAAAGAAATTACGCTTGATAACAATGCCGATTTATTGGTTAGCATTCATACTAATTCGATCGGATATGGTAGTAATCCTTTAGACATTACCGGAACAGGCTCATTTTATAAACATATAGCATTTAAACCTTTAGCTGAGATCATGTACAATCGAATGACAAGCTTAGGTCTTGATGATTATGGCTTAACTGGGAGCTTTAACTTCACCTTAAATGCGCCTATTGAGTTTCCTAATGTGTTGGTTGAAACAGCATTTATTTCAAATCCGGAAGAAGAGATTTTATTAACTGATACAGATTTCCAGCATAAAATAGCTGAACAAATTGTAGCTGGATTAGAGCAATTTTATTTGGAGCATTCTTTTATTGAATCAGTGTCAGAAATGCCTGAAAAGTAAGGACATTATAAAATCCTGTAGGGGTAATTCATGAATTACCCCTACAGGGTTTGTTTGTGGTTAAAGGTGTAGAAGTTAGATAATTCATTTACAAAATTTCTTTATACCAACCTCAATATTGCAAGCAGGTCATCCCGAATTTATTTCGGGATCTTACGTAAAGACTTTTAGTCTGATCTTGTTTACCATCCTCTTAAGGTATCATACCAATCCTCTAACGTTGGATTGTTTTGCTTTACCAGATTTCATTTCCACTGTTTATGCCAATTCTTTAGTTGTTTCTCCCTTGCTATAGCATCACTTATATTATCGTATTCTTCGGTATATACAAGAACCCCAACTAACGCAAGCGCCTCGCTTGTGCATTTCTTGCAAAACATTCGTCCAAGCGTGACGCTTGAACTAGAAAGGGGAATGTTATTGGTAACTCCGATATAATTTGTAGTTCTTCGATAGGTAGTAAGAAAGTACACATAGCCTTTGTTCATAGTAAGTAAGACTGTTTCAAGAGCAATTCCTTACAAAGATCCCGAAACAAGTTCGGGATGACCCTATATATAAAACCCTGTGGGGGTAATTAATGAATTATCCCTACAGGGTTTGTTTGTGGTAACAGGGACAATTCATGAATCGTCCCTGCCGTATTGATCGACCTAAATATGTTATTTCAACAATGTCATTTGCTTGGATATCACACCAAAATCAGTTCTCAGCTGATAGATGTAAATTCCACTGGAAAGGTTGGAAGCATCAAACTGAACAGAGTGGAAGCCCTGAGGCTTTGTGCCTGCAAATACAGTGGCTACTTTTCTTCCTAGCATATCATAAACCGTAATATCTACCTTGCTGTTCTGCGGCAATCCAAAAGTAATGTTAGTACTTGGATTAAACGGATTAGGGTAATTCTGGTCCAATTTTATATCGGATGGAATATCTGCAAGGAGTTCGTCTTCATTAGATGTTGCTAAGCCCATTTCAACGGCTCTCAAGTCATCAAAAAGAATAAAACCGGTA
>TARA_R100001463_G_scaffold39806_2_pt1 | contig 15495 bp, 10 predicted proteins | sample TARA_R100001463 | Tara Oceans TARA_R100001463 (sample SAMEA2622242) | marine metagenome | biome: marine biome (ENVO:00000447); feature: deep chlorophyll maximum layer (ENVO:xxxxxxxx); material: "saline water (ENVO:00002010), including plankton (ENVO:xxxxxxxx)" | depth 40 m
GAATTATATTATCAAGAGCAACTATACACTTAGTATTCTTCTTAGTTGCTGTAAGTGAATGAGTAACACCAACACCTACTGATAAAATATTGATTGGGGTTGCAGATTTAGCGAATGCTTTAGTTCCAGCAAGTCTTATTTTATTCTCATCTACCTTGATAACATAAACTGTTTTAGGCATTGTTGTAGCAGCACCTACACCACTTACACCGTTCTGAATGTTAATGGGAGCACCATTATCTGAATATGTTACTGCTTCACCTGTCACAAAATAGTGATTCTTAATGACAATAGAATCATCACCAAGAAGTACTACAGAAGTATCTGACCCATCAAATTCTTTATGAAAAAGAGGATTCCTTTCATGAGTCAATGCGAATGACTGTTGAAAAGTTTCAGTTTCGCTGTTGAACTGTCTGTTTATTGACGCAAGTGAAAATCCCATTAGATGTCTACAGTTTTATCGTCTGGTACGTTGTCTGGTTTATCAATCCGAATTTCGGAAACCCTAGTGATGTATGCTTTATTTGGTAATGGTTCAAACCTCAATACTGCATTGGTTCCAGATGCCACCATATCAATAGCACGTATATCACGTTTCTTATCAGCAGGTGTACCTGCTACAGTTGAAATGTTATTATATGTGTTGTAATTAATGCGACTTTCAAATGCATTTGCAGCAATATTGAAGCATGAATATGTATCATCAGTTGTATTATGTATTTCGATAAAATACTTCATACAAGTAAAGTTACCAAATGATTTTGTGGATATAGTTGTGGGTGATGGAGAACCAAGTGCACCAATTGTTGTTCTTGTAGCATTCAATTCAGCATCACCAACTTCTATCAAAGGAATATCCGATACGTTATTTGTAACGTAAGTCGCTACACCAACGTTAGTTTGAAGTAATTTCACACTAACATTAGTGTTTGCATTTGGAGTATATTGTAGTTTTATAGTTCCACTGTTATTGACAATATCAAAATCACCCATCTGTTCACCACTATCCATGTTACCAAAATCAGTATAAAGAACATTAGACGTACCATCAGCAAGCCAGTTATACTCTTCTACTTCTTTTTGATTACCAGCATCCTTATTATGAACGATAATCACATGTCCAGACTTGAACTTAGTGGAATCAATATCATAAAGTGTTGAAGTTGTTGGACTACCACTTGATGTAAATGCTGAGGTAATACCAATTTTCTCAATATTTGCATATGCTGTAAGTCCAATACCTGATGAAGTCTTAGGAATACTCTCCTTGTAGAAGGTTATATCAAAAGTGTAACTAGCATTGAATGGTGAGAATGAAACTGAAACTAAACTTCCAATATGATTGACAGTAAACTGTCCTAAGTCAAATTCATCAGAAAGATCTGAATATTGGTTTAGATATACGTTTGTACCATCGTGGAATACTACAAACTCACAATATTGAACCAGATTATAAATCGCACCAAACTTAGAATCTAAAACTACTTGAGCATGATATTTTATTGCACTAGGAGCAGTTGCTTGAGACATATCAAATGCATCAATTTCAACTAATCTTTCAATATTTGGATCAGTATAGAATCCAGGACTAATATCATCAATTTCTAAAACTCTATTTGTTTCACATAATAATGAATCACCAAATCTTGTAGAATTGAATACTACTTTATTACTTACAGTATTGTCATTATCTGGGATTTCATAACCAAGATCAAAGTTATGATAGTTAGAAAGTGATCCATGACTACCAATAAGAACAACAGACTTCTGTTCAGTACTTACTCCAACACTGACACCACCAGTACCCATTATAGTTCCTATTCCAGAAGCAACAGAAGGTACAAGAAGATCTGAATGCTTCTTGAATCCAGATATATGACCTAATGCATCAACTGGTTCACTCCAAGATGATATACCAACCTCTGATTTTAGAGAATATGAGAAACTTTGATAGTAGTCACTATCTTGAATTCTCTGATAGAAGTCAGATAATTTACCAGTATCTCTTTCCCATCCAAATGCTTTATTATATAAAATACCAGTTTCAAAATGTCCTTCATAGGTTTCTATATTCTCAATAGTACCACCAGCACGAGATATTGTACCTGTAACTGATTGACCAGTACTAAATCCAACTACATTATCAACTCTCAAAACGTTTCTTGCCTTTCCTGACCCAACAACAACTCTTGACTTACTGCCATTAGATGTTATTAGTGGTTCACCCTTAAAGAATCTACCTTCTTGTAAGTCTATAGAGAACTTAGCAACATCTGCTTCATTTGAGACTGATCCATACTGACCATAATCATATATTCCTGGATCTTCGTCTACCTCATAACTAATAGTTGCTTTATTAACAAGTCCTGTTGCCTGATTTACATTATTGATAGTAAAGAACTCATATCCATAAGTAGAAGAATTGTATCCATGTCCTGTTGATACACCAACATTCTCAACAAATACTCTATCACCAACTGCGAATGGTATAGGAACCTTATTTGTATATCCTTCAGGAGGTGTCTGAAGTGTTACAGTAACATTTGGAGCACTGTATGTAACGGTAACAATACCAACTCCATTAGTATTATTGACAGCATATAAAGCATTATCACCACTTCTTAGGTTTCCACCACCAGTAATAATCTTTGCTTGTGTTACTGCATTACCACTCAATTCAACATCAAATTTAGTTGTATCATTTTCTGTTCTTGTCTTACTATTGTAGATAACCAAATCAGGAGCAGTTAGATATTTACTACCAGTTGAAGTAATTGCTACGTTACTAACAGAGAAATTATCCTTCAAGAATACAACTTGTGGTACTGATGCTTCTGGACGTAATGTCCTATCTGTTGGATAATCATATCCAATATCAATCAATCCAACATTATCTAATACACCAATAGAGGATCCTTTTGCTTTCAATAGTGCTGAAGAACCAGTAGTTGAGGCAATAGTAACTTGAGGTATATCTTTATAACTCAATCCGCCAGAAATTAAATCAATTTGTCCTATAGGACCACCTTCATTACCTGTTACCAATAAGTAACTGAGGTCAGCAACAGCAGTTGTATAACCAACCTTTTCTGTATTTTGGAAGATATTATATTTGAAAGTATTGCTAGTTACAGAACTAATTGTAGCTTTTCCTGTAAAGATGCTGTTATTAACAATAATTTTATTGTATTGATCAATATCAGTATCTACTTCAACAACTTTTGTAGGTAATTCAGAATTGACTTTATAGTATAAAACTTGTGGTACTTGAGGAGTAAATCTTACAGATACCTTAGAATCAATCTGTCCAGCAGAATTAGTATAGATGACTTCTGGACGTGATACACCAGATCCAACAAATGATTTTTGGAATTTGTGGTCAAGGAAGAATTGTAATTTAGTATTTTCGAGAGAAGGATCTGAAACATCAAATTCTAAAGTATCACCTTCAATAACATTGACTACAGGGTTGATAGAAGACCCAATACTAACAAAACGATTACCTGCATCATATGTCATAGCAAGAGAACTTGTACCTGTAGATACAACTGACATTTCAACTGTATCAAGTGGTTCTAAAGTATGTGTCCCAAGAGTAGTAGCAGTAACTTCATATCTTATAAGATCACCAGTACAAACTCCAACTCTATTAGTAGTAAGTGAATGAGTATTACCCATACCAACATTCTGTTGATCATGGAACATTACTCTCTTAGAAGGATCAGTTGCATCTGCTAGTTGAGTTATAATACCAACTAAGTTTCTATCAATAACTGAAGCATATACTTCAGGTGGTAAGTCTGCAATCCAACCAGATGCAGTTCCAACCCCAGTTGGTTGGTACTTCATACTTACACCTATACCTTGAGCACCTGAACTATAATATAGTTTTTCTCCATTAATAAATGGATGATCCTTTATAAAGATAGTTCTGGATGGAATCTTTCTTGATCCATACTCAGAAGTTGTTATAGTATGACCAATTCCTGTACCAAACGATATACCAGCACCAACTACATCTTTACCAAAGTATCTTGAAACATCTTCGTCAGTATTTGGTACTTCATCAACAAGTTCAAAAGTAAACTCCTTTTGTAGTCTTGAAAGTACATTTGGTTGAGTGTGTGCTGCACCAACAGTACCATTTCTTGCACGAATTAGACTAACAGTTGAATATTTTGTACTAATATCATATACTTCCATCTCCTCGTGATCAATTCTCAAGATATCTCCTATCTTGAATGTGTTTACATCATCTTCTAATTGGATAGTAGTGGTAAGACCCACAGATCCACTTACCGCTTGCATTGCAGTAACAATTCCAGCCTTAGCAGGGTTTACTCTTGTTACTTTATGCTTACCTTCAATCATCTTATAATCTTCATTCTGAATATTACTAATTTCTACTACATCACCAGTAACTAGAGTATGAGGAACAGTTGAAATACCAAGAACTTCACCTCCCTTGTATTGGAATGTGGCATTTGGTAATTCATATACAGTTACACCAATTGAGCTAAGTTGTGGTCCAAAAATCTTACGAACACGTCCTATAGCACCATAACCATCAGTATCTGTATTATCAAATACTACATTATCACCAACTTTATATTCTCTACCATTATCAAGAATTTCAAGCTCTTCTACTGATCCAGCACTTGCATATAGAATACGTGCTTGTGTTGATACTGATTTAGTACCCCTAGAGATAAATTCATACTTATTGATATTATATGGTGTTGTATTTCTGACTAGATCATAATCCAAAGGATCTATTCTTTGATCAAATTCAAAGTCAAGATTTAGCGGTTCTGGAACTGACTTATAAGTTTCACCTATAATATAAGGGAATAATGGTTCTCTAAAACCTTGGAATGGGTTACCAGCAGCAGATACAACAGCAGGGTTTAGAGTAGTATAGTACGCATATACTCCATTTGGAAATTCTGGAGTAACGCTGAATCTACCATTATGTTGATCTAAATCTCCATAACCTGCCTGATAACTATAATCCTCGCAGAAGAACCCAATAGGGAAATCACTAATGTTAGGACCATCTACTCTTTGACCAGCAACCTTAACATAACTTGGTTTTATATAATCTACTCCACCACTACCATCAGTCTTCTTGAACGCAGAAGGACCATATATGGGATTACCATCGTATGCCCAACCTACAATGGGTGAATGTTTTACCCCATCATCCCCAAGGAATGTTTGAAGTTCCCTTGGAACATAGTAATTAGCATATGGATTTCCTTTAGTAGTATCTTTTGAAACTTCAAGATACCCATCATCAACATCCACACCTAAGAATTTCGCATATCTATCAACCTGATTAATCGTCCATTTCCTAATATTCGCAGAATATAGTGCATCTATACCAGGACTCCTAGCACTTGCAGTAGTTGCTGCTTGAGTATACCCACCTCCTTTCTCAATCATTATAATTTTAGTTATTCTACCCGAATCAATTATTGCTTTAGCGGTAGCACCCACGCCATCACCAAGAATTGTAATCTCTGGTGTACTAAACCAGTTCTCTCCACCAGACTTTACGATAACTTGATCTACTCTACCATTGATAATAAATGGTTGTAAGAACGCTTTACTACCAGTTACCGTATTGATTTCAGGTTTAAAGTTATCGTTTATAACAGTAGAACCAAACTCATTACCCTTATTACTTACATGAGCAGCAATTACTTCACCTCTTATAATTGGTGTCGCAGTAGCATTGTATGTACTAACACCTTGACGACCAGTTATTTCTACAACAATAGGAGGATCTTGGAAAGTATGTACACCAGTACCTACTGATGTAAAATTGATATGAGTATCTAACTTACTAGAATTAGAAAGACGGAATGTATCATCATCTATCCTTATACAATAATATTCAGCACCATTACTCAATCCACCAATAGCACCAATTGAGGATGAATATTTCATGACCTCACCAGATCTGAAATGGTGATCTTTTATAACAATAGAATCAGTATATGTATTAACACCATCTATAGTTACAACTTCACGATTATAGAAAACACCAGGATCTTCTACCAATACTTTATCAACCTTACTTCTTCTCCTAGCTGTTCTAAATTGGTGCATTCCACCACCATTTTGCGATATAGGAAGCGTACCAATTCCCGCAAGTGCCTTACTTTGCGATTCTGATATATGCATTTCATGGTCATTCAATTTGACCACGTAATATGGTGCACCATCAATTAGAGTACCTGGAGTAGTACCAATACCAATAGGAGTAGTACCATTTGTGGTATAAATCAACTCTTCACCATCTATGAAATGATGAGGTTCTGAAAATACAAATCTATCAGTCTTTGTATTGACTACAGTACCAGCAGTTGTCGCATCAAACTCCCTCGTTTCTGATAATCTTTTTATCTTTGCTTTTACAATAGAACCAACATTATTACCACCAACCATAGCAACATTTGGTGGTTCTAGGTAATCTACCCCATCAGTGTCCACTAGGATCTCCTGTAAGGTGCCTTTCATCTGTGCTATGGCAGATGCACCCACTCCAGTATGTCCATCCTGATAAACAGCAATACGAGGTGGATTAATAACATCATAATCCTTACCTGAATTGAGGATTTCAATACTGTCTAATGGACCGAAGTATATACTATCAGTTGCTTTATATGAATAACATTCAACACCATTGACAAATAAACCTACTCCACCCTGAACTGTTTCAGTGAAACTGTCACCATCAACAGGTGTAGGGAACTTACGAAGTAACCTCTGTGCTCCCAAATCACTATTGTAAAATATAGATGGAGTTAGTGTATGTGTTCCAGGATGGACATCACTGACTGTGAATGCGTTAATAAACTCACCAGAACGAATATTTTCAGGGGTATAAGCAAGAGCAATATTATTTTGATCGATCCTCTTGACATAATACGATTCTTCATCTGTTAGATTAATAAGTTTGACACCAGTCTCTACATTGTAAGTAAGTAAATCACCATCGAATAAATTATGGTCTACAATAGGAATCCATGTCGGATTTGCCGTATTACCTGCTGCAGTAGCAAATGACTTAATCCGCTTTTGTGGGTTAATAGTCCAATGAGGTAGAGAATTTGACGCAACAAATACATTACCCTGACCATCAGAGTAGGTATTCTGCACATCAGCAGTCGCATTATTCTTCAATAATAAACTTCTTCTAATAAAATACCTTTTAGTTGGATCAAGTACACTACAAGTTACTTCAATATCCGTATCTGATAGAATATTGGCGATAGTTGCATTGATAACGTTATTATCAATATCAATAATACCCAATTCATCATTACTATGGAAAGAGTGCTCTGTATCTAAGTTCAGTCTCCAGTTAGTTGGTGATAATTGAGAAAAGTTTAGAATATTGTAATTAGATGCAGTATTGTATATCCAGCTAGTAAATCTTAGAGTATCTTGCTCCTTTCCTAGAGACTTTAGATTAATATCACTTCCAGATTGCTGACTAGACGCATTTATGTCAACTTTATTGATTAGATTAGTAATTTCTAATTCTACTCTTTTTTGTTCATCACCATCTTCATATGCATATGCGTTAGTGCCCTGAGAACAAGTAGCACCAGTACCAACTAATTGACCAATAGTAAGACCAGTAAACTGAGTATAATTTTTTCCAGTATAATTTATATCAACATCATCAACTTTGAATGTTCCAGAAGTAGTAAATCCAACAGTAGAGTCAACATTAAGTACAGTTGAGTTTACAGGAGCACTCTTTGTTACGAAAGTTTTATTCTTCTCTTTGAACAATCCAAGAATAGTACCCTCAGATATTGAAATATTATAGTACGTAGACATACCAACGTGACTTGATTCAATACCATAGACTGAACCACTGGCATTACCTTGAAATAATGATTGACCAGCAATATTAAGTGGATTACCTTTAACATGCTTTGCAATCAATATATCGTTAGTGATATATCCAGCATCTGAAGGGCGAATCATATACTTCGCTGGTTGAATCATTTCAACTGGTTTATTATATAATGCACCAAATAATATCTTAAATCCTTCCTCAGATCCCTTTGTACGATAGAAATCTTTTGCCTGACGAATAAAATTCGATTGATCTATATTATTATTGAGTTTTCTTTCAGAAAAACCTGGTAATACTTGCTTCTTTAATTTCTGTAAGAATGTTTGGAGGAAGACATTACTAAGGTTATGTACTCTAGTTCCTTGTGCATGAGTACCAATACCAGACTTAGTGAATGTAAGAAACTCTGGTTGATTTGTCTTTTTATTATTTTCAATCCCTGAAAAACCACGACTACACCCAGTAAATGAAGTAGTACCAATACCAGTATAAGTTATTATCTCACCATTGATCTTAAGTAGACCCCATTGCTCTGGCCAACCTTTTGTTGAGTCAACATATATCGTTTTAGAGCTACCATTAATATATGAAGAGACTGATGTAAACCCTATAAGATTTTCATTGTTTAGAAAGTCAAGACCTTTGTATTCAACAAGGTTTTCAGCAATATCAGCAGGTCCACCTTGAAACTCCTGTGAATGATAATATGTCTTTAGGAATTCACCAAAAAGAGGATTGTCCGAGTCAATGGCCTGTGGTACCTGACTCTCAACAACTTCATTTATCTTTACTCTCGTGATCGAAGTACTGATCATCCTTTCTTATTCTCCAGTGCTAGTTATAATGGCACCACGAACCTTAGAATCTGAGAAGTAACTAGACTGTGGATTGAATCTAGATCCAGAAGTATTTGCACCAGTGGATATTGAATCTTCTCTCATATAGAAATCACTTTTATCTACAGAAAACTGAAGATATAATTCATTTTTTGCAAGAACGTCATTAGATTGAGGAATTGCCTCAACTTCAATAACATTATCAGGAAGAAGTGTACCAGTGATATTGATCGTATCAAGGATCAATTCGCCTTTAACATAATCTATTTTACCTAAGGTATTTGATATAATCTTGACTGTACCATCTTCTAGTATCTGGAAGAGGAACAATGTACCAGTAGTCTCAGTAACCTTACTATCACTCAAATAGCAGGTTCCAACAACACTTGCTACATTAAATCCAGTAGAACGAACGTTATACTGACTATTTGGATTGTAGAACTGATTTAGATAACAAAGTTCATATTGTGCATACTGATCAATTTTAGCAATCAAATTCCTTCTCATTTTCACAAGAGTTATATTTGATGTAATAGCAGTATCTACTCCATCAATAGTAGATAATACCTTACTATACTTGAATCTACCACCAAATTTATTGAGCTCTGTGCCACTTGCATAAGTGGTTAGTGAACTCATCACTAGAGTCTTCAAATTCTCTAAATCACCAACAAAGTTGGCATTATAGTAAACGTAACTATCAACCTCAACATATAAGAACTTGAGGTCAATGAATGATGGAACAATTCCAGCAATAGTATAGTTTTTGAGTGAGTTTAGAAGTTCCTTCTTAGTCAACTCAGATAAGAATGAACCATTCTTAGGTTTAGCTGCTATGAATACCCTACCAAACTGAGGAGGAGTAAGATCTTCTCCACCATATGCACTTACAGATTCAATATTAGGGTATATACTCGGTAAGATTGCTTCATAGTCATTCGCAGTTACTGCTCTATGTTGAGAAGCATATAACCGAGGTGCATAATATTTTACTGACGTTACTGACTCTATTTCATCTCCATTTCCTGAAGATTCATGTGGAATTAGATCAACATCGAAATTATCTTCTTGAGCACCATCTTCATTGTTTATACTACCTACAAAATTGAAAGCAGCAACCCCATTTCCTTCCTTACCCTCAGTCTTGATATAACTTGCACTAATGACATTACCTGATTCTAACTTCTTACCAAAAACTCCATCACCAAATAATAACTCATATTTCTCATCAGTTGTTTCTTGAATCAAATATATGTTAGAAAGTGAAGTGATTCCAACAATATTGTCAACTAAAGTATATTCAGTAGAAGTATTATCAGATACACTATTTCTTATCTTTACAGTGATCGTAGAAGTATCAATTCCATTATTAGGAAGTACATAACGTTGATTTGGTAGAGAATCGTTTACAACCCAATCAGCAGTCAAATATTGACCTTGAAAAACCTCAATATTTCCATTTGCTTGTCCATTGTCAGCAAGTATAGTAGTTGCCTCTGGTAGAGAGAAAATATAGTTTACGTTGGAAATATTACCATTAGCAACCACACCAGGTTGAATTACTGCTTGTGTTGCTGTAGTAGTTATTCCTGTTATGAGTATGTCACACGTTGCTCTTGCAGCACGTCTAGAACGTGGTACATAACCAATATTTCTTGCTAATGATACTACATTTTCTCTTAGTGTGGCAGAATCAATGAACGTCTCGTTCACTGCCATATTTGTATTATATGCTGTACTATATGAATTATATGCTAATATATTGATCAACATTGAAAGGTTAGACCCTTCAAAATCCATATCAGTGAATTCTGAATTCTCTTTCAAATAGTCTTTTATTGAGGTTTTTATATCCTCAAAATTTAAGTTTGTAAACTGGGTTAGTGCCATTATAGTCTAGTCGGTTCTAAAACGAAGTTTATCGATTGGGACGGTGCACTTATTCCAATAATATCGTACCGAATGGTAATTTCCAAAGAATTATCATCAGGAAAAGCATTGACCTCTGTATCAGTAAGACTTACTCTTGGTTCATAGTTATCAAGGACAGTCTCTATTTCTGTCTTTATAGGATCAATAAAATCAGTATTAGCAAGTTCAAATAATGCTCCTGTAATTCTAGTTCCTAAAGTATTATTGAAGAAAACTTCACCTAATCTGGTACGAACTAAATTTTGTACAGAACGCTTTATTGCATCCTCATTCTTCAGAGCTAATATATCATTTGTGACTGGATGACGCATCATGGATAAGGAAATATCCTTAAATCCTTGCGACGTTCTCTGAAGAGGCACTTGTGACCTATAATCTTGTGTATTTATCTATTTAGAGGCAATAAAAAAGGGTTCTTGCGAACCCTTTACTCTGTACCGATATAAACGACCTCTACGTCGTCTGGATGTGGGAAGCCAACTTGGTAGAATTCGTCTGCTAAATCAAACGTGATTTCTTCCATTTCTTCTTCTGAGACCGCTTCATGCACTTTCTCACCATTAATTATTATGTCGTAGCGATCCATTTACAAAATCCTGTAGATATGTCCAGTATGAACTTATCTATAAGATTCTAGTTTTCTCATGTCCTACACGACACTTAGGATCTATCCAAATTTCAAAACCTGCCTTTTCAGCATCTAAGCAGAAAGACACATCTTCACCGCACATATCCTGAACTTCACCAGATTCAAACACCTGCATTTGAGGTGCAAACCAAGGATACTTCATTTTCTCATTTTCAAAGACACCATGCTTGATTAGCAACCAACCAAATCCAGCATAATCAACTTGGAAAGGTTTACGACGTTTTTGAATACCATCTAACATTTCATGGTTCATGACTCCACCATTCTCTTTGAAGTCATCTTCTTCTAACCAATGAGCAACAGATGTAGTCTGTCCATCTTCAGTAACATACCAACCACCAGCAAGATCCTTATCCATCCAAATTAGACGATAAAATTGCTCTAATCCAAATACTATATCTGAATCAATCCAAAGTTGATAATCATACTTTAGTTTACCATCCCAAGGTAATTGATCAGGTCCACGAAGAACATTAGCACCTAAACACTTACAACGTGCAAAGTTGACCATCGATGAATAGTCTTGTGAGATTTGTATTGCCCCACCACGCTGAACAATCTCAAAACAGAGTTGAACAAAGTTCTTTAGGAAGATATATGAAACATTTCTACCAGGTAGGCAGAATACAAAAGTCTTACCCTTTATGAGTTCTTTTGCCTTTTCAATATCAAAATCATTTGACTTTTTTGTTTCTTCATCAGGTGGAGTCGTAACCACCTTAAATCCTTTAGCCATAAAACGAAAGACTTAGCAAATCAATTATACCACCTTATTTAGAATACGTCTACGGAGTACTTTTCGGCAAACAATTCTGCATCATCCCAGTCATTGACCATAGGCATTCCACGAATATTCAAAGAAGTATTCAATAGTACAGGACAACCAGTACGTTCGTACCAGCACTCTAGAATCGGTCTCAGGATGCTCTCAGAGGTTTCGGGGACTGTTTGTACTCTAGCTGAGTTATCAACGTGTAGACAGGCAGGTATAGCGTCTGGAAGGTTACATTGATAAGTATAAGACATGTAGCGACTACAGTCAGGCATATCAAAATACTCGTGACAATGCTCTTCCAGAATAGCTGGAGCAAATGGTCTGAACTTCTGCCTTTGCTTGATCGTATTGACGAGATCTTTTGTGGAAATTTCTCTTGGATCCGCCAAAAGACTTCTATTACCAAGAGCACGAGGACCAAACTCTGCACGACCATTTGCAACACCAACGATTTTATTTTTGAGTATGCAGTTAACCACTTCTTTCGGATCAATCTTGCGATTGATGTTATGACCGAGGTATGGCGAGAATTGGACTTTCTGTTCATTTGCTAGTAAAGCAGCTCCTAATGCAGCACCTGCATCACCTGGATTTGGCATTATCCAGATATTATAGTCACTAAATCTTTTTTGTATTTTAGAGTTTACCACACAATTTAGTGCAACGCCACCCCCATAACAAATATTATCACTGTACTTAGTTGCCATTTGGAAGAGTTTACCCACTTCTTCCTCTAAAACAACTTCTGCACTCTTTGCAACATCAACATCTTTACCTTCCAGTCCTCTTATACCCCTATGATTATTCTTAGAAAGTAGTTCCTCTAATGCCTTGGTATGACTGGGTTCTCCGAAGGCTGCCATTCCCATGAAGACATATTCTTCATCTAATGGTTTCAAACCTGCCCATTTAGTCAAAGCAGAGTACCATAGACCTAAAGAGTTAGGATACTGTCTAGACCACACTTTTTCATATGTTGCCTTACCATTGGACATTTCAGCAATCCAAATAGAAGAACAATCCCATTCTCCAATACTATCAATTACAACACATGCAGATCTATCAAATGATGAAGTTTGGAAGGCTGCAGCAGCATGTGACTTGTGATGGTCAAAATAAACCGTTGGTTCTAATGCTAAATTTCTTTCTTTCCTCCATGCAGACTGTCCAGCAACTAATTGCCTAGATCTCTTGATTAACGGATTCTCATAAAAAGCAACCGTCTCATCAAACATATTCATACACTGGGCAATGGATGCCGAATGTAAATCCAATTTCTTATCGTGCTTCTTCTTAGAGTAACGCTCTGAATGTGCAGCGAAGAGAATCTCATCATTATTCACTACTGCTACAGCAGCATCGTGAAATCCTTCTGAAAAACCAATCATACCTTGTCAAGCAACATCGTCCTCGTCGTAGTCATCTTCGTCATCACCCTCGTAGATAAAGGGATCTTGACGACGAAGTTTCCATAATTTGTATTCACCTAATAACCATCTCCACAATTTAATCATGATATATCGATTAGGACAAGAGTATGTAGTATAACACATTTTTCCAAATAAATAAATCCAACTCCCAAAAAACTATGAACACTTATCCTGTACCACCATCAGGTATATCCACAGAACCTATAGATGGAATTACTATTTCAACAGCAAATGATGGAGTAATACCAATATCTGAAACAATAGGGAATTTTGAGGGTTCAGTCGATATAAGTACCGATTGTATTGATTTTACGCAACGTAGCGAATTTGATGTTATATTAGAAAAATTAGAACACTCATTAGAGCATAGTCATGCTTTAGAAGCAAAAATTGATGCTCTGAGTGCAAAATTAGATAACATCTTCAAATTCGACTAATGGCAGAACTTCTTGAACTAATGCATGTTAGTATTGCATTTACAGCACTTTCTATGTCTGCAACAACAGCAATATTAGCTCCTGGTGTCGATTTACCAGATCATACACCAATAATGGAAAGTATGGGACTATCTCAAGAATTAAAAACCCAACGAGAAGGCAATTTACCAAAATAATTCTTAAAATTCATATAAACGGGTTCCATCATCCTTTTTGCTTCTACCATGATCTCTGGAGTCATATCCATGACATCTGACTCCCATTGATCATTCAAATACTCTATATGAGGTGCCTTTGACCCCATATCGGGCACATAAGCGTTTGGATGTACCTTTCCTATAGGAAATCCTATAAAATCACTTAAAGGCTTCGTATGACCGTTCCAGAAGTCTTCCATAATGGTTATATGGATATTATCTCGACCAAATGCAACTTCCCAGTTACCATACATGTCCACATAGTCAAAATCAACACCAGAACGTAAAAAATGACTCAATGGGTCATCTGGTTTCTGTTTTTGCCTCATAGACCACAATCTTGCAATAGGATCTCTGAAAACAAAGTGAACTTTAACATCAAAGTGCTTTTTTAGTTCAGGAGCGATTTCTTCAAGTAATCCACTACAACAAAACCCATTAGGATTACTAAAATCAGCAGTTGCCTTATAATCATGTTTTATATTATCCCAATTCTTCAAATTATAGTCAATATACTTCTTAATAGTAAATGGTGCAGACCAAAACTTCTTTATCTCCTCATCAGTCCATAAACCCTTAACATATTGGGACTCATGAGTAAATATTCGAGGTTTTCTGTTAGTTGTAGACTTTCTTGAAGGTCCAAAAAACTTTTTATAAAATTTTACTCTTTCTACTACTCTTTTTTGTTCTTGTAACTGCAATAACCACAAATATCCCTTTTCTTTACGATGTCCACTGTGACAATACTTATTTTTCCATCCTAATGTATAATATAAAGGAGTAGTACCAGACCAACCAGTACCAACGTTCAAAAATAGGGTGGGTTTCATTCCGAATGAAGTTCAATATGTATTTGTTCAGGAGTGTAGTTAGTCTTTACCCCTGCAATGATCATTTGCCTTCCCATCAGTTCAATTTTCTCTGCTTCTTCCTTAGATAAATCAGAGAAGGCAATATTCTTGTCTATGTAGACATCATAAGACATTCGTCCTCCTTTCGCCTAATTCTATATATGTCCAAACCAACACTATTACTAAATCCTGGTTGTGGCTGGGCAGCAACAACTCCTTTTCATTATACTTTGACGCTAGACAACAAATATGCTCATATGGGGCATAAAAAGGAGAATTGGTATTTAAAAAAATTATCCAATGAAACTGATGATATTAGAAAACAATTTAATAACATGTATTTCGGAAGAAAACTTGGAAAAAGACCTAAAGAAGGAAAAAGACCGAGAGAACATCCTTGGGGTGAAATTTTAGCATTTTATAACAAATATTCTACTAAAGTTGACCTAAAACCATTTTTAACAACACCTGCATCAATTGAAAATTATATTTCTTACTATTTG
>TARA_R100001463_G_scaffold88359_1_pt1 | contig 15473 bp, 19 predicted proteins | sample TARA_R100001463 | Tara Oceans TARA_R100001463 (sample SAMEA2622242) | marine metagenome | biome: marine biome (ENVO:00000447); feature: deep chlorophyll maximum layer (ENVO:xxxxxxxx); material: "saline water (ENVO:00002010), including plankton (ENVO:xxxxxxxx)" | depth 40 m
ATATGTTCCTGTTACTGTTGCTTTTATCCAAAAAGAAATGGTAACTTTTTCAGCACTAGAAGTTCCTTTTTTAAGTAACTGTAAATCTTGTCCTTCAAAAAGATATCTTGCTAAATGAAAAGTTCCAGACGCAACAGAAGTATCTGCTGTAGTACAATCTAATTTCCATGATTTGGCAAAGCCTTGTCCTGTTGGATTGTCTGTATCTTGTGTGTGTGTCCAAGTACCATTATCACTTAAATCAACTTTCATTCTATCTATTGTATAATATCCACCACCTGTAATTCCTGTTGTGCTTGTACCTCTTTGAGCTACTGCCATAGCACCATTAATAATAAGTGGTTTTACATTTGGTCTTAGTGATTGACCAGCAGTAGCCCATGATAAAGTACCAGAGCCATTAGTTACCAATGCTTGATTTGCAGAGCCGTCTGCGTCTGGTAAAACCCATATTTTATCTGCTGATAAAGCTGGAGCCTCAAAACCAACATAGTTAGCACCCTCATAAAATCTTAATTCATTATTAGAGCCACCAATAGACAAATGACTTGCTGTAGTCAAAGCACCACCATCTGCGATTGTAAGTGCGTCATCTCCATCTGTAAATTCTATCAATGCTGTTCTTACAGAATCAGATTTAAAATATTCTACTGTGTCATTGCTTTGGTCTAATACAGCAAGAGTAATGTTTGCGTCATTATCTTCGTTTCGCATATATAAAGTGTTAGCAGAAGTATCATACCAAAACTGATTAGCAAATGTGGTTGATGGTGCTGAACTTCCAGAGCTTGTACTTGCCAAAGCCTGTAATGCTGAGTTAATGTCAGCCCTCGTATTTGGAAAGGTCTGATTTGCTATAGTAAAATCATTCTGGCTCATTTTTTATACTCCTAAATAATGTTAACAATACGCTAAATATTAGCTTGATTCAAGATATCCGTACCCTTTAGCAACATAGCTAAAATCTTTTGCTACAGGGTTACCAGTTCCTGTGCCTTGGTAAAAGTTTATGGTAAATCCTGTTGCTGATTTACTTGATATAACATAATGTTGATTTTGGTCTAGGTCATCTATTGTTAAACCTAGTCCTTGCAACTCTTTAAAAGCTGGGCTAAATGTTATTGTTTTTCCGCTTGTGGAAGCTTCTACATTATCTTCTGCAACAGTTCTGTCTGGCATATCTATTGTTGCTGATAGAACAGAAATCGCTGGTGTTGAATCTGGATTATTTGTAGTTAATTTAGCTCTTAACTTAATGTATCTGGCTTTGTAATTACCTAAAACATAATCTTGATAATCGCTGTAAGTAGAATTGTCATTTGAGGTTGATATTTGGATTTTAGCGTCCACATCATCAAATTCGGTATAGTTACCATCAAAATTACCTTCTTGACTATCAAATAAGCCCTCAAAGCTGTCAAATAGGCTATTTGCGTTAAATCTACTACTGGTTAAAGAGGTTGTTACATATGAGTTAAAAATACCACCTAAATCTATTGGATTGGAATTAAATTCATAAAAACCATCTAAATTACTTGTTACTTCGCCACCATCATCAAAATTTCCTAAAGCAGAATCAAATAAACCAGAATGGTCATCAAACAGCTCACCAAGTGTTATTTGTAAAAAATTAACACCATCTCTGGTTACAACTTCCGTATCTGTTTTTGTACCAGCAAAACCAGTAGATTCTGTAGCCGTTGTTACTGCATTAAAATCATCTGCAATCTGGTTTCTAATAACAATTTTTTTAGCAGAAGTTACAGAAGTAATTCCTAGAACATCAACAGCTTTTATCATATATGTACCTGTTTGTGCTGGTAGAGATATTTGATTAGTTGCTTTAGATATATAATTAGCAACGATAGTGGCGCCAGAATAAACTTGGCTTGTTATTGCTGGTGTATGTCTAATAATATAATGAGATAAATCCAATTCACTATTTGCAGTCCAAGAACATACAGCTAGATTATTTACAATGTTTACAGAAAAATCTGTAACATCTGCTGGTGGTGCAGTTTTACCTACTACTTCGTGTGCGCCAGATGTAAAAGAAGAAGCAACGCCAAAAGCATTTATTGACCTAGCTCTTACTTCATATGTCTGGCCATCTTCTACATCTTTTATTTCAAATTTAAGTGATGTACCAACAGTCTTTGCTCTACCTAAAGATGTAAATTCTGTATCTGTAGAAGTATTTCTATACTGCACTTCTATTTCGTTAGTTGTGCCTTGGTTAGAAGAAACATTAACAACTAATATTGTTGAAACAAGACCAGAATAGGCTCTCATAATATCGCTTAATACTATTGCTGGTGCAGATACTGTTTCGGCTGTTGGTAATGAAGTATTATCAGAAATAAATGCAGATTCTTCTGCGTTCCAATCCCACACGCTTTCTGTTGTTTCTTGTAGTGTTAAGTCAATACCAATATCATCTGGTGTAGATACAAACTTCCAATCTGCTACTTGAAATATTTTAGAATTAAAGCCTAATCTTGAATTATTAATAGTTACTGTATCTCCTACCTGTAGTTTAAAAGCTGACAATTTCATTGGCGCACTTATAACCATTTGCTGTCTGTTTTTAAATAAAATTACTTTAGCAATTCTTTGCGCCATTGTTGATGATATTGTGAAAGGTAGGTCTGCATTAGCAAATATTGTTTCGTCATTATCCTCACTTACAAAAGTGCTTGACGTTACCATTGGGTAATCAGATGGTTGCCAATTACTTTCTGGGCTAGTAAAAACACCTTTAACTGTATTAAATAAATTTCTTCTTGATTGTTTCGCCTGTATAGATATGCCACCTCTAAAATCATCTTCATTAAGGGTTATAGATGGCGCAACGTATTTACCACCAGATAGATGAAACTTGCCGTTAGAATAACTCAATACTGATAACATAGAGCCACATAATTCATCTATAGTAGTCATTGGGTCAACATTACTGTAAACAATGCCGTGTGATTCATACCTATTTTCTGTGCCACCACCAGCCAAAGTTATATCTTCATCACATATATTTGCCACCGTTGTAAATGAAGTTGTATCTATATTTGCAGTAGGTGTGGCTAATCCAAAGCGTGTGTCAGTCAAATAATCGTGTAAGCATAAAGCTGGGTTAGAAGAAAAAGCTGTGGAGCCTGTTCTAAAATCTAAAACTTTTTTACCTTTAATTTCAGCAGATACATTTGGTATTCCATTTGGGAAAGCGTCTGCGTCATATTTTAAAGAAACATACAAATACGCTATTCCAGACAATGTGTGGTCTGTTGTCCATTCTGAAACTTCTGAAACTAAATCTGCGTCTGCTTGTTGAGTATCACTACCAAAATGTTTTTTAATTCTTACTGTTAATTCAGATGTATCTGTAAATGTTTGCGTGGCAACTATTGCATAATCTGATTCCGTAGATGTACCAGATAAAAATGGTTTTGGAAAATTAGGGTTGTTATTATATGGTGTTATTCTAAAAGATGAGCCACCTGGTCCAGAAAATCTTATTGACGTTGCTCTTACATCTGTACGCAAAGCTTCTGATATTGTAACTGCTAATGTGTGCCTAGAGCCAGACGCAGAAGAACTACCACCAGAAGATATGCCATAATTTACTCCGTTAATATTTAGAGTGTCTGCTGTTGCTACTGAAAATGCTGAATCAGAAACTAATGTTATGGAAGTTATACCTTTATTTATTCCAGAGCCGTTTTCAACAGAATAGCCACCGAAAGGTAACTGTCTATTAAATGGCATAGTTGTATATTCAGAAACAACAAGACTTCTTGTCTTATTTGTAAATCTTGATTCTTTTGAATATTTGCTTGGACTTGTAACTTTAAACTGCGTTACTCCGTTAGAATCACTTCCAGCACTAGCAAGAGTTAATTCTTCATCACCAAAATATATTTTATCTATTGCTTGTATTTCATGTGAAGCAAGTTGAATAACCAAATGTAAATTTTTATCATTGTTGGTACCAGCCATAAATAAAATACCACCAGATTTTTTTGTTTCACCGTAAACAGTATCTCTGGTAATAATCGCTTGTTTGACCATTTCAGACCTAGCAGATAATTGTTGCTGAAAATTAGCTTTTGGTTTTTTAGCAAATACTTTTGACAAGATGGTAGATACAACCATACTGCCTACAAAGTTTACAGCGAACGCTGCCAAAGGATTTGTTATCATTAGTAAGTTACTAAAAAAACCACCTTTAGCACCTACTGTTTCGGCAGCACTCTTTACAGCTTTAAATATGCTACTAAAGAATCCCATTATTACGCACCCCTAAAATTAAGTATTGTTTTAACTATATTTGCCATCACTTTCACCCCCACCCCAATCAATAGACTTGTCTTGCATATCATCTACAAATTCTAAACCTTTATCATTTGGGAAGAAAAATTTTTGGTCTTGGTCTGTATATCTAAAATCCAATGCTTTTTCTAAAGATATTAATTTGCTTTCAATATTGTATTGTATGGTTGATGTCTCTCCATCTTCCATAATGCTTACTGTATCAACAGTCCCACTAAATATTTGGTAAGGTGTATCTACTACAGCAATCGCATTACCTGTGGTTGTTAATACACCAAATTTAACATTAACCACTACGCCTTGTTGTGTTTCGTTAAAAGCGCCAGATAAAATTGTAGTGTCTAATCCAGTAAGAGTAATATTTAATCCGTTGGCTTTTACGTCTGCAGATTCTTCTACTTGACCAACAGAAATTAAATTACCTAAACCTAGATAATTTTGACCATCAATATTAAATTCAGAATAACCTGTCCATACTCTTAAATTTTGAATATATAAAAACTCTACAGCATAGAAAGGTCTAGTTTGAGTGCTAGATAATTGCGCAGAAAAGGTACTACCAATAGACCTAGCCATTTAATCACCTATGATTTTTTTTTGGTAGTTTTTTTCTTTGTAGCTTTTTTTTTGGCTTTTGTTTCTACTGGCTCATCTATCTTTATTTCCATAGCAACATTACTTGCTACTAAATTATTTGCTAAATCTTTTTGCCATTGTTCATCACAATCAACTATCTCGGCATTTTTGTAAATTCTTGTTGCGTTGCCTGAAGCGTTGCATGAAGCTTTTATATCTGCCAACATTTTAATTTTCATTATAATCTCCTATTAAGAGTAGAGGGCTCACAACGAGCAATCGGAGAAGCCCCCTACAAACTTATAATATTAAGCGTCAACTGAATCTATAGGATTACCCAATACAGCCTGTACACTTATAGGTGTACCGTTTGAATGAGTTCCTGTTGCGTCAATTTTCACTCTAACATATCTTGCACCACCAATATAACCAATCTGGCTAGTCTGTGGTGTTTCACCATTTGCGTCTAGTGTTAAGAAAATACCAGAACTATCAACACTTCCCTCTGTTACAGATGTAGAACTTGTAACAGCAGTAAATGTAGAATCGTCTGTTGATTCTTGAAGTATAAAGTCAAACTTTACACTTCCAGACAATGTATCACCTTCAATACCAGAGTTTACGATAAACATTACTGATTCAAAACCTTGTCTATCTACAGTTGTGCCATCAGTGTCAGCTGTAAATACTTTTGCGTCTTGACAAGTAACGGATTTAGTTCTATTTGCAATATCTCTCATAATAACCCCCCGTTATGCAGAAATGTTTTGTAGTCTTATTGCTTCTGGTAAGACTACTGCACCACCAACTCTACGTCTGGCGATATAACGTATATTTCCACTTGTTGCTTGTGTAAATTGGTCTCTCATTACAGAAAGGTTTACTCTGTCAACAATAGTGTATGCTCTTGAAAAATCTCCATAAGCGATTGGTTTTGCACCAGCACCTACATCAGCCATATCTTCTGCAAGAACATAAGGCTTACCTAAAATTGTAGATGGAGCACCACCAACGTAACTCATAGAGTTTACAAAGATTTTTTGTCCCTCTGTGTCTTCTAATTTAAGAATTGCAGCTAATGTGCTTCTGTTAAAAACAAATCTAGCATTATTCATATAATCAGATTTAATAGCATACATAAGGTCTAATAAACCATTTGCTGTAAGCGCAGTACCATTACCAGAGTTAGTAGAACTAACACCAGCAGTAGAATCTGTAAACCCTTGTGGGCGACCTATACTGTTACCAGATATAAATGCTGTGCCCTCGGCTTTCGCAAACTGTTCACCAAACTCTGTAGACATCTCGCTTTCTAAATCAAAAGCAGAATCTTCTAACATAGCTTGAGATATATCAACCAACGCATATAACTCATGTGCGTCAATCTGCATTAAACCAGTTGTATAACCAGTTGTTTCAGAACGTGTGCCAGTTTCTGATACAAAACTTGCAGCGAATTGGCCAGTTCTTTTTGGTATCTCAATACCTCTGTTAGATGTGCTTCTTACTCTTGCAATAGAACGAATTGGAGAAATTTCTGTAACAGTCTTAATTAAGTCTGCAACATATTCTGTAGGAGCATAAAAACCACCTAATGTATCATCTGATTCATAAAGTGCTTTCTTCTCTACCTCGTCCATATTATCTTTTCCAACTCTTAACATAGAGCTAAAAGCTTTCATTTGTATATCTACATCTTTAGAATTGTTACCAGTTTCTGGTCTGGCAATAATTCTTTCCAAGCCGTCAAGCTTGGTTTCTGCGTCTGCAAGTGCTTTTTCTTGTAGTTCAATTTTCTGTCTGGTTTCTTCCATTTTTGAAATGTCGTCAGCCATCTTGTCAACTTTTTCTACAAGTAAAGGGTCAGCAGAGCCTTTCTTTTCTATCTCTTGTAATTTTTTAGAGTTCTCACTTTTAAATTCTTCAAAAGCAGAGCCTAACTCATTTACAACAGATTTTATTTCTTCACTCATAATAAACTCCGTTAGTGTTTAATTTTATCAATAAGTGCATTTATACTATCAGCAACATCACGTTGCTCTAATAAATCTTGCTCTTGGTAAGACTTATAAAGTATGTTTGCAGTTTGTTTCGCAACAGCACTTGACATTACACCAACATCTCGTAAGTGTTCTTCAAGTTCTCTTGGCCCCATATTCGCCAATTTTACTTTTGTAACTTTGGCTTTTGGATTCATTGGAAACGTAACCATTGATATTTCCATTAAGTCCAAATTGTTGATGGTACGTTTTTTTAGCTTGTCGCTATATCTGTAATCCTCTGGCGATAACTTATAGCCTATTGACATACTATCTAAAGCGCCCATTTTCATTAGCTCGTAAACTTCCTTACCTTTCTGTGTACCCATAGCAAGTCTACCTTTAATCTTCAAACCTCTTTTATCTTCTTCTAATGCGTCAATTACGCCTATCGGCTCATCAGTCTTGTGCTGATAAAGTAATTTAATTTGTTTTGGTTTTTTATCGTAGATTGATTTAGCAAATGCACCTTGTTTGATTACATCATTTCCTAAATCTTTATTGTTAAATACAGAAGCGTAACCCTCAAAACTGCCATCTTCTTCTGTGTCAATACCTTTATAATCACACTCTAAATCAAGAACGTCATTTATAAATTCTTCAGACATAACACTTATTCCTTGTCAAGTAAAAGTTCCTTTATGATAGCAATACTTATGCATTAATTACAAGCAAAAAAAAAGGTGCAGAGAATTAGCAAAAACTCCACACCCAAACTTTAGCAAGTATCTATTTCTTTCTTTTACGTTTTTCGTACTGAAACTTATGGTTTAAATCCCACGCACATTCTTGAAGTTTGCGAACATCTCCCATATCAATATCAAAACATTCAGAAATATTGTTTAATATACCAAATAATGTAGATATTGTCGTATCAATACTTTCTATCTGTTCCTTTGATAATTTTGATACACCTACTGCAAGTTCTTTCTGCTTTCTATCGTATTCTATTTCCCATTTTTCTTTTTTATTCATTATATTCTCCTACAAGAGTGTACATTACAAATCTAGGTTGACCTTTCTTTTCTACCCAAACACTTTCTATGTCATAGCCATCTGCTCTTAGGTTGTAAATAATTGAAGATAATCTGGTGGCTCTATACTTAGATATAGCTGTCCAAGTGTCTATATGACCATAACTCAATAAATGTTTTTTAATTTCTTGCGATTTATTTTGCTTCATAATAGTTCTCCAAAAGTTTCTGGTGTGTAATACATATCTCTTTCTATAGGTAATCCTAATGGTGGACACTTAATAGCTTTTATTTCATTAATATTGAAATATCCATATTCTCTGGTATCTTTACCAAACATCTGAGCAATACCAAAGCAGATACCATCTTCGTCCATAGAATGTACCCACCAAGTCGCTTGACCTGATGGGTTAAAAAATTTAACAACAACTTTGTCGTATTCAATACTGCCATCAGTATCTTCAAGGCTTTTATTGTTATTTTCTAATAATTTTTTTTCTATTGCTTTAGTCAATAATTTCATTATTTCACCCCCCAGCTTCTATTATGGTTATTTGCAACTTTTTCGTGTAGATATTCAAACCAATTATCTTTTATTGCTTGAAACATAAATTGAAATGATTCGTCATTCATAAGAGAATATTTTGCAATTTTACTTTTTTTAGTGTCTGTTCTTGGCTTGTAGATAAAACCTGTATTTTTACTTATAAATGCGTGGGTTTCGTTTCTACTTTCTTTTTCAAATATTGATTTTATTTTATAGTATTTTGAGCCACTTTCATCTATTTCAAACCTTACTGGTAATCTTTTCCCAGAAGATTTTATATGAGTTTTTTCTACATATTCTACATTTAAATATAAAGTATAATCTTTTGCTCTTTTAAATATCTTGTTTTGCTCGTCATTTCTTTCTTTCATAATTATCTCCGTTTATTTAATTAAAATATAGATTTATATATAAGTAATCTATATATATATAGTAATTGGTATTTTGGAAAAATAAAGGGCTATTTTGCTATTTCCCCGTAACTTTTTTGGTATTTTTTTGTAAGTTGCTGATTTTAAAGATAATTTAGTTATATATTCTATATATATATACTGTACTTATATATGGTTGCCATATACTATATATATATAGATAAAGTATGTATCTATAAAAAACTTAAATTTTAGGAGATTTAAAATGGAAAATATAGCAATAATACTAGGCATATCATTACAGACAGTCGCAGTTATTTATATTTTATATAAAGTAAACCAAGAAACAAAAACTTATTAGGAGAAAGAAAATGAATAAATTAACTACACAAGAAAAAACAAAAGCAATATATTTCGTAGCTTTACAAAAGACCAAGAAACTTAAAATTAAGATTGCTAATCTTGAGTGTAAATATCTTGAAGAAGCAATAGTTGTAATGAATTTAATAAGTGCTTTAAAAGAAGAAACATATAAAAGTTATAAAGAGGGTGCAGATAGAAAAGAGTATGTCGCAAATGCAAAATATGAACTGTATAACCTTGAGCAAAAAATAAGTAAGTTAAGAACTGAACTTGATGAAAATAATAATCTTCTTATGAGGAGCTGTATTGAAAGTGAAGATATAATTAAATATTGTTTAGATGGTGATTGGGAAGCAGTTTATAATGGACACGAGGAGTTTCAATTTCTTCATAAGGCTATAAGAAAAATAGAGGGTGTATCTTAAAATTAACAGGGAGCAGAAATGCTCCCACAAACTAGGAGATAGAAATGGAAAATACAAAAAAGAAAGAATATGAGGGCGATTATGAGGGTTGGGAAAAAGAATGTTTAGCTGATTTAGATATTCCTAAATTGTGGGAAGATGTTTCGTGGAGTAATGATATTGCTCCTTCTTTTCGTACACAAAATGGATTTCAAGTATTTATTATGGAAAAAGACAAAAACAAAAGGGAATTTCATAATGATGTAAGATTTTTTGTGCAACATTATAATTATTATGGTTATGATTTTGTTTGTCGTAGGTTTGATGATTTTAAAGAAGTTATAAATTATGTAAACCAAAATACAGGTGCATACATCTTTAAATATTAGTAGTTGCTAACTAATAACATCATCTTCTTCATCATAGAATGTTAAGAAGCAACGGCAGTTACAGACGTTCATAGGCCCACCAGCCGTATCGCCTGGGCTAGACATAGCTATTGGTATAACACCATTTTTAGTCGGCGTATTTACAATAAACTTTTCATCAATGCCAACTCTTTTTCCGTCCATTCTCTTATGCCAACTTCTTGCTCTAGTATCTAGCGCATTATTCCATTCTTTCTTAGGATTTTTAAGTTCTAAAGATTTTGCTATTTCTAAATTACCAACATTCATAGCGTTATGTGTTTCTGTTCTAGCTATAAGCGTTGCTCTACTACTAGCAAACGCAGAAGAATTTTTTATGTTTTTACTTATTTGTTGTATGGATAAACCATCTCTTAAACCCTTTCGGATAGTATTTGCTATTTTTTTTCTTGTTGTTTCCGATATATTGGTTACTTCTTTAGCAGTATATACACTTACATATGTTGCAACTATTTGTTCAGTTGTCTGAATTTCTTTTCTAAATCTTTGTCTATTAATTCTATTTGCTGTTTGCTCTATTACAAACGTATATTGGTTGGACAGTATAGAATATAGCTCGTTTCCATATTCTTCACTAAAGATATTTTCTATGTCAAAACCAGCTAGATATTTTCTACTTGCTTGTATACTAACTTTATTAAATAATTTTTTAAGCTTGGCATTTAATCTTTTCGTATAGTTTAAATAAAGCCTTAATTGTTCTCTATAATCCCTACGTCTGCTTATTTTAATTTTGTCTGCCATATAACATATCCTTAGTTTCTTGCAATAGTTCTTCTTGCGTTCCCCATTTACTCGTAAAATTTTTAGGACTGTGATGATATGCTTCTTCTGATGTTCTGTGGTGGTATGGGCATAAGGGTATAGTTTCTAGGTATGTTGCTTTTTTACCTAATCCAGAGCCATTTTTTATGTGGTGTATTTCTGCTGGTGTATCTGAATAACCCATCTTATGACATACTATACAGCCTAGTTCTGCAACAATAGCCAGATGAAGTTTTATTTCTTTTTGTGTAGCCATTATTCAATTATCTCAAAATGAACAGCGTCAATAAAGGACATATCCCTGTTTAATTTAAAATCACCAGTAACCCAGCTTCCACCCCAACGTATTTTTATATCTAATATTTCGCAAACTTCTCCAACAACTCCAGCAACTGCTTCATAAAATTCCAGCTCCCACGTTACCTTACCACCGTTGTAACATACAATATCAACAGCTTTACCTTGACAATGTAAAGACTTAGCGCCAACTTTACTTTTACCCTCTGCTAATAATTGCTCTGCTCTTTCTACGCTTCGCAACCCCTCTGTGATACCAAAGTCTATAGGCGTTATTTTAATGACCTCTGTAAATACAAGCTTTAAATCTGGGTGCACTTCTTCTAGTCTTTCTAATGATGTTTGCCCAAACTTAAACATAATTTACTCCTTAGATGACAGTGGGTGGTCTTTAGGTAGTAAGTCTAAATCAAACTTACCACTTCTAAATCTTCCAGAACGTACAGCATATAAGAAAGCATTTACTCTTGCATACGCCCATTGGTCTTCCGAATTAACACTAGGTCTTACACTTGATGGGTTAGTTCTATATGCGCCAACACCTCTTTTAAATACTTTACCAAGCATACCTACAGTTACACGCTTACCTTTCTTATCGCCATATTTGTCGTTATGCTCATCTACTTTCCCTTGCAAAGCTTTTTCTACAGTCTTAGATAATCCAGCAACTTTTGTTTCTAGTTCTTCATTAAAACTTTTTTCTCTTTCTCGCATTATTTTATTTCTTTGTACCTTACTCCAGCTAAAGCCAGCGTCCCCACCCCATAAAGCCCAAGCAATACGCCCAGCAGATGGATAGCCTTTCTGGCTAGGTCTAAAGCCTTGACCTTGTTTATCTACTTCGTGTCTTGAGAAAAAAGAGAACATTCTCAATACAGTACTTGCAGACATACTTGTTCCATTTATTATCTGATTGGCTCTTGTTACGCCTACTTGTGTACCACCTCTATTAAACTCTTTACGCCATTCAAGACCACGCTTGGCTTCTGCTTTCATACCAGCAGTTGCAGTAAAGCTTAAGTCTGATACAGCTTTTTCTCCTACTAACTCGTCATATTCTTCGTGCGTTTCACATGGCATATAAACTGTTTCGCCATCTAGTTCCATAGTATGTGTACCAGAACAACCTATTGCGTCTGCTCGTCTTTCTGCTTCTTCTTCACTTTCAAACACATCTTCTTCTGGCATTGCTTTTTCGCCATAAGCATTTTCCCATTCTTCCTCATAAGACTTTTCGTCATCTTCTGGACTTGAATCATCTACTTCACCAATAGGAAATAAATTTGATGGTACAAGTAAACTGTCGCCACCATCTATTGATTCCAATCCTAGTCTTTCTCTGGCTTCGTTTCGTGTTAATATTCCTTGTTGCACACCTTGTGATACATTTGAAAAAATTTGCTTACGTTTTTCAGCCATAGCTGGAATACTATCCATATTATATTTAATGCTTATATTTTCGCCATAAGACGTGCTCAACCACTCGTTTAAATCACTTTCAAGTCTTTCTAGTAATGGTATTACAGTTTCCTCATATAAAGATAATCTTGCTTCGGCTACGTTGGCGTATGTTTGGTCTGCTATTCCTACAAGTTGCGCTGGTACCCCAAAGCATAATGCAATTTCTCTGGCTGACATATTCATCAACTCTAAAAAATCCATGTCTTTTGGATTTAAGCCCATTTGTTGATAATCAAAATCGCCCTCTAATAATAGTGGTCTACCAGAATTATATGAGCCCTTAAATCTAAATTCTAAATCTTCCAAGATACTTGCTCTTTGGTCGTCAGTAAGTGTAGCAGACATGCCAGTTTCATCTTTAGGTTGAAACTTAATCATAGCAGATGGTGTACAGCCATTTTTTAATAAACCAACATTATGCAATCCAGCTAAATTATGTTGGTCAATATTATATGCACCAGCAACAATAGGAGATAATCCGTAAAAATCATCTAAAGGGTTCCAAAGTTTAACGTGCTTTAACTGTGATATCCCTGTTAACTTATCCACAGGATATTCATTTACAGTTTTATTATCTATTTTATAACAATATCTATCTGGTATCATAGAACTACTAGCTTTTATTTCTACTCTATCTGGCCTTAATAAATATAATTCTGATGGCTCACCAAATTCTTTATCTTTCAACATATATGAATTTCCAGAAATTAATAAATAACTTATCATTGAATGGAAAAATTCTACTTGTGATTGAAGTGGGTTAGGTCTTTTTAACAAAGATAACAATGGGTGGCTCTCTAATTTTATATCGCCAGAAAATACATCTATGCTTACCGAACTTGAGCTATTTGCTATCATAGAAACACATTTGTACACAATAGCGTTTTCTTGATAACCGTCTTTGGCATAATCTTTGTATCTTCTTGTAGTTTTGGATTCGTATGCGTTAATTCTATTAATTATTACTTTTGGAGCTTCTTTCTTTCGTATTGGCTCTGTTTGTTTTTTAAACCTATCAAATAATCCCATATTGTCCTCAACTAATTTTAAATATTGCTGTGCCAGATGATTGCAGAGAAGTTAACGCCCAAACAAGTGCGTCAAGCCTATCAGGCGATTTTATTGTCTGTGGTGTATATTGCGTCATCTGTTCTTCCAGTTCCTTAAAATATTCTGCGTGATGTACCTTATTCATTTCATACAACGCACTAATTGGCTCTGCTCTTAACATCTTTCCCCTTGTTGCTCTAACTGAACTGTATGGAACATTTACATCTTGTACCCTTAACAGTTTTTCAATTAAGTCGCCACCGTTATTTACTTCACATACAATCCTATCAGCTTCAAATTTGTAGTACAACTCAATCGCACGTTTTATCCATACATCAGGGCTAAAAATACCAGAATAATCACCTAAAACATAATAATTATTATCAACCCCTCTACCAGCAACTATAATTCCAGTTTCATCAGAAGATTGGTTAGACGTTACAGCTGGGTCAATCGCAACCACAATTCTTTGTAAATCTGGAACAATGTCAATTCTGTTTTGCTCTATATTAGCAGAATTAAATAATGCACCCTCAATATCTTCTAGTATTTCTGCGTATAGCTCTTGCCTACCAAGTCTTGTACCCTCATATCTTTCTTTTAGCATTTTAATTGCAGATGGCGCTAGGTTATCTATGTTATCAAACGTACTACCTTTAATTATTTTTGTGTCTGCTCTTACAGCTAATTCTCTAATTAGTTCTGTAGGTCTAGGCGTTGTAGTAATTATACATTTTGGCGAATCACCAAGTCGTAATGCCATCATTAAATTATCAAATGTTTCACGATATCGCCACGAGGCTAATTCATCACACCATATTCTATGGAACTGTACACCTCTTAACCTGTCTGGCTCTATCGCTGGGAAGCCTGTAATCCTACTGCCATTATAAAAAGTAATCTCATTTGCTGACTTGTTATAACCAGTTTCATTAAATAATTCTTTATCAAGAATGCCCAGCAGACCAGATTCACCAGCAAAACAAACTCGTTTTAAATCGCCATATGTAGGCGCTATTACACCACATATAACATTTGGATTTAGTAAACAGTATTGGATAATATCATATGCGCCAGTAAGAGTTTTTCCCCAACCTCTACCAGCTAAAAATAATTGTATATTGTAATCATCATCATCAATCACAATTTGGTTTTTTCTTGCTTTGTTATACCAATCAGTGAGTAGTATTGTCGCTGTCTTTTTCTGAGAGTTTAGCTCTTTGAATGTCTTTGATAAGTTCAGCGAATTTGTCATCTTGATTTGTGCCATCTTGTATCTCCAATATATCTTTTTCTGTCCAACGTGCTTGTGTCTTAAGCCAGAATATACACGCTGTTACTGCTTCACGTCCTGTACCAGTTGCTATTTTAAAAAGATTTTGCGCTATCTGTGCATTTGCTTTCGCTTTACCCTTTGTTAGTTCTTCTTCATAGTATTTATACAATGTAGGTTTTGATATATCTAGTGTGCTACAAATTTGTTCGTGTGGAATACCCAAGCCAGATAACTGAGTTACCACTCTTGCTATTTCTTCCGTTTTATTTACTGTTTTTGGCATATATATCTTTTATAGAGTAAAAATAAAATTATTTCAACTATTTCTCTATTATGTAACCTACAAAATTAGAGAACTTAAAAAACAACATAGCATTATACTTTTGAAGCATTTTTTTGCTTATTGGTCTTTGTATACCACTTAGGCTTAATTCTTTGTCTATAATGTCTTTATAGTTAGTATTAGTTTTAATCTTTTCTAATAAGTTTAATCGGTAATTTACAATACCAAAATAACCATCTGTATTTACTTCCTTATCAAAAATAACAATCGCACCCCCTGGCACAAGTTTTTCATATAATTCATCTAACAACGGCTC
>TARA_R100001463_G_scaffold1738_3_pt1 | contig 15411 bp, 26 predicted proteins | sample TARA_R100001463 | Tara Oceans TARA_R100001463 (sample SAMEA2622242) | marine metagenome | biome: marine biome (ENVO:00000447); feature: deep chlorophyll maximum layer (ENVO:xxxxxxxx); material: "saline water (ENVO:00002010), including plankton (ENVO:xxxxxxxx)" | depth 40 m
TTTATTTATCTAAACATTATTTTGTCTTATAATAATTATTATGTTAAATTTTAAAAAAAACACTTTTGAATTTTTGTGTTTAGTATAAAAAATTACTAAAGAGGAAATCTCCTACCAACTGACCTAAACAGAAAATCTGTTACCAATTCAGTATAAAAAATTATTTAAGAGGAAATCTGTTACCAATTAGGGCAAAAAGAAAAGGGAGACTACGACTATCTCCCCTTTCATAACTTAAAATAGTAGGTTGAGAGCCTACTTGTCTAACAAAACTTATTGCAATATAACAAAAAATATTTTATATAAAAAAGTTTTTTTAAAAGAAATGTGTTAATCGTGCTACTTGACCACTTTCTTTATCATGTAAAAAACCTTCTACTGCTTTTTGTACTCCACAAAATCCTTTTCTGTGATGCCATGAATCACTAGAGCTAGGAGACCTCATGTACTCTACAGTAACTCCAATGTAATCTTTAGCATCTAGCCATTTATGCTTTACTTTATGATGCACATGATGCAAATACCAATATCTGTGTGTTGTGTTAGACCATTCATTAGGTTTTTCTTGTGCCATAAGTAATGGTAGCTTATCCATTTTAGCACCATCTCCATGCTCTAACCCAATAAGATTAGATCCATATATATAATATTTGCGATATGATACACCACAATCTACTGTTACATCTTTTGTGTTTCTAAACCAAGATTTTAATGCGTGTGCTAAATGAAATCCACTTTGATAATCATGATTGCTCATGCTGTGTACACAATCAACAGGAGCAATTTCTCTTAACATTTCTACACATTGCACATAAACTTGTAGTGCAACTTCATAGTGCTCCCACCATTTACCATCTGTGTCTTGGTGTGTACCTTTTGTTGTTGTATTGTAAACATTATCTATATGCAAAACATCATTGCCTACGCAAAAAAGAACTCTATCTATGTCAAAGCCTTTAGCTTTATTAATAAGACCACTAACACCCATTAAAACTCTTTCTATGGCTGTATCCATGCTGTACTCTTCTCCTGTTTCTCTTTTATTAGCATATTTACCTATATGTATGTCTGCTGGATTTATAACTAAAAGATGATTGCCTTGTTTATGATTTATTTTTGGATATTCTGGAGCATTATCTTCTATTAATTTTAAAACATTATCAAAAATATTTTTTTCATCTACAGGACTTGATTTTGTAACTACTGAAAACCTTAATTCTCCTGCAAAATTTTGCCAATGTTTAACAGAAACCACATCTTTTTTGTCTATACCCCTCTCTGCCAGGTGTTTATCTAAAGCTGTGTTTTGTGATAAATTATAATTTAAGTTGTCTAAATCTCCAGCCCTGTGCTGATAGATCAGATCAACTTCTTGGTCTGAAAGTCTTAATCGTTTTCCCATAGGTTAAACTTATTTAGAATTTTTTACCTTTTCGTATGACCTCCCACCAAAATATGAACCAATGACTGTTAATAAAGTCAATTTTATTAGTTCAATCCAAGAGTTTTCTACCTTAAAAGATAAAACTCCAGCATCTATAAAAACAAGCAACATAGTACACAAAACAATAAAAATTAGTACCATTGGTCGTACATTTTTGCTTAACCAGCTATCACTTGCCATGTCTGATTTCCATCTTTCTGTAACTTGTTTTTGCATTTCTGCTTCGTGAGAAAGCAACAATTCTTGTATTTTTCTTTGTGCTTCTAATTTTTCTTCTTTGGTAGTTGTTAAATTATCTACTACACCACCTACTTCTTTAATTAATTCACTTGCACCACCAGAGAATAAGTTGCTTAAAATACTCATATTATTTTTTTTTAGGATAAGTAGGTTTTTTTACTATTTTCTTTTTTCTTTTTTTTGCCATTATAATTGTATTTTTTGAATCCACCTAAATGCTTTTTTATAAAATCTATTGTCTTTTTTATTTTGTTTTGTTAAACAAACAGAACAAACAGAATCTGTTACAGTCAATCTAACAGTATCTACTATTTCTCTTAAAACAATTTTGTAGTTATACATTGTACTATCAGTATCAACTTTTAAAGTTTGTAGCTCATACATATTACTCAAACTCCATATACTATCTGTATATTTTTGTTCTATGTTTTTAATGTCTCTTTTTTTTCTCCACAGATCTTGCTCTAATAATGTTTTTTCTTTTTTATTATTTGCAACTTGCTCAACAGCACCATCTGCTGCCAAAAATAAACTGTCTAAATTAGTTTTAATAAACTCTATCTCTTCCAAATGCTCTTCTGATGAATAACATGATGACAACATAAGCAACAATATACAACATAATTTATTCATTTATATCTTGTAAAGTTTGTATAAACTTATCATTTAATTTTTTATAATCGCTTCTTAAAACTATAACTTCTTCTTGCAAGGCAACAATTTGATTAGTTAATGTAGTTTTATTATCAATATACAAATATCCTATTGCTATTAGGCAAAAAAACAAAAGACCAGCAACAGGATTGTTTGCAAAATCTTTAAATTCTATTGGAGACTTCATTAGTCAAAAAACAATTTTACAAGACCACCAATAACTATACCATAAAGAACCCATAAAGCCCTAGTAAGTCCTTTTCTTGCTGATGTGTTTTGATTTACTTTTGATGCCACTCCATTATCTGGATCTAATAGTCTTTCGGTAAGCATATCTAGTTTAGCATCCATCTTTTCTAATTTCTCTTCCATTGAGTCCATTCTATGCTCCATTAAAGCCATTTCTTTTATTATATCGTTATTTGTTGCTCTCATATCTATTATTTATTCTATACCATCATAATCTATATATTCTATCATGACTTCTTCCCCCATGTCCAGCGATCTTGCGATAGTTGGATAAATTCTTTTGTAAGCATTAGATGACTTTCCAATAAAGCCATCTTTGATGACAACATTGTTTTCCTGCGAATCGCCCACAAGAAGGCATCCAGCAGTATGTTCATCAGTATTACCACAATGTATAAGTACATATTTAAAATTAGGTACATCACATATTTCCAACATACCTTGATGTATGCTTGGATACCTTTTTTGGTATCTTTCATGAAAACCACCTTCTTTTCTGTATTTAACATTATATATACCAGCAGGTATTCTAGTTTCCCCCTTTACTTTTAAGACTCTGTGCTCATCTTCTAATGTATATGCTAAAAAAGTCAATCCCATTTCTGACTCTTCAAAAAGCAAACCATTAGTGCAATCTTCTTTGCTACTAAATCTTAAAACTTTGAGTTTCATTATATACTTGCTGCAAACACTTCTATATCACATGCTGCTACTGTAGCTTCAGCAGACATTATAAATGCTGCATTATATACTACTCCACCTTGTGCTATATCAGCATTATCTGCATCAAAACTTGCTCCTCCCATTATAAAAGATTTACCAGCTTCTAATTTTAAGACCATTGTATCTCCATTTCCAATCTTCAGATTAACAGAATTTGTGTCATCTAAATTAGTTACTCTAACATATTTTACATTAGCAGCAGTTAATTGTCCTTGACCTGTTGCTCCTAATTGTAATACAGGTGTAAAAGCATTAATAGGCACTTCTACTATTCTGCTGTAAACCTCATCTATACTAGTTACAGTTAAAGTATTAGTGTTTCCATAAGCCTGTCCATTTAGTGTTACAGAATCAGTTACTGTTACTGTTAAATTTGCGTTTGTTACTGTTGTTGCCATATTTTTTTGTTATTTATTGTTTTATAATTCTTGAAGATATATTATATCATCAAATTCCCACTCTTCTATACCTGTATTGTCTCCTACCCATTCAGAATTATTGCTAAATGAATAATTGCTACAAGTATTTTTGCTTTTAAATTTCCTGTATCTTTCTGTAATTATTTCTGTTGTGCTTACAATAACTTTTGTGCCTTCATTATTATAATGTACATAAGAAACTTGATCTTTATCTGCATTTTCAAACTGCTCTAATGTTAATATATAAAAATTCATTATATAGTATGTATATTAGAGTTACCACTAATAGTAAAGGCAGCATGATTATTGCCACTACTATCATTCCCATTATTTTCAAACTTATAATAACCTTGCAAGTCTGATGCAGCACTATGTGTTGTAGCATCCATTCTTGTTCCATTATTATAAAGTGAGCTTACTTCGGAAGCACTTAATTTTTTGTTCCAAATAGTTAAATCATTAAAAATAGTTTCTGTGCTGTTACCACTTTTCGTATAAGTATCCCAAGTGTTACTACCTAATGCTACTTGTCTATTAGATGTGTTTTGATTAGGTGTGCCTTGTGAAAACCCATTAGCTCCATAATGACCAATACCACAATCTGTTGCGTTCCAATATAAATTTACATTATTACTACCTGCATTGTTAGCTGTACCTTTTGTGATAGTTATCATTGTCATGTCATCATCTCCTGTGTTACCACGATTTGATGCACTCCAATAAGAGCCACCTAAACCAGCAGCACTATACGCAGCAGAATAATTACCAGAATTTGCGTGAAATAACCAGAAATTATTTTTTTTAGCATTACTTGCAGATCTAAACTCAAAATAAAGTCTATTGTTGCTTTCATTGTAATAAATTCTAATCATATTTGTGTGAGCAGAACTTCCTGTGTTGCTAGAAAACAAATGTATGTTTGTGTTTAAAGCACTAGACCACCCTGCTTTTACCCAAAATGAAATAGAATAAGCATCAGATTGAATATAAGAATAAGCACCACCATCATCTGCTATTCTTACTGCTTGTCCAGATCCTGTCGTTATAGACTTACTTACAGCATAAGTGTCTGTAAAGGATGGTGCTGGTTCACTATAACCTACATTTATCACTTCTGCTATATTAGATAGAGAAATGTTATTTATAGTGCTTATATTACTAGCAGTTATATTATTAATCTGATTAATAGACATTATTCGCCAATTTTAATATGAGTATTATCTGGACTAAACCAAAGTTTGTTACTAGCTAATTGATAGCCAACTATTCTTACAAAGTCATCTGTAGCTGAAGGAGCTGTACCTGTTAAACCTCCTCCATTAGTTGATAAATATATTGGTTTTCCTGCACCATCAGAAATATTTACATCTCCTTGATAAATTAAACCTCTCAACATCATTCCTACTTCATTAGCACTACCAGATCCCATAGCTATTCCAAGTAAATATGAAGAAGAAGCTAGACTATCAGCATCTGCAACACCCCAAGTAGGAGTGCCTTCTACTTCATATAAATAATATACTTTACCAGCAGCAACAGTAGTTTCTCCATAGAACAAAATATCTCCTTCGCCTACACCATTAGAACTAGTTATACCATCTGGATTAAAACCACGAGATCCAAACTTTTCGTATGCCTTTTTTACTCTCATTTATTAATCAATTTTTGTTACTAAAACTGTTACATCATTTGCACTAGGTGCAGAGTTAAAAGTAATAGTTACTCTGTTAGCTGTTGTTCTAACAACATCTGCATATATAGTGTCATAAGATGATGAATCGTACATTTGTACCATTACATTTCTTGTTCCTAAATCATGATCAACATTTGCTGTAGTAGATCCTCCAATAGTTTCTGTATAAGATCTAGCAGCTAAACCAGCAGGTGTTACAGCTCTATCGCTATCTGTACCAGCTAATGCTTCATCAGTTGTAGCTAATTCAACAATACCTTTTACTGTTACACTTGCATCTGGCTCATCTCCTGTGTTTGTTCCAGATACAGCAATGTTTGCAACATTACCTAAACCTACCATGCCTTTAGTAATACCACTAACAGTTCCTGTAAATGTTGGAGATGCTATTGGTGCTTTAGCAGCTAAATTTGTAGTAACAGAAGATGCAAAATCATCATCATCTCCAAGTGCATCAGCAATATCATTTAATGTTTGTAAAGCTCCTGGAGCACCATTAATTAAATCACTAATCTCTGTTTGTACATAAGCAGTAGTTGCAATTTGTGTTGTATTAGTGTTTGCACTAGCTGTAGGTGCAGTTGGTGTACCTGTTAATGCTGGATCAGCTAAAGGTGCTCTGCTATTTAAAGTTGATACTTGTGAAGCAGACATAACACCAGAAACAGATGTTGTTGCTACAGGAATTGTTGCGTTAGTACCATCAGAAGATGTTATTGTTCTTGCAGCAGTAGTACCTGTAATACCTAAATTTGTGCTAACATTTGTTGCTTTGTCTGAATTTGCAGAAATTGCACTAGCTTGTGAAGATGTAATCCCTGTTTTAGAATTGTTAGTTGCTACATTTGAAGCAATAGTTCCTAAATCAATATCACTAGATACTGTTATATGACTTAATTTCTCTTGTTCTGTAGATGTTATTCCATTTTTAGCTGTGTTTGCTGTAATTGCACTTGCTTGACCAGATGTAATACCTGTTTTTGAGTTGTTTGTAGCAATATTAGACTCCATAGTGTCTAAATCAACAGCTTGTGAAACAGAAATATGTCCTAATTTTGTAGCTTGTGATGAAGAAATACCTGTTTTAGCAACATTGGCTTGTATTTGGTCAAAAATTTCATCAGATATAACACCCCAATTATCAGTATCTGCTAAAGGTAAACTTGCATTTGTACCATCAGATGATGTTACAACTAATTGTGTACCATCTTGTGTTACAGATAAGTTTGTGCTAACATTAGTGTTTTTTGCACTATTGGCTGTAATAGCTGATGCTTGACTATCTGTGATACCTGTTTTTGCAGTATTCGCAGTAATTGCACTTGCCTGTGATGCTGTAATTCCTGTCTTTGCTGTGTTAGCTGAAATAGCACTAACAGTAGAACTGTCAAGATTTACAGTAGCAGCACCTGTTGTTCCTCCAGAAACATCAATACTTGTGCCACCAATTACTTCTGTTATATCTCCTGTTGCAGATGATAAAGCAGTCCAATCTGATGCACTTGTACCTTGACATACCATTATTACATCATTGGTTGTGTTATAGTAGATTTTTCCTTCTACAGGATCTGGATTTGTTGCAAGATGTTGGAGTTTTATGTTTTCCAAAAAGTTGTCATTAAGATTTAGTTTACCAGAAACATCTAAATCACTTAAAAATTTAATCGCCATTTTTTTCTTTGTTTATAGTTATTATTAATTAATTAAAGTATGCTTCCCCTGTGAAAGCACCACTAAATGTTATGCGTATTTGGTTTACTGACAAATGATCAACTTGACCAAAAACTGTAGTTCCTGCCGAATCTACGACAGTACAACTAGGATGTTTTCCTAGATTGTGTGTTACTGTCCATGTCGCACTTGACTCTGTTTGAGTATGAACAAAATTTTTGTCATTTACTCCTGTATCCCCTAAAATTGTAGAAAATGGTGTAAATTTTAAATCTCCACTTGCATTTGTATGCAAGATTTCGTTAGTTACTTCTGTATCTGTTATTCCTATACCAACATTAGCATTTACATCTACTGCTGGACTTGCTGTTGTTAAGCCTGTTACTGTTACTGTACCAGCATCATCATCTGTTGCTGTAAAATCTGAATGTGCATGTAAAGTTGCTTGTAATGCGTTTGCTACCTGTGTAACTGATGCTCCTGTACCATGTCCTGTTAGATCCACAGCTATTACTTGATTATATCCACTTGGTGTAGATAAAACTGCTGTACTTGTTACTTGAAAATATACTGCATATTTTACTGCATCATGACTGCTAAACAAACAAAAATAAGCATGATGTAAACTACCACCAGAGTCAGCAGGACAAGATATAGTTACAGAGCTTGTATAGTTTGCTTTTACCCATTCAACACCTCCTGTTTGGCTTTTTGATGATACAGTTCTTTTTCTTGCACCAGCAAAACCTTTCGGATTGTGTATCTGCGAGTCTGTTAAATTATTGTGGTTTTTCATTTTTAATAAGTTATTATGCCATGTCTTTTACTTACACTACCACCTTTTCTACCACCACAATCTGCACAACCATGCCACTCTGGATAAATAGTTGGATTGTCATCTAAATATTTTTCCATTTTCTTTTTAAATGTTTCGGCTTTTTTATATACTTCTTGTCGTAAATAGTTTAATTTTTTTTCTGATACAGGACTAGTAAAATCTGCAATATTATCTACTACTCCCTGTGATGTTGTATTATATGTTATGTCTGGCAAGATTTCAAACTTGACACAAAATGCTAAATAATCTTTTATATAACCATTAACTAAAGTTACATAGCTTCCACCAGAACAAGCATTATATAAATCTTCTCCTAAAAATGGTTTTAAATGATTAAGTTCAGCTATTTCTATAAATGTAGATTTGATCAAATGCTGATCAAAATTTGCATTTGTCATTGCTTTATCTACTACTTCCTGTTTAGTAATTAGTGCCATCTTCTTCTTTTTTTTCTGGTTCTATATTAGCTGGTTTTTTAGCTGCCCTTTCTTCTAACAGCTTTTGTAAATCTTCTTCACTCAACTCTGGCAAATGAAACACCTCTCTACCTTCTTGTATTGAAATATATTCTGTAGGATTTATTGCTCCTAATAATGATACAGGAGGTTTAGTGTGAAAATGTAAATCACTTGCGTTTATTCCTTTTTCTATTTTTAATATTTTCTTTATACATTTAAGAAACATCATTTGTGGTTCTTTTATAACTGTACACATAGCAATGTCATAAGCAGTTAATATTTGTTGATTGTTTCCTAATTGTCCAGCAACTTGTATTCCAGATAATGCTGGATTCCATCTGTGTGCTGATATAATATTATCATTTGTAATTTTTTGCAACTCCATAAAAGATCCATCACTCGTGTCGTTTATAATATTTACACTAGTAGCATCTCCATCTCCATTTTTTGCTATAAATAATATTTTACTATTATCTCCTGCACCTGTTAATTTAGCTACTGCATCATCTATAAAATCTTGTGCTTCATCTTCTCCCATGTCTGCATTTAATTCTACGATTGCACTAGGCATAAACCCATTTTTAAAACGAGTTAAATTATAAACTCCTATCTGATTTGCTATTTTTATATGGTCTAAAGCTGCACAGTAATCTGGCATACCATAATAATAATATGTGCTTTCATAATCTGTAAAATGCACCATAGTACGATATATAGATCCATTGCTTTCTTTTTTAAACTCTGGATATATAGGCACTTTCCTTAAATCTTCTGGATGTTGTCTTGCATGTTCCCAATCTGGATGCAATAAAATATGTTTGCCATCTTTATGTACTCTAGCTGTTGTACCATCTTGATGGAAAAAATTTAAGTAGCCTTGACCTACTACTACTTCCATATAACCATTCCCTATTTTCCAAAAATCAGACAAAACTTTTTTTGCTACATCATCCATAGACTCGCCAAAAGTATTGACATCTTCAAGCAAATTTGTTAATGCTTTATTATTTGTCTTTAAACCTTCTCCTATAGTAAAAGTGGTTTTTGTACTTAAAATAGCCCTATGTGTAGATGCTGATCTTGAAAGTTCTGAAAGTTCTTGTGGAAATAAATTATTTTTACCAAAAGGTATCCACTCATCTTGTAAAGCCTTATAAGGATGTGGTTCTTTTGGTGCTTCTCTTGAAACATCTTTAGAAAAAGAATAACCTAATATAGTAGGGCTAGATTTCTTCTGTATATGTTTTGTTTTTTGGTTCTGCTTCTGGTTTTTGCGACTCATTTATTTTAACTTTTTTCTTATTAGGTTTAAATTTCATTTTAGGTTTTGCTGGTTCAATAACCTTTTTTTCCCCTTCAAGCTCAACATAAGGTTTACCCATTGCATGTAGCTTTGATAAAACTTTTTGCGTTAGATTTGAGTTAAAATTAATTGCTATATTATTTTTACCAGATAATAATACCATATCATCATCATTTGAGATAAAGTAATTTTTTATAAAATTATATTTCATTTTACAAATATATAAAAATTTAAGAATTAGGGGAGTTTCCTCCCCTAACCTTAAAAAAAGTTAAATACTAGTCTGTTGTCCAAGCATTAGTTACACCAGTATTTGCTTGATATAAATCAATTACATTAGCAGTACCTGGCGAAGAGTTAGCAGCACTTATTAATACTAGTGCTTCTCTTGGATATTCAGCATGTACTCCAGCAAGTTTTACAAGTGTACCATTAGCATCTTGTAATCCCATACCTGTAGTTTGCTCTCCAGAAGAGAACTCCATGTATGCTTTCTTTTCAAAAACTTTGTCATATCCTAATATGAAGAAATAAGTTTCTGGATCAGCAGCATCACAGTCATCAGCATAAGTTTCTACTAAAGCAAATATACCACAAGACTCTGTTAATTCTCTTAATCTTGCATTAATTTCTTCAGTAATTTTTGGAATATAAAATTCTAATTCTACATTCACAAGAGTTGAACCATTTTCTCTAGTTGCATTTGCATTATAACCAGCAGTTCCTCTGTCAAATTCAAATTCAAACCAATCATCAGCAGTAAAAACATTAAACTCGCCACCAGCAGCTCCTGTTGGAGTACCAGCACTAGCATAACCTACAGCTCCTGTTAAATGTTGCTGCTCAACTAGCCAAATTCTTTTCAGTCCACCTCTTCGGTTTCTGTCGCAACATATAATTGCGTGTCCTTTAGTTAAAGCCATTTTTTATTATTTTTTTTATTGTTACAAAAAAGTATCTGGGGAGTTTTAACACTCCCCTTCAACATTAATTATTAATCCTGTGTCATTGTTACAACCATTCCTGGCTCTTTCACAGCAACTCCCATAGAGTATAACATTCTAAATCTGTTTTCTTTACAGTTTTTGTCATACCACATATCAACATCTTGTACTTGGAAATCTGTTCCAACAGTAATGTTGTTAGTTGCAGTCCAGATAGCACATTTAGTTTCAGCAACAGCATTTGGTGCAAGACCATTTGCCATGTTAGCTAAAGCAGCTCCATGAGTTGCAATATCAACATCCCAAGAGTTCTGTACCATTAATGGAACACCATTAAATCTTAAAGCACCTACACCATCTTGTAAGTCTGCATAAGCAGCAGTATGTGCTCCATTAGAAGCTCTTAATTCTTTTGCATAAGCATCAGCAAAAGCTCTTGAACAATAAATTACTTGACCATCAGCAGTTGCAAGTTCAGTAGAACGAGCTGCTAACATATCTTCTAAAGTAGTGATCATGTTTGTGTTAAATACTTTAACTTGTGATGCAGGTAAAGCTCCACCAACAGCAGCATCTAATGATTTCCAAACTCCATTACATAGTGCTTGTGTGTTTGCTCCATTAGCAGCATCTCCCCACCATAATAGTGTTGAGAAATCTCTCATTATACCTTGCATAACAATAGTAGAAACGATTTCCTGGAAAATAGTTCCTGTCATATCAGCTCTGCTTATTCCTTTTTTAAGTAATTGAGACTTAATGTGAGAAAATAATGCGTGAGCTTGTTGTGCGTGTTCTACCTCTAATCTACATAAAGATAATGTGATGTTAGAGTTAGTTGATCTAGTTCCATCAGCAGAAAAACATGCTTCGTTCATGCTTTTAGTGATGTCTTTGATTGAAGAGTATCTGTCTAATTTAATAGATCCTCCAGATACATCTGTGATTACATCCATCCCTTTTAGATGGTCATTTTCAAAAAACAATGGTTCTAGGAAATACTTTCTAGCATCTTCTTGACTCCATGTTAATGATGTGTTAATTACATTTGCCATTTTTATTAATTTTTAGATTTAAAATAAATATTCTTGTTACTTGCGATTTCGTTTGCAAATAATGACCATACATCTTCAGATTTAGCTTCTGGAGTTGGATTAGGATCTTTTGCTGGAACTACATCACTAGGAGTACCCTCCATTTTAGCTACTTTAAAAGAAGAAATTTCATCTTCTAGTGTAGCAATGTATCCATCTTTTTCAACAATCTTGCCATTTAATTCAACGATAGCTTTATTAGATTCTTCAATAGACTCTTCTAAAGCACTCATTTTTTCAACAACCTCATCATTGTCCAAGATTTTTACTTCTTTTACCTCATCTTTCTTATTAAAAAGTTCAGAAATAAAAGATTTTAAGTTTTCAAATTCTTTTTCCATTTGATTTTCTTTTTTATTATTGTTATTAAATAAATTATTTACAAGTTTTTTATTCTTGTAATCGTACTTATTGATGTCAAATTTAGCAGCCATTTTTATTGGTTCTTCAACTGCATTTACAAAACCAGCATCAACAGCTTCTTGACTATTAAACCAGGTTTCTTTATTCATCCAATTACGAATAACCTCCTCTGATTTGCCTGTCTTTGACACATATATAGAAACAAGCCTTTCCCCCATTTTATCCATAAGATCAGCAGCTTTGCGTAAATCACCAGATTCTCCAACCTCTCCTCCCCATACATTGTGTATCATAAATAATGAGTTTTCACTCATTATAACCTCATCAGCAGCAAGTGCAATTACACTAGCCATAGATGCAGCAATACCTTCAATACGAGCTGTAACTTTTTGTGGCAATCTATTTATAGCATCATAAATAGCTAAACCATCAATTACAGAACCTCCTGGAGAGTTAATTCTTAAAAGAACAGGTGTGTCATTAGGTATGGTTTTTATCTCTTCAATAAAAGACTTGGCATCAACTCCATACAAACCAATTTCATCATATATCATTACCTCTGCCTGTTTGGCTTCAGCAATGTTCTTTATACTATACCAATTCATAAGGCAATATAAATCATATAAATTAAAAAAGTTTGGAAATTTGTTACATAAAAATTTGGATATTAATTTTAAAGTGCGTTACATTGTAGTCTAATCAAAACTATTTAATATGGAATTTACAACAAAATTATCTGGACATCATGTTACAATTTATAATAAAAGTATAGATTATAATCATGATATATATGCTGCAATGACAATAGAGTGGCAATTTTATACTGAAATGCGTGAGTGGGGAGTAAAAAGCATTGGAGTTTTTGCTACAGCAATATATGGAGATGTAACTATAACTGATTATGATAATAATGACAAACAGATAGAGTTTACATTTGATGATAAGGGCTGGAAAATAGAAAACATTACAGATGATCTAAATTTAACTACATCTATAACACCACAAGATGTAGAGATAGATTATGAAACTAAAACAGTAACTATAACTTTTTAATATGAATTACGATACTTATAAATTAAGCAATCCTATAGATGATGGTTTTTATACAGAAATGGTTTCTAGTTGTTGTGGTGTAGAAATAATACAAGGAGATAAAAGCGATTGTTGTGATGCAAAGATGTGGGCTAATACAGATATATGTGCAGATTGTAAAGAACATGCTGATACTTATGAGGTATGTGGAGAGTGTGGCGAAGAATGTGATGAGATAGAAGATTATGAATATAAAGCATTAGCAAAAGAAAATTATGATGAAATGATGCGAGATGGTAGAAAAGATGAATATTAACTTAAATAAATTATATGTCAAAAATTAAAGAAAAACTTTTATATGATCATATTGAATATGAAGAAGATTTTGCCAGATATTATTCTGATATGTATATGACAGCAGAATACATGGGAGCACAAAAAGTGTTTGATAAATTATATAAAGCAACTATTAAAATAACTAAAAATAAAAAAAACAATTATGGAAGAAAATAACAAAACTCAAGAAACTAGAAAAGATCTATTAAGAAGATTATTTATAGAAAATAATTTAACTAAAGAAGATGTTTTTAAACACAAATTTTATACTATAATAACTAGGTCTGGTATAGACAAGATTCAAGCCACACAAGGCATAGAAATACAGTATGAAATAATAAACCTATCAGATGATCATAAACATTGTTTAATTAAAGCACTTGGTAAAAAAGGAGATAAGATAATACAAACTTTTGGAGAGTGTAGCCCACAAAACAATACAAATGCTTATCCTGTTTCAATGGCCGAGAAGAGGGCAATGAGCAGAATTGTCCTTAAACTTGCTGGTTTTTACGAGTTAGGAGTATTTGGAGAAGATGAAAGTGATGATTTCAAACGATCATGATTGGATTGATGAGGTTCTTGATGACCAATGTGCATTATGGCAAATTGGTTTGATAGAAAGTTTGTTGCAAACATCAGCAGCCAACTATTTATATAATAATATTAACTTTAATGATTTGACATTTTATGAAGCAGAGAAAATTATCAAAGAACTCTACGAGAACAACTGCCCTACTGATCCTAAAGAACAATTTAAACAGATGTGCAAACGAGGAGTCTTTAAATAATTTACAGAGAGTTAGACAGATTTATAGTATAATGAATAGGCATAGAAAAATTGTTATACCTATAAATAAAAAAAATCATTATATAAAACTTAAACATTATATAGATTATTTTAAAGCAATACCACTAGATTTTTATAGTGATAGACCAATCTTTTATTATAATAAATTTAAGTGGGATGCTTTAGGTCTTTTAGGAGAAAGAATACATAGATCAAATTTAAGAAGCAAATATTTAGAATTATGTTTTGCTGAATTAAACATTAATATATGTAGAGTTTTAGATAATGAATTAAAGATGTTTTATAAATACACAAATAATAAAAAAAGAATTATAGGTGCGATAGAATATATAAATGAAAACCTTACACAACAACAATTAAAAAGAATATTAACAAGAAGCATAAAATTAAGTGATGAAAGAACGATTATTTTTGAACAGCCAGGAAGAAGCCTTGACTAGAATAATAGAACAAGTGTCTGGCATAAAAAGAGTTGCTTTAAGAAGCAAAATAAGAGAAAGAAGAGTGGCTATACCAAGAAGCATATTAGGATATATGTTAAGAGATGATGTAGGCTGTTCATCTATGAGAGCAGCACAATTAGTTGGCAGACATCATGCTAGTGTTTTAAAGTATGTTAAGGATCATAATGCTAATGTAAAGTATTATCCAGAATATAGAGAAATGTACACAAAGGTACAAGAAGAATTTGTTGGTGGTTTTAGAGGTAAAAATGTAGCATTAATACAAAAACAATTAACCTCTTTGCAAAAACAATTAGATAGAATAGTAGAAGGAGAGAACATTAAAATAATTAATAACAAAAACAAAAAAAAATGAAAGACAAACAGTATGTAAATGGAATGATTATCAAAGAAAAAACTTTTGATAATGGTGGAACTCAACTAAAAGTTAGTATAAAAGTTGAAGATTTAATAACACAGCTTAATGAATTTAAAAGTGATGGCTGGGTAAATCTAATAGTTTCAAGAAGAAAAGAGCCTTCTGATGCAGGTGTTACACATTATACTTATGTAGATACTTGGAAGCCTAAAAAGAAAACACAGGCAATAGAAGTAGGATCAGAAGATGATTTACCATTTTAAATAACCATAGATAAGGGGAGTAGGCAACGACTGCCAACTAATATTAATATTATT
>TARA_R100001463_G_scaffold28410_5_pt1 | contig 15376 bp, 22 predicted proteins | sample TARA_R100001463 | Tara Oceans TARA_R100001463 (sample SAMEA2622242) | marine metagenome | biome: marine biome (ENVO:00000447); feature: deep chlorophyll maximum layer (ENVO:xxxxxxxx); material: "saline water (ENVO:00002010), including plankton (ENVO:xxxxxxxx)" | depth 40 m
ATCATTAAGCGAATATAGAGCTGACAAGATACGAGCTGTGGAACGTGCTAGAAAAGCAGACGAATTAGTAAAAGACTTACAGGAACAAATACAAAAATTAAAAACACGAATAGAATTAGGCATATAAAAATTAAAAACAATGAGCGATTCAATAGAAAAATGGCACGAGATGCAAGAAGATAAGAAGTGGACAACTAATTGCACCGGCTACTCTTATAACAATATACCGAAAGACCCAATAGTGCAAAGCGTATTAAATAAGTATAAATCAAGGTCAAGAGATGGTATTATAAAATACGAAACAACTCTTTACGATAACCCTGATGGGTTTTATAAGTTTCTTACACATCTTCAAGAAGAACTTATGGATGCTACCTTATACATAGAAAAAATAAAACAACAAAAAAGTTAATAAATTGTTTGTATGTTAAAATTATTTGTTTATATTTGAATATTATTAACAAACAAATAACAAATAAAATGGAAAATACATACACGTTAAAAGTTACAAAACAAGAATTAGAATTTCTTAATACTATTATTAATAATAATAAAGCAGATATAATTAGAGGATATAAAACATATTCTCGTCTTGACCGTAAAGATATAAAGACCAATAGTATTTATATTATGTGTAAAAGATTAAAAAGCGAAATCTCAAGTATTACAAGAAAATTCTCAGACGAATACATTTACGGAAATTAATAATATAGGGGGCGAAAGTCCCCTTTTTAAATATAGAACAATGAATAACATAGAAAAACTAATTGAGTTGTATGAAATGGCATACAATGAAAACGACCATTTAATTATGGCAAATCTAATACACACAATAATTACTGATATTGTAGAAGACGAATCAACAACAGTTGAACAGTCACGTTTAATATTTGACAGAACATCAAAGATTAGAAGACAATCATTAAGAAAATTAAAAACAACAATATGATTACATTATTAAATGGTGATAGTTGGGGTAAAGAAGAAATTAAAACACAAATGTATGATGACGATTTTTATTATAATACATTAGATATTACAAAAGCTTTAAGTTCTTCAAGTTTAAAAGATTTATTAAACGCGCCAGAAGAAATATTAAAACAATTAAAAGGTAAAAAACAAAAATCTAGCGAAGCTTTAAGGCTTGGAAGTTTAGTACATTGGTTGTATTTAGAGCCAAAAAAATTCTATTCTTTAAATTTTATAGACGCTGAGAGAACGAACTCGAAAATATATGTTGAAGCTGTAAACAAGTATGGAGAAGACAAGGTTTATAAAATAAAAGACCAACGATTGGCTGAATATTGGGTGGACATTTTAAATAATAAAGAAACATTAAAAAAGATTAGAGACAATTGTGAAGTAGAAGTTCCAGCAATAAAAGAACTGGCAGGAATACCAATAAGAGGTAAAGCTGATTTACTTGATTCTAATTGTATTTATGATTTAAAAACCACACGAGTTAATCCAAAAGATTTTAATTGGTGGAAAGTAAAATCAGCTGATTACGATTTGCAAGCATTTATATATTGTCAATTATTTGAAAGAGATTATTTCAGTTTTATTCCAATTAATAAAATGAATGGACGACCTGGTTTGGTTCATTGTTCTAAAGATGTTTTAAAAAGTGGAGAAGATAAGTTTTATAAAGCTATTGAAATATATAAAACACAATTTCAAAACAAAACATTGGAAGAAATATCTGACGCGTTAAGCATACACTTAGACGAAATAATAATATCACAACCAGAATACAAGTAATGAAAATAGAATTATCAAATAAAATAATTAATGATAAATATACACAATATGTGTGTGATGGTTTTGATATACAAAATAATCAAGAATCAAAAATAACCATCAATGCTAATTTAGATTCAATGCCAAAAGATTTTAACATTGGTGTTGTATATGGTGGGAGTGGCTCTGGTAAAACATCTATATTAAAACACTACTTTAAAAAGTCATTTGATAAAAGTTATTTTGACCACGACAAAGCTTTAATATCAAACTTTGATTGGTTATCACCAGACGAAGCAACTCAATTATTATCTTCAATGGGTTTGTCATCAGTTCCCACTTGGTTACGACCTTATAGGGTTTTGTCTAATGGAGAACAATACAGAGCAAATCTTGCTTACATAGTTGGTAAAGCAACTCAACAAGAAACTATATTAATTGATGAATACACAAGTGTTGTTGATAGAGATGTAGCAAAAGCAATGAGCAACGCATTACAAAAGTATATAAGAAGAAACAATAAAAGAATAGTTCTAGCGTCGTGTCATTTTGATATAATGAATTGGTTACAACCAGATTGGATATACTCACCACAAAAAGGTCGTCTTGAGATAGCGACACATCGAAGGCGAAGACCAGAAATTGAACTTCAGATATTTCGATGTCGATATGAAACTTGGAACTTATTCAAACAACATCATTATTTAACCGAAGATTTAAACAAAGCGTGTAAGTGTTATGTTGTTTTATATAATAGTAAGCCAGTTGCTTTTGTTGGTATATTACCATTGCCATCTGGAACTATTCAAAACGCGTATAGAATCAGCAGGATTGTAGTTTTGCCAGACTTTCAAGGCCTAGGCATTGGAATTAAATTGTTAAACTATTTTGGTTCTATGTATAAAAAGGATAATAAAAGTCTTTATATAAAAACAAGTAATCCATCTTTGTTTAATGGGATGAGTAGAAACGTCCACAATTGGAAATTATCAAATGAAAGTAATGACATCGAACAAGTAAAAAGAATTAATCAATCTTTAATAGAAAAAGAAAAGAGTGGAGAAATAAAGTTTAATACAGGAATTAAACTAAGAAAAGAAAGTGTAACAAAAAGTTACAAGTATATAGGCGAAGAAACAAACGACAATATAAACATAATTAAATTTAAATCAGAAGTATATAAACATATAGCACAAAATCAAATTAGTATATTTGACATTATAAATCCAGAACAATTATGAATTACAAAGAAGATTATCACAACAATCATTTAAATTGGTTAATATCAAACAACACAGACGGAAAACGTTCTATAATGGACATTGACGGCTTTATTACTAAAATAGGCCAAACGTATGGATTTATGATAGACCATAAAAACAATGATGATATAGTAAGTATTAACACATTGAGGCAATTATCTAAATTTGCTTATCTTACTTTAAAAGACAACACAATAATAAAATGTTTTATTGTAAGATGTAGCATTAACGAAAAAGAAAATAAAATGATTGACCACGCTACAATCTATGAAATAAAAAGTTACAACAAAGCAAAAGATAAAAAAGAAAAGAATGACTTTATTGAAAACACATACACTTTATTTAATACAAGGGAGCTGGTTGACTTTTTAAGTCCTGAAAAACACAACAAAATAATAGAACAAGTAAAAGATAGATTATAATGGATTGGCACATAAAAACAAAAGAAGAAAAAAGAGAACATTTATTAAAAATGAATTTAAATGATAACGATAAAGAAATAGTTGAATTTGATAAGATAGCAATTACAACTTTGGATATATTATATTCTAAATACAGCGGACAAAAACTAAAAGAAAAGAAAAGATACACGCCAAAATATATTGACCACAAAGAGTATTGAAACACGAATTAAAAATATTGCCAATATACTTTGAACAAATAAAAAGTGGAGTTAAAAACTTTGAATTAAGAAAAAAAGCATCTTACAAAATAGGAGACGTTTTATTATTAAAAGAACATAATGAAGTTAATTACACAGGAAGAGAAATACAAAAAACAATAAAATATATATTAGAGAATGTGCCACAATATGGTTTAAAAAAGAAATATGTAATTTTAGGGTTAAATGAATAAAAAGTTAATTGAAGAGTTTTATTTACTGGCGTTGGTAGACATAGCAAATGGAAAAGACATACTAGAACTTGAAGAAGCATTAGACGAATACGAAAAAGACGAGCATTATGAGGCTTGTGCAGGAATATTAAAAGCAATACACGAATCAGGATATTTAACAATTAAAGAAATAATACACAATAATAAATTAAAACTATGAGTTTACAAATAATAAAAGAAGTCGTTGAACAATATTACGAACTAGACATAACAACAAACACAAGAAAACGTGAATATGTAGAAGCACGAGGAATGTATTTTTACTTATCAAGACAATACACTAGAATTTCTTTGTCTTCAATAGGTAAAACAGTGAAACGTGACCATTCAACGGTGTTACACTTTGAAAGAACTGTAAAAGATTGGATTGGGTTTGACCCAAAATTAAAAAAAGACTATGAGATTATAAATGAAAGGATTCAAGATATGATACACGCTCATCCAGAGGACTTTAAAACAGCTGGTACAATTGAAGGTTTTTATGAGACACAATACAAAAGATTAAAGAAGTTAACAGAACAAATCAATCAAGACCAATTAACAATTAGTTAGTTTTTTTATTATATAGTTGAATAATCAAATTATTTCAAGATGGCACACGGAGGTAAACGAGACGGAGCAGGAAGAAAAGCAAAAGAAGATGAGGTTAAATTAATAGAGAAGTTAACACCATTAGAACCATTAGCATTTGCAGCATTAAAGAAAGGCCTTGAAGATGCAGATTTTAAATGTGTTCAGTTGTTTTATAATTATTATGCTGGGAAACCTAGAGAAACGAAAGACATTACAATTAACGAGGATGTCCCGTTGTTTGTAGATTAGTATGCTTGTAAAAAAAACAATTGCATTAAATAAACTTAGAGACTTAAACAAAAGAATACGAGTAGTTCGTGGAGGCACATCAGCTGGTAAAACTATTTGTATTCTTCTTATTCTAATAGATTACGCAATTAAAAACAAAGACAAAGAAATAAGCGTTGTAAGTGAATCAATACCACATTTAAGACGTGGTTGTGTTAAAGACTTTACATCATTACTTAAAAGTCTAAACAGATACAAAGAGAATCAATTTAATCGAAGTACTTTAAAATATACATTTACAAATGGAAGTTACATTGAGTTCTTTTCAAGCGACCAACCAGACAAATTGAGAGGAGCACGTCGCACCGATTTATATATTAATGAGTGTAATAATGTACCATTTGACGCATACAATCAATTAGCTGTAAGGACAAGCGGCACAATATGGTTGGATTACAATCCCTCAAACTTGTTTTGGGTAGACAAAGAGATTATTGGACAAAATGACTCTGACCATATAACACTAACATATAAAGACAACGATGTATTAGATGAATCTATTATAAAAGAAATAGAGAAAGCAAAAGAAAAAGGAAAGACATCAACGTATTGGGCAAATTGGTGGCGTGTCTATGGTCTCGGCGAAGTTGGAAGTCTCGAAGGGGTTTGTATTCCTGATTGGAAAGAGATTGATAACATACCAGTTGAAGCACGTTTATTAGGATATGGATTAGACTTCGGCTATTCTGTGGATCCAACAACGATTATAGCATTATATAAATGGAACGAAGCTTACATATATGACGAGGTGTTATACAAGAAAGGAATGTTAAATAGAGATATAAGCAGATTCTTATCTCAAAACAATATAAATGAGAATATAATTGCTGACAGCGCTGAACCAAAATCTATTGCAGAATTACAAGGTTATGGTCATTCTATATATGGAGTTAGCAAGGGACGTGACTCAATAGTATATGGATTGAATCTAATGAATCAAAATGAATTATATGTAACATCACAAAGCAAGAATCTAAAAAGAGAGCTGGGCGGTTATATATGGGCCAAAGACAAAGAAGGAAACACATTACAAAAACCAACTGGTCTTCATCCTGATTGTATAGATGCTGCACGTTATATATTAACTGATACTTTACAAAATCCAAATAAAGGAGAATATTATATTTATTAAAAATAATTAATAAAAAGTTTGTTTGTTAATTAAATGTTTGTATCTTTACAAAGTAAAACAAAAACAATTAAAAACAAAAACAATGAAAACACAAATTACAAATAACGAAAATCAAGTACTAAAACAAATTCAAATCTTTACAGCTGAAGATTTCAGTTCAGACTCAGCAGCTTGGTGTAATGTTCACGAAATAGACATTGACTCAAGACAATTAAGAGCTTTAATAACTACTTTATCTCAAAAAGGAATATTAACTCTAACAGATGACGAAGGATATGGAGACGGCTCTTATGTAACAATTAATAAAGATTTCTACAAATTGACAGGAGGATACACAAATGCTGGAAGTCCTGAGTATAAATACATTAATTTAGAAGTAAAGTAAAAACATAAGGGGGGTGTTAACGAGAACCCAGTGTAGTTAGCTACTACGAGAGAAACGATAATATTCCCCTTTTTTATTAATCAATAATTAAATTATGGAAAACAAAATAGAGTATATAATGGTAAAAGAATTAACTAAAAAAGAAAACAGAAAGAACACAATAAGAATATTAGGAGGTGGTATGTTGTTTGCATTATTAGCAATGGCATCAATGTATATGTTTTTATTCTTTATCTTGTGGGCAAATGAAGTCACAGAAAAAGTTGCCGGATATTTTTGATATGAAAGAAGCGTGTTGGTATGAAGATATTTATGTGGTTCAAAAACCTATAAAAGTAGGATTTAAAAAAGGAGGCCACGACGTTACCTTATATATTGATTATAAAGGCAAATCAAAAGTAGAAGGTAAAGGAGATGTATTTAAACAAAATAGTATTGAACTTGAAAACAAAATACAAGAAGCATACATATACGCTTATAAAAGATTTATATTAAAACAATAGTTTGGGCAGCTAAGAATGTCCGTTTCATTGGGTTTGTTAATTAGAGTGGTCATTGTTTGGCCACTCTTTTTGTTTTATACAAACAATCATTAAATTTATTATATATGTATGAAAGTACAAATAAACGTTCCAGACAGTTTAAACGATATTACGCTTGAACAATATCAAAAATTTGAAAAGTTAAACACTGAAGAAAATAAAAACAGTTCTTTTCTTTTACAAAAAATGATTGAGATATTTTGCAATCTTAATTTAAAAGACGTTTCTAATATTAAATATAAAAGTGTTCAAGAAATAACAAAACATCTTAATAAAGTATTTGACGTTAAAACGAATTTAGTTCCAACGTTTAAATTAAAAAACATTGAATTTGGTTTTATACCTATTTTAGACAACATCACTTTAGGCGAGTACATAGACTTAGACACATATTTAAGTGATTGGCCAAATATGCACAAAGCAATGAACGTGTTATATAGACCAATAACAAACAAAAAACAACATAGATACTTAATTGAAGATTACAAAAAGAATGATTACTCTGATTTACTAAAAACTATGCCGTTAAATATAGCGCTTGGTAGTCTTGTTTTTTTTTGGAATTTAAACAGCGAGTTGCTAAAAATTACCCTGAACTATTTGAATCAGGAGACATCGAAAATGAGTATGGAGCAACGGCAAATTTTGGAAGAAAGTGGGGGTGGTATTCATCTATCTATGGACTCGCTGGAAAAGATGTTACCAAGTTTGACAAGATTACAAAATTAAATATGCATCAATGTTTAATGTATTTAGCATTTGAGAAAGAAAAGACAGAACTAGAACACAAACAAATAAAAACTAAATGAAAGGATTTTATAATTTAACAACTAAATTAAAAGACGCTTTAATAGCAGAGCCTTTTGTTAATACAGTGACATTTGGAAGTTTGGACGATGTTGATTTAAACAAACAAACAATATTTCCGTTATCTCATATTATAGTAAACAATACAACGGTAGCAAAATCAACTGTAAGTTATAATATCACAATATTGGCTATGGACATAGTCGATGAAAGCAAAGAGGAAACAACTGACATCTTTGTTGGAAACAATAATGAACAAGATGTATTGAATACACAATTAGAATTGCTAACTAGAATAATAAACATCTTACAACGTGGCACATTATTTAGTGAATTATACCAAGTTGAAGGAGATGTTAATTGTGAGCCATTCGTGGATAGATTTGAAAACAAGCTGGCAGGATGGGCTGCTACATTCGACGTATTAATTCAAAACGATATGACGATATGCAGTTAAAAGAAACAGAAAAGGCCTTAGAGGCATTCAAGAATTATGTTCTTAATCAAAGTCGGTCTATGTTATCGAAAAAAGGAAAGAACGTATCAAACAAGCTATTTAAAAGTTTAGATGGTATTGTTAAAGAAATGCCTAATTCTATAAGTGTTAAATTTGAAATGGAAGAATACGGGTATTATCAAGACAAAGGAGTTAAAGGCAAGACTTCAACTTATCCTGAAATAGCAAAATATGGCACATTAGCAAAGTTCGGTTCAGGAAAAGGCAAAAAAGGTGGATTGACAAAAGGAATTGACAAGTGGGTTAAAGCTAAAAGATTTCAATTTAGAGACAAAGAAACAGGAAAGTTTTTATCATACAAAAGCACAGCCTTTTTAATTAGACGTTCAATATGGAATAAAGGAATTAAACCGTCTTTGTTTTTTACTAAACCATTTGAAAACGCTTTTAAACAATTGCCAGATGAATTAGTTGAAAAGTTTGGACTAGATGTAGAAGATTTTTTAGCATTTACATTAAAAAAAGATAAAGCATAATGAGTACAAAGATAAACGCGAGAAGTCCATTTTTTATAAGTTATACAGAACCCACAAAACCTGTCATAGCTTTAACAGAAGCATTGATTAATGCTCAAGGATTTGCTGTTGGTGTTCAAGGTAATATAACGTTACCAAACATTGATTTCGGATTTATTATGAGCATCACAAGTAGCAGTTCAGATTATAGTAGTGGAAAATGGGCAGTTGTAACTTCTCCTACAACAAGAACGATGAATCTAAGAGTTGGAGTTCCAACAGGTTTTTCTAATGAAGGAGGTTTTGTTGATATACAAGTTTCAGCAAGTCAAGCTGTTGCTGATTGTGTAAATAGAATTTCACTTTCTCCAATACCAGATAAAACATTAGACGTTTTTGGAGATTCTGTTTCAGTTACTTTAAGTGATTTTTTTACAATTAGCGCTGGTTCTTTATCATATAAACTAGGTCAAAACTCTGTTATCGATTTAGATATTTCTATTCAAAGCGGAATTTTAACAATAGCATCTAAAAATACAGCAGGAGTATTTGGATTAATCTTAATCGGATACGACGCGGCTGATTCAACAACTTGTGAAAAAGCTGATGTCATCCAAGTAACAGTTCAAAACGCAGGTGCTTTTGATTGTACAACAGCAAATCTTATTGGTGGCCAAATAGCAGCAAATGGAACTTTGACAACTCCTAATTCAATTGGAACTATAACAGCCACAAAAGAAACAAGTGGTGGAGGTTCTGTAACAAGCGTTGCGGCAAATAGTGGTGGCGCTTCAATAAGTAAAACTCTATATTACGATATAACAGTTCCAGTTGGATATTCAAACGCGTCAGCAACGATTGAATGTAGCAAAGCATATACTCAAGCATCAACAGTAGTAACTCCAACTTTAGCGTGTTCTAATATAGACTTTGATGACCAAGCTATATTATTATCTGGACAAGTAGTTCCTGGAACACTTGAAGACCATTACAGTCAAGCAAGTAAAGTCGACATTACCGATTTTAATTATACTCCAAAAAGCTTTGATTTAGTTGGTGCAAATACTGATAGAGATATAACATATACGATAACTGTTCCTTCTGGATACACTAACACAGGAAACACCTTGTCTTGTGTGTACACAATAACACAACCAGCAGATCCAACTTTAGTAGATTGTTTTGGTAAAAACAACAGATTCTATGCGGGAATATTTACACCTTTTCCAGCTGATTGGCAAACTAATTTTACTCAACCATATGACAATGTTAATTTAATAGAATATTACTCAGACGTTAATAGCGTTTATAATCTACAAGGAAAATTGATGTGCTTTAGTACTGACGGAGGTGTTACTAAAACAAGAGCAGACGCAGCCAGAGGCACATATACAGTCATTGGAACAGTAAACCACGGAAGAAGTGGAGCAAGTACAACATCAACTCCAATTGCTTTTTATATAGAATTTGGCTCTGGTAATCTTGTGCAACATATGTGGAGAAAAGATTATTCAAATAAAATAACAACACAAATATTTTAAAATGGCTTTTCAAACGGTAAATTTAGAAATTTATATATACACAGGAACATCAGGTTCTTATACGGATTCAGATTTAAAATATACATTGTCAAAAAGTCTAATTGGTACAGACACAAACATAATGTTTGAAATAGGAGAATTGGTCAGAGATTACATAACAATTGATTTTAATAACGATTATTTATCCAATACAATTTGGGTGTCAACAATTGCTAACCATATAAACGACCAAGGATTATTATTTGATTATGGCACACCAGTTATAAATCATTATTTAGCTTTTGATGGCTACGGATATTTTGAAGACGAAATAAATCCACAATTATCGACAGATGCTTTAATTACGGCAAACACAATTTATTTACCAGAAGATACAGCGGGAAAACTTCCAATATTTGCTGAAGGCGTTGGAAAATATATAATTGATTCTACGACGACACAAGTAACAGATAATGGCAATTCAAACCAAAAGATTCAATACATTACAATTCCTGCAAACAGCTCTGTAATTAAAGTTTATGCCAAAGACGATACAACATTAAAAAAGACAATAAATGTATTCAACGTTTGTGAGCCAAAATTTACCTCATATAAGGTCACTTTCACAAATCGTATGGGAGTATTTCAAGATGTATATTTTTTCAAAAAAAGCACAGAGACTTTTAATGTAACCGATGAAACATATAAAAGAAATACTGTTGTTAATTCTAGTGTTACATATTCAACAAGTGACACACAACAACAAAGATATAATACTAATGCTCAAAAAAGCATAACATTAAATACTGGTTTTATAAATGAAGACAGCAACTCAACTATTGAAGAGTTGTTTTTAAGTGAGAATGTTTGGATAAGATACAACAATGATACATTACCTATAATTCCAAAAACAAAAGCAATGACTTTTAAAACAAGTGTAAATGACAAACTGTCCAATTATACAATAGACTTTGATTTTGCTTTTAACAAGATAAACAATGTTCGTTAATGTTAGCACTAAAACTTTTTGTTGAAGATGAAAATGGTGTTTTAAATCAAGTTGATTTATTTAAAGATGAATCAATAACTCTTACACAAAGCATTCAAGATGTAAAAGATATTGAAAAGATATTTACTGATTTTTCTAAAACATTCACAGTTCCCGCATCCAAAGCAAACAATAAAATATTTCAACATTTTTATAATTATAATATAAATGGTTTTGATGCTAGAGTAAAAAGAAATGCAGAATTGTTGTTAAATGATGAACCGTTTAGAGAAGGAAAAATTAAACTTGAAGGAGCAACAACAAAAAACAACAAAGCTGATACTTATAAATTAACATTTTTTGGAAGTACAGTAAATTTAAAAGACTTAATTGGAGAAGACAAATTAGATGCTTTGCCTTTTTTAGATAACTTTTCTTTTAATTACACTGATGCAAATATAAAGTCATATATGAGTGACGGACTTGATGTATCAGTAAATGGAGTTAATTATCAAGATGCTTTGTTGTTTCCATTAATAACACACACCAAAAGGCTTGTGTATGATTCATCTGAAACAATACAAAACGGAACGACAATAAATAATATATTTTATAAAGCTGGAAATGCAAATTTTGGTTTAGACATTTCACAAATAAAACCAGCATTAAGAGTTCACACAATTATAAAAGCAATAGAAGACAGATACAATCTTGAATTTTCAAAAGACTTTTTTAATGAAGGAAACATTCCTTATTATAATTTATATTTATGGCTTCATCATAAAACAGGTGGCCTTTTTGTTGATGAAGAAAGTAGCACACAATTTGGAACATTTGTTCAAGATAGCGGAAAAGACCAAGTTATAACTTTAAATAGAAATAACTTTCAAAGTCCCCATATTGGAGCAACAGATGACAACCCTAGATTTTTTGATTTTACAATTGTTCCTCCAAATCAAACAACAGAGTTTAGCATATACATAAACAAAGATGGACAACCTTATGAAAGTTTTGAAAAACAAACAGCAGATTTAACAGGCGAATTTCACAAAAAAGATATAGAATTAGAAGCTGGAAATTACACTATTGAAGTTGAATCAGAATCAGCATCAACATTTGGTTTTCGTGGTTTTGTAATGAGACAAAGAAAAGCTAGCAAACGTGACGTACACTGGACAGGTACAGCAACAACCATTGTTGGCAATACAATAAATGCTTCTAAAAAATTACCTGAAATAAAAGTGCTTACTTTTTTAACTGGTATATTTAAGCTTTTCAACTTAACTTCTTTCCAAAATAATCAAGGAGAAATAGTTGTTAAAACTTTAGATTCTTATTATGAAAACAATTCAAAGACTTGGGATGTAACAAAATTTATTGACAAAACAGAACAAACTGTTGATAGCGTTTTACCATTTAAACAAGTTGACTTTGATTATAAAGGCACAAAAACTTTTTTAGCAGAAAACTATCAACAAAGAAATCATATAAAATGGGGCTCTTTAAACAAAAAGCCAGATAAAAAAGACAAGGTTGAAGGCTCAATATATAAAATTGAAGTTCCTTTTGAACATATGATGTTTGAAAGACTTGACGATTCAAACGCTTCTGTTTCAACGCCAACAAATATACAATACGGATGGAGTGCTGACATAAAACAAGAACCAACACTTGGTGAACCATTATTATTTTATCCAATTAAACAAACTGGAGTGAGTTTTGGAGTTATTGATTCAAGTAACGCTGTAAGTCAAAAAACAAGTTTTTACTTACCATCAAATTCTTATCTATTAACGGATTCAAATAATATTAATTTTAACGCAGAAGTAAATGAGTTTACAAGATTAAGTGCTAATTCTGGTTTAGTTTTTACAAAGACATTATTTAATGAATATTATAAAAAATATATTACAGAAGTATTTGATAAAGGAAGAAGATTAACAACAACAAAAGCTTATTTGCCAATCAATATAACAAGAGATATGAATTTGTCAGATAAATTAAAAATATCTGACAGGTTATATAAAATAAATAAAATTGTTACAAACTTTGAAACAAATCAATCTACTTTAGAATTAATCAATACAACAAACGTAGAAGGTGGATTAATATTAGTTGAAGCAAATGTAAAACAAAGATATGATAACACTGCTAAGTGTATAACTGTTGATTCTAATGTAATAACTGTTGATAGCATTAAAGAGGATGCTTCAATGACTTGTGACTCTGTTTTTGATGGGCAAATATTAGACAATCCAAAAACGAATCAATCTTCAGATGCTTTAAGTCCAAACAATCCAAGTTCTGGAGATGTTGCAAATACTATTCCTGTAACAAAACCAATAATTAGTAAAATATCTAATAAAACCACATTTCAAACAGGAACAACATACAAACTTGAAGCAAAATGGCAAATTGATACTTTGGGTAAAATAAACCAAACAAAAAATGTTGATGAGTATGGATTTATATTTTCTAATGACATAAATACTTTAGCATCAGCAGATGTTGATATTTTAAAAGCTGATGCAAGTAATGTTGTTTTAGCTTATCCTACAAACGCGATGAATAACAAACCAAAAGAACCAACTTTAATTTCAGGACATCAACAAGTGGTAGCTCCAAATATTTTGTATTATCGTTTTTATGCTAGAACAAATATAAGACCAGAATATATTTTAGCTGATGCTGTTTCTGATGTAGAAAGAATTGAGGTCAGCACATATTGTAATGAGTTTTACAGGTTTGTTAATTTTAGCACATTTGATGAAGCTGTAACAATAACAGCAATTAAACAAGATGGTAGCACACATACTTTAAATATATCTGCTAACGGAAGTGGAGGAACAGGAAATGCAATCTGTGTTGATTCAATTACATCAACTGGTCCAATACAAATTAGAATGGAACACGCTGTAAAAATATAATTATGATACAAAATATTTTAGACTTATTGGAAATAGCTAAAGAACAAAACGAAAAAGGCGAATACATTGACATTGCTTTGGGTAAAAACAAATTACCTGAATCAATAAAAGAAGGTCTTTATCAATATAAAAGAGGATTATGGGAAAAGTAGTAATGGACGTTGAAGTCAAAACCGACAGCGCAATAAATAACGTTGACGATTTAAAAGACTCAATTGAAGATGTAGGAAAAGAAACTCAAAACGTGGCTGATGGCGCTCAAGTTATGGGTGGACAACTAGACGCAGCAACTGGAGGTGCAATAACTAAATTCAAAGGGTTAATTGGAACACTTGGTGGAGTTGTAAAAAGTTTCAAATCTTTAAGAGTTGCAATAATAGCAACTGGTATTGGAGCATTAGTTCTAGCTATAACAGCTGTAGGCGCAGCTTTCACAAATTCAGAAGAAGGCCAAAACAAGTTCTCAAAGATAATGATGCAGATTGGCGTTGTTACAGGAAACGTCATTGATATTTTAGCAAATTTAGGAAAAAGTATTTTGTCTTTAACTAAAATATTTAGCGACCCAGCAGCTGCTTTACAAGGATTCAAAGACGGTATTGGAGACGCTGTTAATGGCATAAAAAACTTCAATGAAGAAACTAAAAAAGAAATTAAATTAGCCGGCGAATTATCTGACCAATATGCTGAAGCTGATAGAGCAGAACGTGCGTTGTTAGTTGCTAGAGCAAAAGCAAATAGAGATAGAGCTGAGTTATTAGAAAAGGCAGTAAACAAAGAGAAGTTTTCAACTGCTGAACGTATTTCTTTTTTAGAACAAGCGGGAGCATTAGAAGAAAAAATAACAAATCAAGAAATAGAAGCAGCACGTTTAAGATTTGAAGCTAAACAACAAGAAAACACTTTGTCCGGTTCTACGAAAGAAGACTTGTTAGAAGAAGAACAATTAAAAGCCAGGTTAATAGAACTTGAAACAGCAAAACTTACAAAACAAAAAGAAGTTACTTCACAAGTAGTGGCATTAAAAGCTGAAGAGGCAGCTGCTTTAAAAGCGATAAGAGACCAAGAAGCGGCTGAAATAAAAGCTGCACAAGATTTAAAAGACGCACAAGACAAAGAAAGAGCAGATAAATTAGCAAAAGAAAACGCTGACAGAGCGGCCAAAGCCAAAGCTGAGGAAGATAGGTTGCGACAAGAAAAAGAAGACGCAGAGGCGGCTGCATTAGATTTAGCAGCTGCACAAAGAGACAACACGTTAAATGCGATTATAAGTTTAGCAGGAGAAGGCTCAAAAGTAGGCAAAGCGGCTGCTCTAGCACAAGCTACAATATCAGGTGTTCAGGGAG
>TARA_R100001463_G_scaffold29232_1_pt1 | contig 15371 bp, 11 predicted proteins | sample TARA_R100001463 | Tara Oceans TARA_R100001463 (sample SAMEA2622242) | marine metagenome | biome: marine biome (ENVO:00000447); feature: deep chlorophyll maximum layer (ENVO:xxxxxxxx); material: "saline water (ENVO:00002010), including plankton (ENVO:xxxxxxxx)" | depth 40 m
TCACTAGCTTCTCCCGCCCCTGCAGATACAGCCAATGTAGCGCCTGCAACAGGGTTTATAAGTGACGCACCTATGATACCCGCAAACGAACCGCCTGCTTCACTTACTTTACGTGGTATACTATCTTCTAAGTTGAAGTCTGGTGGCACATAATCTTGTACCGCTTGACCTGCTTTCTTGATGCCGTCACGTACAACATTCTCTGCGTCTTCTGGAAGCAACGCTGCAAGACCCAAAGCACCTGTCTCTACTAACCCTGCGGCACCGCCGATAAGACCTTTAGGAATTTCACCGAGGTAGTCACCAAACGTAGGTTTTCTGCTACGCGCTATCTGCCCTGCGATGTCTCGTTGTGTGCCGTAGTAGTTTTCCAACCCTGCACGTAACCTACGTTCTGGCTCTCGCTCCCGTTCGGCCATAGTATTGTTGTAGATTCCTACAATCTGTTCTCTAGTAGCGCCTGATGGTCCTTCTACTCGTATTTTGTTGCCGTTTGGGTCAGTTAGCTCGTATATTGCCATTTTATGACCTTATGGTTCAATTGTTTCTATTGGAGTAGTGGTTGGGTCTAGCCGTGAAGCAAAACCACCTGTACCAGTCAAAGCATCAAGTTCTTGAATTCGCATATTTAATTCGTGCATGCTACCATAAGCATCTGCAAATACGCGGTACGTTAGCACTAGTTCTTCAGTTATCGTTTTTCTTAACGCGTTAAGTTGTGTTTCTATTTCTCTATATTTCACAGGATTTTCTGCTTTGGATAGTTTTTGTAGCTCGTTGTTTAGCTGCATAACAAGGGGGTTTGCCGTCATTTGTGTAGTTATAGCGTCATACACAATTTTAGCCCGTTCATCACGCATTTTAAGTAGTTCGTTCTTGTCGTCACTTAGAGAGTCAATACGATCGTGAAATGCTTTTGAGCGTTCTGTAGCTTTCTCTAACGCTCGCTCCACTGCAGCTTCACGCGATTTGTTTTCATCTTCAGATACAGAGATGTTTATCTTAACTTGGTTATTAACATCATCTGCGTTCACACCAACAATTTCACGCAACGCAAGCCCCTGACGTTGTAAGGCTTCTCTTGCAGCGTTAAAGTCACCTTTAGCTACATCCTGCTCATACTGTTGGTTTAGCATGTTGATTTCGTTTTGTTCACGTTGCCCCTGCAGTGCGCGGTTTTCTTGGTCGGTAAGTAAGCCCCGTGCCCCAGCGATACCCGCTGTTCTGCGTGCCTCTGCACGAGACGCTGCGTTTTCTCTTGAAGCCGCCCCCTGCGAAGCAATATTGTAATCAGTAGTAACTCCTGTGTCTTGTATATCTCGCAACGCGCTAAGACCTTCACCTCTACGTTTGTCTTGTCCTAGCTGTGCGTCTACATACGCCTGCCCAATACCACCTGCACCGCGACGACCCCCTGCTAGCGTTTGCATACGAGCTAGTTTTTTAAGTCTGTCAGGGTCTAGTGTTTCCGCTTGCAACGCACGTTCGTCTGCTTCTTGCTGTTCATATATTTTAGCTTTTCCTGAACGGTCAAAGTAAGCGTCAGAACTTACACCTGCAGCCTGCATTGCTGCCAACGGATCAGCGCTCATGTCGTCAGCGTAACGTTGAGTTAGGCTGCGTAATATTTCTTTTCCCTGTGCGTCATAAGGAGCTTCTACAAACTCTAATGGTGCAGCTTCTAGGTCCGTTACAGTGTCCATAGTAGGTACTTCACCCGCTTGTGCGGTCATTTTGTCTATAGATTCTGTTAATGCAGTTTTATCTGCTTCTTCTGGTTTTGTAGGTTCGTATGATGTTTCTACGTCTTCAAAAAAATCTTGCTGCTCTATAGGCGTAAATGTTACGTTACCTGTGATTTCGTCTTCAGCTTGCTCAGTAGTAGAGTCTAGTGATTCTGTTTGATTGAGAGTAGTAGGAAGGTTGTCTTCGGGTATTTGTTGTTCAGAAGTGCTAGACATTGGCAGTGCAGGCAGTGCGTCTACTTCCGCTGCGCTCATGGCTGCTTTAAAGTCTACATCTGCTAGTTCTAGTAGCTCTGCTTCACCGAGTGAGTCAGCCACGTCTAACACTTTTTTCGCATACGCACGTTGGTCATCTGATTGTGCACGTAGCCCTCCAACAGGAGAAGCAAAAAGACCATACTTAGTTTTAACCTGTTGACGTAACTGCTGCAAAGCCATGTCTTCACCGACACGGTTTACTAATGCGTCAAATGCACGACGAAATGGTGAGGTAACTTCTTCACCTCCAGCAAAAGATACAATGCCGCCGCCTGCCATTCTACGTGGACCTCCCGGCTGCTGCGCTGCTTGTGCCATACGTGCACCTGCTAAACCCTGTGCTTGTGGGAGAGGAGGAGCACGTCGTGGTTGGGGTTGCATAGGAGCACGTCGTGGTTGGGGTTGCATACCTGCAAGGCCCGGAAGTCCAGCAATACCTGCAGGTTTACGGGGTTGTGCTTTTGCCATACGCTGCATATTTTGCTGCTGCGTCTTTTGTTTCTGGTCTAACGTGCCTTTTGTACGCCCCGCTAGCTCTCCAAGCGTACCACTCATTTCCTGTTTTGTTAGCTCTAAGGCTTCTTGTTCGCGTTGCTGCGCTATGGTGTTAGGGTTCTGCTGTGCCTTTAACTGCATATCTGCAGCGACCTGCTTCTTTTCAGACGTAAGTTTTTGCAACGCCAATAAGTCCAGAAGTTCTTTGTTCTGCCCATACCGTTGTTGCAGCTTCTGTGGATTGCCTCGGTAGGCGTCCATGCGTTGTTCTACTTGTGCGTCAAGCCCGCCAGATTCTAAAGCCATTATTAGCTCCCCTCTTTGTTCGGGTTATTATCCTGACCACCGCCACCGCCAGTACCGCCACCAGTACCAAACAGGCTTTCGATAAACCCTTCGAGGTCACTAGCGCCTGTTGCCATAGATTGTAGAAGTCCCGGTTCTTCGTATTGTACCGTTTGTGCACCAATCGGCAGTCCTTGTAGTAGAGACTGCATGTACTGTACTTGCTTGTACGGGAAGTCACGTTCTTCTTCAAATTGTAGTCTGTCGGCTGTGATACCTTCAGATTCTATAGCTCGTTCCGTTGCGCCCATATTCGCTAGGTTTTGTAGTCCTTGCGTACCGTACAAGTTAATCTTGTCTTGCGCGGTCATCCCACGATCTTGCTCTGTGTTAAATTGATTAAGTGCTTGAGTGTACGCGTCTGCATAGCCCGCACCTGTTATACCTTGTAGCTGCTGCGCTAAGTTACGGTTTGATTCTGCGTCAAACAACGCTTGTGCTGATCCACCGTAGGCTCCTGCAAACTTACGAGCGTTTTGTGCAGCCGTAATCCCTGCTTGCCGCCGTGCTTCTTCTAGTTGTGGTTCTAATGAGGCTTGTAGGTATGGATTCATATACTGTTGAACAGCATCGCCCGTAAATTGTTGTGGTTGGTACCCTGCTGTACCCATCTGACTGGGATCAAACGCATTTGCTAACCCTGCAACGCCTTCAAAGGCTTTAGTTTGTAAGTCTGATGCACCCGCTGTAAGCGGTCCCATATAAGCGTTATATGCTTCATTACCCAACGCTTGCCCTTTACCGAGCATGTCGGTGACATAATCACCTGCATATGATGCCAGACCAGACTCTTTACCTGTTACAATTGGGTCTTCAGTGCCTGTAAGTACGGGAGTAACCATGCTTTACCTCCTACGCGGGTATAAATTTATTAGGGTTTATTTCTTTACCCTGTTTCGTATTGCCAGTTCGTGCTTTACGCACCCTAGCCATCATATCTTTTAATACTTTTGCGCCCGCATCAGAGTTACCGTTGCCTAAATGACTTACGACATCAGCGGGAATAACAAATTCACCATCGCTTAGTCGCGCTTCTTGCACACCATCAATGTTTGCGGGTACCTTGTCTGCCATACCATCGGTAGCGCCGTTTAGGTACTTACCTTTTTTCAGTGTAGCGATACCACCTGTGGCTAATTCTGTAGTTTCTTCTACGGTTTCTTCTGTTAGCTCTGGTATACGTGGACCGCCGGGTCTTCTACGTTCTTGTCGTGCAGGATTTGCTGCATTCAACGCCGCTAAACCTTCGGCAGACATAGGTTGCGTAGGCGTAGCACTTTTAGGGACATATTGCGTTTGTGTAAAATAGCGTTGTCCACCACTTCCGGGTCTTCTGTTAGGATCATATGTACCGGGCACAACTTCACGTTGCACATCATATTCTGGTACCGTGCCTTGGTATCCTGTTATAGGAGTGTCAGTACCCAATACTCCAGTACCGCCCAGAACAGCGCCACCTAGAGATATTAGCGAACCGTAATCGACACTACCGTCTTTCTTTTTAAAAAGATTACCTAGTGCATCAAGTCCATCTTCAATGATACTCATTACATACCTCCAAGTATTCTTAGTAGCATATCATTTTCATCCTCAACCTGTCCACCCTTTGCAAACCCGCTAGCCATAGGCATTGGTGCCATGGGTTGGTTTGCCGTTTTGTTACGAGTTGTAGTGCTATATGGGCTTGCAAACAGTCCTTGTTGTGACGGATTAGCAAATATGCTGTTAAAATCATATAGATAATCAATATTTGCAGGGTCTGCAGCAGAAACTGTGGTTTTTGCCCCTTTAAATAAGCCCTGTTGCTCCATTGATAGTAAGTCCCGTAAATTTTCCTGTTGCTGTTGCGTAGTAATCTGAGTGTTCAGATCAGTAATCATATCAGTGATTGCGTCCGTCTGTGTGTCTATTTCGCCGTATATACCTGTGTCTGGCGCAAACATGGACGTATCTGCAAGAGTAACATCTTCTTCACCCTGTAATGCTGTTTCTAACAGAGCTTGGTCACCTATGTCAATGATACCGTCTCCAGTAACATCATATTGCATGATTAGTTCTTCGCTGACATTTTCTTGTGCAATTAAATCAATTACAAAATCTATATCTTCCTGTGTAACCTCTCGTGCAGGTTTACCAACAAGGTCCGCTACTGCGTCTATATCTGCACCAAGGCTAGTTTCTACGTCACCTATAGCGGTTTTAAAACTTTCAGTTAGTTCGCCTTTAGTAATACCAAGTTCTGTGAGTATGTTTGTTTCTGTAGTACCAAGCGCGGTAGATAATTCTTCAAGTGCAGCGTCAACATCACCGTCGTTCTTTTCAATTAATCCAGTTAGGCGTGTTTCTACGTCACCAATTTCTTCGGTTAAGCCTGCAACATCTTCAACTACAGCGTCAATTTCTTCGTTAAGACGGTCTTCTGTAAGTCCAAGTTCATCTAATAAATCAGTTTTTGTAGTGCCTAAATCTTCAGCTACTTTATTTATTGCGGCATCTAAAGCTTCGTCTCTGTCTTTACCTGCTTCAAACTCAGCATATATGCCTGTAGCATCTTTAGATTCATCTTCGGGCGTATTTGGATCATCTTCAACTGCAGGCGTCCCTATAACAGCCGCAATAATGTTGTTTGTAGCTGTTGGTGCGTACGTTTCCAACTCTCCGCGTTGAAATGCTTCAAAACCTGTGGCGTCATAGTCTTCAGATTCAGGATCAAACTGCCCAACAAACTTATCCACATCTTCTTGTGTTACATTTACAAGACCCAATTCTTCGTAAGCTGCGCGAACCTCACCAGCGTCAAAAAACCTCGGATCAACGAATTCATCAATGGCGGCTTTTTGTGTAGTCTGATAGTTTTCGTCATTTACCTGTCCAGTAAACGCTGCAATATCTTCCTGTGATGGTTGATACCCGATAGCACTTAGAAATTCTTCCGCTTCTGTTGCGGTTATTTGTCGTGGGTCAACGTAACTACCGATAGCACTTGTCTGTGTTTCTTCCGTTTTAGAAGCAACAAACTGCGCAATTTCTTCTGTCGTTGCAGTGTACCCTGTGTCTGCAAAAAATTGTGTAGCTTCTTCCAGTGTGGTTGCTAACGGATCGTATTCTGCACGTGCTTCCGATAGTTTCTCGGACGCATAATTCTCCGCTACACCTTGACCTACATATGTGGCTGCTAGAGCATCAGTTAAGGTAAGCCCTTCTTCATCGGCAATAGCCTGCACTTCTTCACGGGTAACCTGTCGTGGGTCTACATAAGACGCAATAAGTCCAGACTGTGTGGTCTCTTCAACCTGTGCAACAAACTGTGCAACCTGCTCATCTGTCGGGTCATACCCAAGATTTGTAAAAAACTCACGCGCTTCTTCATCCGTGACCTGTCGTGGGTCTACATAACTTCCTACGCGGTCAGGTGCAGTAGCCTCAAAATCAGCATTACCTTGCCCAGCATAATTAGCAACTTCTTCGTCTGTAGGGTCGTACCCTTGATCCTCAAAAAACTTACGAGCTTCTGCTTCTGTAACTTGGCGTGGGTCTATGTATGTAGGAACACGTTCGCTTGTATTAGTTTCAAAATTTACGTTGCCCTGTCCTATAAAGTTTACAATTTCTTCGTCTGTTGGTGTATAACCTTGATCTTCAAAGAATTTACGCGCTTCTGCTTCGGTTACCTGCCGTGGGTCAACATAGTTACCAATAGCTGTCTGCTGATCTGATTCAGACACAGAGCCTACATACTGCTGTACTTCTTCGTCGGTGGGTTCGTAACCAAGATCAGTAAAAAATTTACGTGCTTCTGCCTCTGATGTACCTAACTCATCAATTTCTTTCACTGCCTCGGCTTCATCTTTCTGCCCTACGATTGCATCAATTTGCTCATCGGTAAGTTCTATGCCTTCTTCTGCAGCGGCTTCTTTAACTTCATCCGCGTCAATGTAGAGTGGGTCAATATACGCTGCAACGATGGCAGCGGCATCAGCATTGGGGATTGCACCAGTAAGAACGGCATACGCATTGTCATCTAGTTTAAAGTCTGGCTGCACATTACCTAGAGCCGTGTCTACCTCATATTTTGTTATAACTTGATCGCCATACGCAGTATTGGCTGCATTTTGTATAAACGTAGTATCTTCAATACCCAAGTTTTCTAGCGTGCTAATTAGCTGCGGCGCATCAAATTGTGTAGAATCAGACGGTATAGCCCCCCAACTGCTAAGATCATTTAGTAGGTTGGTGTATAATTCAAACAGAGCTAGGTTGTCTGATACAGTATTTATAAGTGGTGTTTGGTCCCCGCTAGGCGGTTCCGGTGACACAGTGGTGCCGTCAGGCATTGTGTACGAATACGTACCGTTTTTAATTTTGTTTACTGTGTCAGTAATAGCTGTGAGAGACGCCGCCCCTGCAGTTGCAGTGCCCTCGCTTGATAAACCGACTAAAAACGCTGCGCCAGTACCTGAATCAATGTCAACATCTAACCCAGCATCAATCTGCGCCATGTTTATAGGTACTTGTTCTACAGCTTCGTTAATACCCCCAGAAACACCGCCTGTACCTGTTTTAACTACCGTCTGTAGACCAACAGGAACTGTAGATAGTAATTTAGATCCACCACTAGCGCCTGCAATCTTACCTAAAACAACGTCCCCAATACCACCAATAACACCTGTTGTGGCAGCATACCCCATACTTTGGTCTACTAGTCTTTCAAACGCAGCGTCTTCATCTCCATCAAATACTCGTACTAAATCGGCAAACTCTTGTGTTTTTTGTAGCTCCCCTGACGCACGCGCATTGGTAAGCGCTTCTTCAATCTCATCCGCTGCGGCGTCTCCCGCCTCTGCCATACTCGTTACCGCTACGGTACCACCTAATATTGCAGGGTTTTTAGTTATAGCAAGTAGCGCCATATCAACCGCAAGGTCGGGAAGTTCTTGTACTCCAGACATCACCGTTGCAAGAGGATCACCAAACCCATAGGGACGCCCAAGACGGTCTTTAGCTTTTCCTGAAAGAATTTGTTCCCAAGTAGTATCGGGTGCAGGTAGTGCATTGTATTGGCGGACCTGCATTTCAGGAGATATTTTGGCCTCCTCCGCATCGCTAATGTCCATAATATATTTTTTTAATGGATCAGTGTACGATGAAAAAACAGTAACGGTAGAACCTTGTTCCGCCTTTATTTTTTCTTTTGCTGCAAGATATGCAGCAGTGTTTTGCGCCAGTGCTTCAGCTTTTTCGTCGTCCGTTAGATTTGGGTCGTATTGTACTGCAAGACTGTTGTAGAAAATAGCTTCAGCGTCTGAGTAGTCTACATTAAATGCATCAATCATATTTTCTGCTATTTCGTCTGCAAACGTACCAAATCCGCCCACAGTGTAAGCACCAGCTTCTGCCCCGCCTGATGTAAAATTTCTGTATAGGTCTGATACGGTTGTTTTAAACGTGTCAAACACACCTGCAGCAATATTATCTGCCATGTATTCAGCTACTTCTTCTTCTGTTAATCCATAATCTCGTGGATCGCCGCCACGTCCGCTATATACTACAGGTGGTTTTGGCGCAGTAAAATCTATGTTTAGTGCGTCAGGGCTGTCAGGTATTGTTAACCCTTTAGGCGCACCATAGATAGTGGGACGGGTTATTTCGCTAGGTATGTTTGGTAGACTATCCGAAGATATGTTATTATTTGCCATGTTGACGTAGCCCGCTGCAATGTCTGCAGCAATAATATTGTCTGCTAATTTTTGATTCGCTAAGTAATGTCCATAAACATCTTCGTCAGGACCAAGCCCCATAGCTTCCCTGTATCCATTTTCATCAATGCCGGGACGTAACGCAATAGCAGTTATTCGATCTACACCTGTTAACATAGGTTTAAGCGCAGCATCTAAATCTTCAATGTCAGATATAAGATATTTAGATTCTTCGTCATACGTTTCTTGTAAGCCTTCTATCGTAGGCTCATATTTATCGTGTTGAGCTTTGTATTCGTCCAATTGCTCTTTGATACTTGGGTAGTCTGCATTTAAATTTATTGTGTGATCGTTGAATGCCGCCGCTGCGGTGTTAACGGCATCTGCTGTTGCTTGCGACGGGTTAGCATTATGCTGCGCTCTTGCATCATCGTATACACCTTGTAATCGTTCTTGTTCCGCAATTCGTTCGGTTAGTTGCCCTGTCAATTCATTGAAGTTAGCTGCTGCTTCAGCGCTTTTTCTAATAGCTTCATTAAGTGGTGCTGCAGCTAATTCTGCGCTAGCTGCATTTCCTGTAATATTGTCTAAAGCTGCATCGATAGGATCACTAATAGTATCAATTAACTCTTCGTATGCGTCTTCTTGCAAGCTACCAAAGAACGCCTCGCCTGTTAAATCGGGATTTCCTTCTTTTGCTTTCTCCCAACTTGCTGACATTGCATCGGATAGAAGTTGTATCTGTGTAGCTGATAAATCTTTGCCTAGCCTAACTTTAGCATCCTCTATAAACCCATCCATAAAACTTGCTACAGGTACGTATTTATTAATAAGGTCTGTAACAAAACCATTAGAATCTAACGCGTTTACTATTTGTTGTGTAGATAAGTTTTGCCCTGTAATTTCTGCGGCTACACTAGTATAAATTGAATCTTTGATCCCCGAAGAAAGATCATTAAATTCTTTACCAAATCCAGTTTTCTGCAAGGTATCATTAATATTACCCATAACCGCATCTGTTGCGGCTTCTAACCCTGCATTCACACCTCCAAGAGCTACGGATTGAGTAAACGCGGTGCTTGCTGCTTTTAAATCACCAGTTCGTACAAAAGTTTTAGTAGCGGACTTTGTACCTGCGCCTAACACGTTAGACACTGTACTTGCTAATTTTGTATTAGATATGGCTTTGGACGTTATATTTTCTATTGTAGGATTAATATAGGTTCCAGCTATTTTACCCGCATATGTACCCGCGAAACTAATGGCAGCGGATTTAACAGCATCACTAATACTACCACCGTTAACCAAGGTTTGCGTGCCGCTAGCCAACGGTATTACCCATTTAGCAGCGCCCGTTAATGCGGTAGCTGTAGTACCAAGAAAAGGCGCGGCGTACGGCGCGGCCACAGTAACTGCTAATGTTGCAAGAGCTTCAATGGGATTGTCGAGCGCATACTCAACAACATCACCAATGCCACTCACTACAGGCTCTATTATTTCATCTACAACCCACTCAACCGCATCACCAACGAGACCAACAACATCTCCTACGAGGTCTGCAGCGCCACCGATTACATCGCTTATTAGTTCACCAATCGGCATATTAAGTTATCTCACTCAATGGCATTTCTCCCAAAGTAACATACGCCCTAGAACCACCGTTAGCTTTACGTCCTACGGCAATCTTAGTATCGACGCGATCTGCGTACCGTTTCCACGTTCTAAACGCACTATCATATATATCACCATTATAATCTGTAGTATAACGTTTTATGCCTATATTTTGTAAATGAGTAAAATACTTTAGTCCTGCCGCAATGAAGTTTTGTGCGGTGTCTACAGTTAAACCACGTCCCCACATAAGGTCTTTATTTTTACCTTTACCTCTATGCCCAATAAATGCGGTATTACCAAATTGCACCAGATCGGTGTCGGGCATTGTTACCTCTTTTATTACACCCGCCGCAACAGCCTCAACAGGGTACCCCGTATCGTTATAATCCTCCGCAAATTTTAGTATGATCTGCGCAGGTTCTAATTGTGTTTGTTTACTGTCTATTACAGTCGCCACTCTACACCTCCGTAGAAAAAATTGCGGCTGAATAGATATTACCCATGCCAGCGGCTAGACTAAGAAATGGCCCTTGAGGGGCTGGCGCATCGTAGGACAAAAACACGTCATCGTCTTCAGTCCTGTTGAGGATTTGTGGTACAATACCGCATTCCATGTCATTTAGCAACAGTCCTGTCTCTAATAACCCGCTAGCGCCCATAGTATGGCCTATTCGTTGTTTGTATGATGTAGCCACAAATTTCTCCAAACTACGTTGTAATGCGGCTTTTTCTGCTTTATTATTGACTTCTGTACCTGTCCCATGAGTTTTCACCACCTGTACAAGTGAAGCTGGGACACAAGAAATGTGTAGAGCACCTTCTATGGCTTTTGAATAGCCTTCGCCGTCTGAACGTTGTCCAAGAGGGTTTGTATTGTCTTCCGCAGATGTATATGCGCCAAGAAACGCGGCTCTAGGTTTAGTTAGTCCAGCATGTTGTTTTTCAAATATACATAGTGCTGCGCCTTGCCCTAAGAAAAAGCCTTGATTAACCTTGTCAAACGCGGATGGTTTTATGCGTTCTTCGTCTTTGTACTGCAAGCTAGCCCCTGCCTCACCAAAAAACTCTAAGGTTAAATTGTTAACGGCATCTTCGCCACTAAGCACAATAACACGGTCAAACCCAAAGTTATTCATAAGATTTTGTACGTCCATCATTACCTTTAAACTAGACGCGCACGCGCTAGCGTCCGTGGATACGTGGTCGTGCACGTGAAACATACTAGCCACACGCCCCGCGTATATATTTGTTAATACAATAAACGGTAGCTTTACTTTGTAATGTAATTCCGCAGCATCATTTTTATCATAACGTCCATTGTTAGCCATCCAACCTTGATTGCCTGCAGCAAAGATAAATGCGGTCTTACCTTTTACGGGGTTATCCAACACGTAATTTATGGCTTCGTCGGTTATTACTGTTTCTAACAACGTATGCGGCGGATATTTCAACCCAGATTTAGCACGTTTAAAAGTTTCAAGGAGTATATGCGCATGTTGTGGAAACGGTACATCATCAACCAACGTAGTGTTTTCGGCATAGTTATTGTAAAATTTGGATAAATAAATCATATTACAGCCTCCATAGCTGCTTTTACAGTATCGAAGTCTCGTTGTTTGTTATCCCACATATAATCTCGTACATGTCGTAATGATTCGGTGGGCACGCTAAAATCTTCTGTCTCTGGAATGCCATATATTTCAAACAACATGACAAACGTAAGCGTTACGTCTAGGCTATCCAGCCCAATATCTTCTTCTTTTAAGGTAACATCTAATGATGTGGGTTTAGTATATTTGTCTAAGCGTGGTTTAGTTTCCTGTACACACGCGTCGAACAGCTCTATAAAGTCCATTTTGCACCTATTTGTTAAGGGTGCTTTTACTATACGTTACTTACAAAGGAGATGTCTATAGACGCAGACGGTATCCCGGGATGTGGAGACGTAGCGGCTTCTGTGTGTAAATTTAACTGGGTGTCTCCTGTTGCCCAATAAACCTCTATGTAGTCGTTTGCTACCAAAGAAACAGTAAACCCCCAGTGTATAACGTAGTCATCATTACCTTTTACGTCAAACATATGCCCCGAATACGCTATCGCACTACCGTTCTTTTGTTCCCAAACGGTTACAGGTGTCTCACTAGAGTTATTGTGTTCTAACTGCAGCGTAACGTCGAACTTGTATATACCGGGGTTTTGTACGTTTATTCGACTGTTATTTGATAACGTAATGGCATTGCTATACGAGGTATTGTTGAATGTAACCGCATACCCCGTGTTTGTGGACGAGGCTGTTTGATCCTGTGTGCTATGGAACGCTGCGCACGGGTTATATAAAAACTTACCTCCAACATCAGTGCTAAGTAAGGTGTTTAATGAGTTAACAAGGCGATTAAAAAACAAACGTAACACGTTGCTGTTCTGATCCATGTATGGACGATCATACCCTTCAGGTGCTAGCGGAAGTGCAGGTGGGACTACCCTATCAATCTCGCTAGGCATTATCGCCTCCCATCAGGACGCATGTCAATTCGCGGCGAACCAAGCTGCCATGTAACACCTTCATCAGTAGATTCTACCTTCATAGCAAGCTGCCTACCGCGCACGCGAGTGTATATCTGTCCTGTATATGCTTCCACAGGAAGTACAGCCGTACGCGTTATCGCACTTGAGTTACTTCCACCTTCCGACAAGGGATCATTATAACCAGAACCAGAATTAGCAAGTGGTAGTAACGTCATTGTTGCACTAGGGGAACCCGTTGTAGACCCGTCAAACCGTATATCGGGTAATATACGCCAGATAAATGCAAACTGGTGACCGTCTTCTAAATCAAACTCTGCAGAAGCAATAAACGCGTGTATCGCCGCAGTGGTGGCTGTCTCGTTGTCATCTACACCTTCCTCGTGGTTTACAAGGTTGTGTGAGTACGTAGCTGCCAGAGGATTACCCCGTAGACCGGAATCAAGCCATGCAGTACGCGCCATTGTGCCATAGTACCAAATATCTTCTAGGTAGTTATATACCACATAACGATCTATAGCTGTTGCGTCTGCAGAACAATAGAACCACCATATTTCGTGATAAGATTCGTTAGTCCCTGCAAATACTTGCTCATACTGTTGCTCATTAAAGTTACCAAAAATAAACTTTCGTAGGTCACAGCGTAATGGTTGAGTACGCCCGTCATATTTGTAGAACTTATCTTTACCCATCCAATAGGCTACACCGTTAGCATAGGCTACACAGTTTTGTGCTGCTGTAGATATGTTTTCACCAACAAGCTGTGCTGACCATACTACAGGAGCGCCCACATATTGTAGAGAATACAGCGCGGAATCAGTCCATACCAATACCTCTTGTCGTGCTTGTTTTGCGGCAATTATCTCTGTGCCGTTAGATAATGTAAGAAACCCTGCCTGTGACGTAACAGAAGGTGTCCAGTCTATCGCGCTACCTTGATCTGACCAACGCACCAACATAGGGTTTACTGTAGCAGTACCAAACTCATTTGCACCAAACGCAAACACAAAACGATTGATGTCGGACACTTCTATAAGTTTCTGGCTTGTGGGCACATTACTCGCGCCTCCAAGGGATGATAGTTCTACACCTCGTGTAGTTAAACCGTTGCTTGCGTCCCAGTAGTACATTCCGCCGCCGCGAGGACCAAAAACAAGGTCTTCGCCAAAATTAGATTCACTCCAAAGCCTGATAGACTCTGTAGAGGTTACGCCTACACCGTAAATACCTGAACTCCAAGAACCTGCGCCCCAACCTGTAAGTGGGATAGCAAACGCGGTGCCGACGTTAATCTGATACGCCGCTGTAACCGTACCACCACCCGTTGCAGTAGAAGAAGCCGCAGAACCTGCATCTATTGTGTATTCGTTAGTTGTAGTAGTCAACGTTAGCTGGTATTCACCATTTAGCGTAAGTCCACCTACGGCGCTAGCGCCACTATAGGTAACATAATCTCCATCCGTATATCCACCATTTGCATCGGTAACCGTAACTATAGGAGAACCAGAAGTTGTTGCAAACGGGTTTGTAAGCGTTACTGTAGCACGTAATGGGGTGATATCGCTATATGCTCCACCGTTCTCAATGTAGTATTTTAGGTTAGTGCCAACAGCAATAAGGTTCTGACTACCTAATGTTACCCAGTTCCACAATGACCTACATACACCTTGAAACGTGGTAGCAGATATACGTTGCCAACCACCTATCTTCTCAGGTGTACCCTGTCGAAAACGTATCTTATCACACTCGTACCAGCCACCTTCGCTTGTGTAGCGTGTGTTTTCGCGGTTCACACCAGACTTTAAAAGTAGCTTTTTTAGGGACATGTTACACCTTAATCTATAAGTTTAAATTAACCAACCGTAAATTTTTTTGGTCTTTTCAAGCCTGTCATCCAAACCATGCGTTCCGCCATTTACCCTACGAGTAATCTCTGTGATTACATCGTCGTTTACACCTTTATCTGCTATTTTAAAAAGACCATTGCGTTTAAAAAACCAGTATGCACTTTCAAATGCGTAGTCTGTAGCCACAAGATCAGGGTCTTTCATTACGTCAGGTAATCTCATTTCTGATGCAAACTTTCGGTAATTTGTACGGCCCGTGCATTGCAAAAATCCTCGGCCTCGGAAAGCGAAACCGTCATTTTCCTCAACATTTCCGAGCGCACCGCCCTTTGATCTATGCTTGTCCATATACACATAGTTGGCGATCTTTTGTGGATTACGCGCATATTCAGATGCGTCCTCTTTACCTCCACCAAAATAACGACCAAAAACACGATTTAATGCGTCTTCAGAATAATTAAGATTTTCTTCCGTAAGTTTAAAATACCCACTTTCGTGCGCAGACTGACCTAACAAGTGAGCCGCACGTTCTGGAGATAGTTCATAATGTCTAGAAATTGCTCTTGCTGTATTGGGTCCAAAAGCTCCGTCAGGAGTTACTCCGCAGCGTTCTTGCAAGGCTTTCATTGCTTTACTCATTTGATTTTCGCTTTCATAAATAAAATTATACCATACACAATAAGACCAAAAGTCGTGGCTACAGCAACATCTAAAAGATGTTCTCGCATATGATATATAAACTCAATACCCGCTTGAACATCACCTTGACTAGAAATTGTGTTTACCTCTACGTTCTTAGTACCATTAAAGGTTTCGATAGTCTGTTCCATTATCTAGCATCCGAATGC
>TARA_R100001463_G_scaffold36711_3_pt1 | contig 15356 bp, 15 predicted proteins | sample TARA_R100001463 | Tara Oceans TARA_R100001463 (sample SAMEA2622242) | marine metagenome | biome: marine biome (ENVO:00000447); feature: deep chlorophyll maximum layer (ENVO:xxxxxxxx); material: "saline water (ENVO:00002010), including plankton (ENVO:xxxxxxxx)" | depth 40 m
AAACGGGGTGATTGACAAGCCCTTTGTACATGAAGACGCCTTCAACCCAAAGCGAGCCGAGCTTATTATTCAATGTTATATGGGAAGATATGCAACCCCCAAAAGACTGGGAAGGCGACCAACGGTAGAAGACTGGACTCGCATTCATAACGGGGGGCCGAACGGCTACCGGAAACTAGAGGCAACGCAACCGCATTGGAACAAAGTGAAAAAAGAGCTTGCAAGGCTAGGGTTTTTCAACTCTAGTAATAAATGAACGGGGCATTGCCCCACTAATGAAAGGAAAAAAATGGATAAACAAAAAGTGCATGAACTAATACACTCCGCAAGGGAGTACCTCCGAAGCGGGGGAAAGGAAGCAAGGGAATTTACTGATGAAAAACTCAGTCAAGCCGACTCCATCTTGAGCGATAGCATCGCAATGGATGAGCTCTACAAGGATGAGCTTTACAGGCTAGACTCTGAACCAACACACCAAGAGGTGGATAGCCTCTTTGATCAACTCCAAAGAGGGGAGGGCAACCTATCCCGATGAGAGAGTTTAATATCAACGGGTACAGGGTTGTCATTGACCTAAGCGAGCGGCTCATTGCCGAGGTTTGGGAGGACGGGGAAGAAATATTAGATACCCTTCCCGACTCCAAGATCTTTGATCTCATGGGCCTTGCCGAGCAAGAAGCTAGGGATCAGTATGAAGAAGATCGGGCTGAGGCGTGTTTTGACGATTGCTATCACGGCGCATAAGAAATGTCGTTTGAATTGGAACGGAGGGTTTGGGCTATCCCCTTACCCTCAACAGACAAGCTTGTGTTGCTCTGCTTGGCCCACTACGCCAACCCAGACAACGGCCTGTGCTACCCTTCCACATCAAAGATAGGGAAAGACACAGGGCTTCACCCGAAAAGCGTTTCTAGGGTGCTTACAAGGCTTCAGAAACGCAAGCTCGTTACAATCAAGAGAAGGATGGACAACTCCAACCTGTTCACCGTCACACTACCGGGGGGTGGTAACCGTAAGTTACCCTATCCTAGTATTCTATTACCAAGAGAAAGTTATAGTCTGTTAGAGTAACCAAGAGTTACTTACTGACTAGGAGTTTTGTTATAAGTTACCAAGAATTATTATGAAAGAAGAAGAATGGAAAGATGTTATTGGCTATGAGGGAATCTACCGAATATCCAATCAAGGGAGAGTCATGTCACTGAAGCATGGCAAGACTAGGATTATGGCAGATAGAATTAGCAACAGGGGGTACATTCACGTTATTTTGTATAAAAATAAAAGGACTAAATCTTTTTTAGTTGCTCGCCTTGTGGCCCAGCATTTCCTTCCCGATTGGGACAAGTCCTTGCAAGTGGATCACATCAATGGGGTGAGGACTGAGAACCACGTTGACAATTTAAGGATGGTGACATGCACCCAAAACCTTAAAAGCTATAAAAAGAAAAAAAGGGGAACAACATCTAAATTTCGGGGTGTTTGTTGGGTGAAAGATAGGAAAAAGTGGAGGGCTCCCATCATGGTTGACGGGAAAAGGAAATGCCTCGGATACTTTGACGATGAAGAGGAGGCGGCAAGAGCTTGGGACGCAGCAGCCATAGAGAATGGATACAATCCAGAAGCACTAAATTTCAAATGAAATATGAACCGACATCATCAATGAAGGGGAAGATTGAGGCTGTGTTCACCGCAGTTTCAGAGTGGTACGGCATACCCCTTGAACAAATATTAAGCAGAAGGAGGGACCAGCACACCGCAGAAGCGAGGTTTGTTTCAATCCATCTAGCCAGTAAGATTCCAATGGCGGCATGGCCCAGCATTGGATGGTATTCCAACAGGCATCACTTGTCCTGCATCTACGCCGACAAGCAGGTGATGGAGTGGAAGGAGACAGACTCCAAGTTTGCAAAGCGACTCACCGGAGTGACAGAAGCAGTCGATCCATTACTAAAATCAACCGATAAACCTAAAAAGTATGACCGAAAACAAAAAAACTAAACAGCAGTTGACAGAAAACAATCCATCGGACAGGGATTTAGCTCTTGTCCGGTATAAAAACAGAAAAGAACGGCGAGGCAGGCCACGCAAGTGGATGCCCGGAGACAGGGTGAGATTGCAGACAACTATCAGCCCCCAAACTCATGATCTTTTGCACCGCCTAGCCTATGAGCAGCAGTGTTGCACCGGAGTTATCATTGATAAGATGCTAAAACCTGAACCAAGAGAACAAAACGAACCTTTGCATATTAAAATATGAAAACACCTGATGAAATAAAAAGGGAACTGAGTTCCAAAATTGATAGGCTCATGGCCGATATGTTTCCCGGAGCAAAGAGGGAAGCAGGAGGTCGGTATGTCATGGCCGACTTGCGGGGCGATGCCGAGGGCAGGTCTTGCAATGTGTTCAAGGCCAAGAACAGCAGTGTCTACGTTGCCAAAGATCACCAGACTGGAGAGAGTTGCAACATCCTAGAGCTGTGCCACCGCAAGCTGGGTGGATCATTCTCAGAGACAATGAGATGGGCACTAAAGTTCTGTGGCTTTGAGCAAATCAGAACGGTCAAGACAGAGGAGAGAGTTGAGGTGAAAACTGTTCCCGAAACTGCTCTCAGGGGCAGCGAGGTTCACAAGTACATGGTGGAGAAGCGGGGTATCAACGAGCGTACCCTTGGTAAGTACAACATCTTTGCCGAGGAAAAGAATGGTTCTCACTGGTGGGGAGCTCCCCTGTATGACAGTGAGGGGCGTTGTCGGATGCTCAAGTACACTTGCATTACCCGCATAGGAAACAAGAAACAAATTTACTCAACCCAACCTGTATTCAACACACCGTTTGGACTGCACTTAGTTGGGGAGGATGACCGAGAGCTAATCATCTGCGAGGGGGAGATTGATTGTATGTCCCTGCACCAAATGCAGAAGGAGAGCAACATTCCTGTCATTGCTGTACCATCAGCAAGCAACCACGGGTGGATTGAGAACTGCTTTGAGATGCTGACTAGGATGGAACGCATCTACGTTGCAAGCGACATGGATGACGCAGGTCAGCAGATGTTTATCAAGCTCTCTCAGAGGCTCTCAGCGGATCGCTGTTACCGGATTGAGATTCCAGAGCCACACAATGATGTGAACGATTGGCTGGTCAAGGATCACCCCACTGAGGACGATCTAAAGAAGCTCATGGATAGTGCCAAGGGCAACGAGCCAGAGGCATTGGTAAGGCCCAACGATTTTGTATTGCAGATGCAGGATTGTGTCACCCAACAGGAGAGGGAGAGGGAATGGAAGAATTGGTGCTTCCAAGATATGCCTTTGAGTCTCAGGGAGAGCGAGCTGTTCACAGTTATTGGTATACCCGGATCGGGTAAGAGTCAGATAGCATACCAGCTACTCCTTCACCTAGCCAGCACCGGCACCAAGTGCATGGCCGTATCCTTTGAGGTTCCCATTGAGAACATGATGCTCCAACTAGGAACACAACTCCTTGGAGAGGAACCCAAGCATGAGCAGTGTGCTCAAGTTGCTGATGAACTAGGAGAGAACATCTTCTTCATAGATGATACCAACTTCCGAGACTGTGGAAACAACTGGGAAGGACTGAAGGCAGAGATTATATTGGCTAAACAAAAGTATGGGATTACTACCATATTGATCGACAGTTTCAGTTACCTTGCACCGAAGCTTGACTTTGAACAGCAAGGTCTTATCAGTAAGGACTTAGCTAGGACAGCGGTTAAGCACCAGCTTTCCATTGTCCTGATAGCTCACGCCGATGCAAAAAGTAAAGAGAACGGGGGTACTAAGTATGCCCCTACCAGTCCGGGATCTATCCTTGGCAGCCAAGAACTGTCTCAGGCTAGCCACACCATTTGCAGTATGCACCGCAACACTGCTAAGGAGTTGGCAATGTCCAACGGAAGTGCGGAAGAGCAGGACAAATACAAAAAGCAAGGCGATGCCACTTTCACCTGCTTCAAGCAACGCAACAGCGGGGTCAACTTTAGCCGCGACCTTTGGTTCGATACCAAAACCCGGCTATTCCAAACAAGCCCAATCTCTACCCTCTCACCAGAGGATGAGTATTGGTACAACGTAGACTAAATATATATGTCACAGATAAAAACCATAAAAACGGTGCGTCTCATGGGAGATGAACCAAGAAGCACACCTAACGGGGACCTCTGGGGGTTCTGGTTAGAATTTGACGATGGCACAAAAGGAGTTGCCAACGGCAAAAGCAAAGCCCCTCGTTGGGCAGAGGCGGGAGCCACAGTAGAGGCAACCGACAGCACATACAAGACCCCGAAGGGTCACACTAAATGGAAAATCTCAATACCAAGAGAGATTCCACAAGACAGTCAAGGGTACACCGGACATCAGTCCAGTGATGGAACCGAGACGTTCTACAAACGACCGAACTACTCCAGCAATGGCAGTAGCGGAGTAGACAAAGGCAGAGAGATTGCCATTCAAGCTTGCATCAACCAAGCAAGCCAAGTGGCAGCTCAAGACAGCACGTTCAAGAGCGGTGGATACAATGAACAATTCAAACACATTGTATACTCCATTGCAAAGGACTTGCTAGAGGTGAGGGAAGCTATCCAAGAGGGCCGAGATTTGGTTCAGGAGGAAGGAGCACCTTTCTAATTAAACTGCGGGGGCTCCGGCCCCCGCTTTATATTATGGCCCACTTTTATGAAATAAAAAAAGACTCAGGTTTTCTTCGGGATGACCTGTCCACTCCCTTCCAAGCAAGGAGGGAATCCCAGAACAGTGGCAAGGCCATCGTTGCTAGTGTTACCGAGAAGCTGAAGGTTTTCCCTGATCCATTCTTTGAAACTTGGAGGACTAAGAAAGCAATAGAACTCAGCAAGGAACACCCGCATCTCAGTGAGGAGAAAATCATGGAGATGATGTGGGGAATGAGAGTTCACCCGAAGACAGGTGAGGAAGTGACATCATCTTCTTGGGGAACCGAATGCCACAAGCATTTAGAAACTACCATTTGCGGGGGTCAGTGTCCCCCATCTTGGGAACCATTTGTCATGCCTTTCATTGAATGGGCAGATGACCAAGACCTAGAGGTGGTGGAGGTTGAAGGAGTGATTTCCAACAGTGACCAAGAATTTAACACGGCAGGAACGATTGACCTATTGGCCGTACACAATGGTAAGCTTTCCCTGTTTGACTACAAGACAAGGGAGGTGGCAGAGCATCAGGACATTACCCGCAAAGCATACCACAAAGATGCTATGCAACTAGCTTCGGAATCTAGGATGGTAAAGATTGCTAGTTACCTAGACTATGACCCACCAATCCACACCGTCATCATCAACACCAACAACGGGGACACCCATGTCAAGACGTGGACTGAGCAGGCACAAGCCAAGGCACTAGATGATGCCATCAGTTGCTTCATGTTCTATGACTCGGTGAACAAGATGAGATGAAGGTTTGGACTGAAGCTAGACTAAGATCTTTCATGATGTCCTGTGTTAGATCGGGGACTAGGAGGTGGGCACCCAAGTATCAGACCCTTAACGAAGCATTTGTTGAGAGTCAGAAGAACCCCAAGACTGGCAGGATGCGGAAGATGTACCGCTGTGCCATTACCAACAAACTTTTTCCGGCAAAGGATATGCAGGTCGATCACATCGAACCGGTAATCCCCGAAAAGTGGGGACGCAAAACTAAATATCTTGGGTACAATTGGAACGAGCTTCTTCCTAGATTGTTCTGTGGAAAAGAAAACCTACAGGCAGTCAGCAAAGAAGCACACAAGGCCAAGACAAAGGAAGAGAATGCAAATAGAAAAAAGAAATGAACGACCAGCAAAGATTTAAGAAACACTTAGAGGAAAGTCACAATGCGGTTTGGATGATAGCCGACAGACTTGCTGGCAAGGGACACACCGTAACTGTCAACCCGACAAACTACATAAAGTGTCGAGAGAACTGGGATGACTTCTCTGATCGAGGGGACTTGTATATTCAGCTAAGGGTTGAGGTAAAGAAGCTAGGAGTTAATTTCACCAACAGAAGTGATTGGCCCTTCGGAGAAAAATTTATAGTTTGTGCCAAACATTCGTTTGACGGGGCCAACCCAAAGCCTCATTGTTACTACATACTGAACAATGAAAAGACTCATGCCGCTCTGGTGATGAGCGACACTAGTAAAAGCTGGTACACTCAAAAAATAACAGACAAAAGATATGAGGATATGACACAAGATTTCTATCTGTGTCCTCTGAACTTGGTTAAATTTATAGAGCTATGATACTGCGATCAGACCCTCAGCACAAGGTTGTCATTCTCCCCAAGGACAGTGAAGAAAGAAAGAAGTGGCCCATATATTCAGGCGTACTCTCCCCCTTCCCCAATGCAATTGCAGCAGTGGCACGGCAATCTTATGCTGGCAACGAGAAGCATTGCGATCCTCTCAAACCTTTGTACTGGGAGTTTGATAAATCCAACGATCACCACGACTGCCTCATGCGTCATCTAATTGAAGAAGACTATGTGGCTGTTGCTTGGAGAGCTTTAGCTCTCCTTGAAACCAAAATCCAAAAACAAAATAATAATGGACCTAGATAAACTAAAACAAGACTACGCCAACTATCTTATTAACACGGCCACAATTGACCAAGTTAAAGATTTGGTAACATCTTCATTGACTGTTGTGGGCTGTGCTAATGTACTCAAGCAACAAGCATTCAAAGCCATTGATGAGATGGGTGATGAGCAACGCGAGGAGCTTGACAAGCAACTCAATCCTCCTGCGGAAGACTCCTCAGAGGAAGAAACTTTAGACGGTAATCCAGACGAGTAATCTCTGGAGGGGTTTAATCTTTTTCCCTTATTGAATCCGTCGGGGCCGGGGTAATACCCGGCCTTTATTTTTTAGTAAGAGGCGAGTGAACCTCTAAGCCGCATGGCCTTCAACACATCATCGGTGATGATGCCCTTCCTGCGATACTCCCCAATCAAAACCGAGTTAGTGGGGCTAACTCCAAGAACATTTATCAGAGTGTCTGCTCTTTCGGAAGGCCCCAAGCTTAGCAAGCTTCTGTCAAACTCATCTATGTTTCTTTGGGCATACCTTTGTTCTTGTCTTAGTTTGCCTAGAAGACTTTTCCGTAGCTTAACGTCATTCTTGGTGTTAGCCAAAATGTTTCTCTTGGTTTCCGAAATAGTTTTTCCTTCAAACTCTTCATATACATCTCCCAATGTTCTAGCTTGAATGTAGTCCAATGGCTTTATTTTGTTTTGTGATATTTGTATCACATCAGCATTAGACACCCTGCTATCCTTGAATGTTTTTATAGCTTCATTGTCACTAATACCAAGGGTTTTGAGGGAGTTGTAAACCTCAATGAGCTTACCCATTGAAGCATCCCTGTTTTGATTTGAGAGTTGATATAAGTTATTCCTTACATCCTCTGGGGTGTTTTCATCCAAAGAATTATAACGACTCTTTATAAGTTTTAGATTTTTATTTGGCCCATTTATTTTAAAGAAAGCATCATCCTCAACGCTAAAACTATTCTGCCTAACCCCCATCAACCTTAGTGAAAGTTGGTTGGTGGTATAGTCTCCAGTTCCATTAAAAGCTTCAACCCATTTGTCCAACTCTCTTGTAACACCGGGGGTTAATAACTCCTTAAAGAAGAACTTTGTTCTATCTACAACTTGATTTCCTTCCTTTACTGAAATTGGATTTCCGTATTTGTCTTCACCCTTTAAAGCATCTCCCAGTGCCTGAAACATGAAGTTGCCCTTACCTAAAAATGTATCAGCAAGTATTCCCGCAACATCCCTCATTCCCGCCGCTGGAGTTTCTCCTCTGGAGAAAGCGTTAAATAGTTTATTGAACTCAGCAAATGGATTTATATAGGAGGCGTTTATATATGTTCCCGACTTTCCATCTGGGTTCATGGTTACAATCAATTCATTGTCCTTGTCATAGTCTGGTATGACAGTGTTCTTGAGTGCCTCCATCTTTTCAGAGTCAACGCCTTGAGCTAAGTTGAAAGCCTTGGATGCACCTCCAAATCCAACGCTTAATGCACCTAAAATAACTGCTCTCTTTTGTCCCTCTTTTTGAATGGCTTTAACATTGGCATTTGCAAGAAGCTCATCACTGAAACCAAGATCGCTTCCGAACTTTCCAAAGCCGGGAATGCCAATCATGCTTGCAGTGGACTTTACATTATTAAAAGAGTTCCTAGAAAACTCAGCAGTCCAAGCAACAAACGGATCAAAAAGACCTAACCCAGAAAAACTCCTTAATGTTTTGTTCAGCTTGTTGTAGTTAGCATAAGTGTTGTTTGTAAAAAAAGCAGAACCCCTTTCAATCTCCTCAAGGTAGCGAGAATCTGACATACCTGCTGGCTTAGGAAACATTTCCCTAAATCTGTTTATGTTGTTCTTCCAAACCAAATATCTAAAAGTATTGTCAGGAGTTTGATACGCTTTCCCGAATGGCTCAAAAGCCTTTCTTCCAAAATCACCTAGCTTTCCATCAGTCAAAGCCCTAATAGTATCACTGGAACTAACTTCAGCGTTCATCATTCCATACTTACGCATCTTTCCAATGTCTTGAACCAATGCCTCAGCTTGTTGGGTATCAAGACCTGCTCTACCAAGTTTTGAAACAGGATCTCCTAATATTTGAGACAGTCCTTCCATTGTTCCAAATTCATCAAGGGACATTCTTATTCCTTTAGCTAAATCAGATCCAAAAAGATTTGTGTTGCCAGCGGCTAAAGCCGCTAGACCAGCAGTAAGTGTGTTTGTTGAATAGGAAATGGGACTCAGTAAAACCTTAGCACCTTTACTGGCACTGGCTAAAAGTCCATAACCTGCTTTGAACGCATCTACCATTTTATCGGTTGAGTCCATAGATGCTTCTGTAGCCTTGGTTATCAGACCAGAACCAATAACTTCTTCAACCGCAGAAGCAATCTCCGCTGGTGCAGTGGCAACAACATTCCCGTTAAAGAAATTTATTTCCTTGGGGTTTTCAAAATTTATTCTTGGAGATTCTAGAACATTTCCTCCTACAGAAATAATATTTAGCTTTCCTTGCTGCTGCAAATCTCTCAACAAAACTTCTTGAGACTGTAATCCAGCAATGCGTTTAGTCAATTTAGATAAAGTTCCAAAAATGTTTTCAGCAATATCCGGCTTTCCAGTTAGCGGATCTTTCAATTCAGCGCCAAGAAAATCAGTAAGCTCCTTTGGCATTGATCTATTCTTATTAAGTAAAATGTCGCTTGATCTATACTCGTCTAGTATGCTTCTCTGCCCAGAAGAGTCTGGCAGGGAAACTCTGTTTTTGGGGTTTGCAGAACGTGAAAGATAAACTTTGTTTATGTAGCTTTCAGCCTCTGCCCTTTGGGCTCGCAAAAGTTCTTCTCCTTTTAAAATCTTACCAGTTGCATCGCTCTTGTACTCAGCACCAGATATTGATTCATCGTTCTTCACCATCCAGTTTATCAAGGACCTCTTGGACTCCTTGCTGGGAATATAATCTACTTTTTCAAAAAGTGGATACTCTTGAGTTAAATAATTTTGAAGTTTTATGCTTTGAGATATGCTATCTTTGCTAGACATATCTCCTTGAGACTCGCCCAGCACAGACTTTAGGGCAATAGACTCATCCTTACCCGTAAACCCATCCATAGTTTTGGGGTCCACAAACTCAAGAAGTTCTGTTTGTAGTTTTGTTCGGTAAGCCTTGAATCTATTAAGTTCTGGTTCAAGTCTCTTCCTAGTTTCTTCGGACAAATATTCAGGAAGCTTTGCTTTTCTTATAAACTTTCCCCTGTCTCCTCTTAGTCGACCTCCATAAGCTTCTTGAACAAATTCCCCAGCCTCATGTGGAGATGTCACATAATTCCTGATGTCTTCCATTATGTTGGAATCAGGATTTTTCTGTACCTCTGTTCTTATTTCTTTTCTTATTCTACTACCAAGAGATTCTCCTTCATCAATTATACCTTGGATGGCTTCTACCCTATTGGTAAGCTCTTTCCCAAGTATTGTAGATGGAGCAATGGTATTAAGCATCTTAGTTAAGATGTTGCCCTGAACAACATCAGCTCCCGAACTAGGATCTGACGCATATGCTAGAACCTTAAGACTGGCGTTGCTTATTGCAGTGTTTCTGGATTGTGAAACAAACCTATTAAACAGGTTATCAAGCTCAGTCTCAGGAAAATCTCCTACAATTTCTTGACCTATGGTTTTCAGAAAATCAATTTTCTCTGGATACTGCATGGTCTTCCAGCTTTTGTTGGCATCTTCCGTAACACTTATTGCAGACTCTTCTAAGCTTTTACCAAGACCCGCCTTCTGTATTGATCCAAAAACGCCACCAAGCAAACCACCTAACCCTGCACCCGATCCACCATAAAGCAAAAGCTCATCATAGGTTGGAAGGTTTTGGTCATTTATTAAATTCTCTATTGTAGTATCGGTGATGCCAAGAATTGCACCCCTAGTTGCCTCTCTTTGTACGGCTCCGGGAATGGTCTTGGTTCCGAATTTATTAAACCCCTTGGCTGCATTATCAAGAGCCTTTGTTATTGTTCCTGCTTTACTGGCTCCTTTGATACCAGCAGCCCCCGGTATTAGGTTTACAAAACTAGCAGCGACCGCTCTTCCTAAATCAAATGGCTCATCGTTTATTGCCTGATTGACAACGCTCCCTGCAAAACCACCAGCAAGAGCTATTGGAACATAACCAATTCCGGTTGCCGCACCAAGAGCTTGAGAAGTTCCAGCAATACCAACCTCCGCTCCAAGGCCACCAAGAATTGAAGCAAGTCCCGGAGACTCTGCCAAACGACCCTTCTCCTCGTCTGACTCAAAGGGATCTATATAGTTTCCGTATTGATCAAAAGGCATTATGGTTTCTTGGACAGAAATCTATCTGCAATCGCTGGGACATTATAGTCGCGGGCCAGCCCATACGCATCTGATGCAAAGTCGCCAAGGCGACCAAAGAATCCTTGTTGTTCGGCTGGAGCTTGTCCGATTTCTCCAAAGCTTCTAAGCTGTGGCATTGGCTGACCCGACATTCTAGCATTTCTTTGTGCGTCAAATTTTAAGGAGTTATGCAGTGCAACAAGTTGATCTCTTAGACCTATGTCTCTTGAGGCTTCAGCTATATCTACATCTATCTCAATGTTTCTCAACTGATCTGCTGGAGACATTCCCATAAATAAAGCCTTATTCTCGGCAGAAAGACCCGAAGTATAATCATTAAGCATCTTTGATTTACTAAGCGTGGGATCAATCATTTCTGTATTAGCTAGAGTCTCCTTCGTCCTAGCCTCTACCTCTCCTTTCTGAGAGCCCATAAGCTCTACCTGAGCCGAGCCAATTGCTTCGTCTATTTTAAGCTTTCTATTCTCAACGCTCATTCTGTCGTTGTGGATCTTCAAGTTTTGTTTTTGAGTTCTTTCCAGCTTACGCATTTCTGCGCGTATTTTTACTCTGTCTCTTTCGGAGGCAGAATTCAATTCGGCCCTAAGCATTTCTTTTCTGGCCGCAATCTCCGTATTCACCTCCCTGAACCTTGCAGTTATTTCATCCTCGCTGAGATCCCTTGCTAGTTTATCTTTCTGGTTGGCAAGATCCTTATCAAAGGAAAGTCTTTCCCTGAACAAAGTTCCTTCTTGTTTAAGCTCCTTCCTTGCCAGCTTTATTTCTTTATTAAAGTGCCTGTCGTTTTGAGCTAAGGTTTTATCAAGCTTTTGCATATCAGCTCTAATTTGCCTTTTATCACTTGCGGTGGCATTCTCCAGCCGTTGTTCAAGCATTTCCATTTCTGAACCAATATTCATCTCAGCTATGGTCATAGTATTCTTTAGCCCAGCAAAGCCCAACTCCTTTCTTGTAGCATCATCCATTTCGGCAAGATATGTTTTTACATTGTTGTTTGCCTCGTTCAGTTCTTTTTCCAATTCTAGTTTAGCTGCAGTCATCTTTTCCTCCGAAGCTATTCTAGCTGAAGATATCCCTTCCTGAGAAGCAAGTGACATCCCCAGTCGTCTCTCTAAGCTTGAGAGTTCCTTTTCTTGCATACCCTCCCTAGATCTGAAGCCAGCAAATGCCACCTCCTTGTCGATGTCTTGACCTCGCTGAGTTGTTTGAGTTGTGAGGTCTTGACCTCGCATAGTTGCGTCAATCCTTCTATTGTCCGTTTGGTTATCAAGATCTATTTTCCTTTGCATTGCAATTAGCTCAGCCTCTGTTTTCCAAGCATCAAGGGTGTCTTGTAAAATGGCATTAGCCTGTGCAGGTGGAAGCTTTCTGTCGCTAACTAGTTTTCTAAACTTAGACTGATCTAAAGTTCTAAACCCAGTTCGGTTTCCCTCTTCATCAAACTCATCAATAGTAGCCTCGTCTATAATTTGAGCTATACCTGCATCTGTTTTACGCTGGGCTTGATCCTGTATAACCCCAGCAATGGAGCTACCAATGTTGGCATACATCTGACCCGATGCCGCTCCAGCTTGTGAGAGTGCCTGTATTGCCGCAGGGTTTACGGCCCCCAATCGGGGATCAACTGTGCTACCTAATATTGCCATAATAATTATCTCCTAATTAAAAAATCTTTGATGCTAGTTGTGAACCAAAGCCTCCAACGGGACCACCAAACATGGCTCCCCCTATGGCTCCAAGACCACCAAACAATCCACCTTGAGCTTGGGCTGAACCAGCCATTGCTCCAGCATCAAGAGCTGTCTGATTAGCCTGTTGCTGTAGAGCCATATTAACTCCCAACATTGGATCGGTTGCTTGTGGTGTGGTTCCGTAAATTGCTTGCTGCTGACCCATGCCAGCCACTTGTAGACCCGCTGCTTGAGAAGCAGGGCGACCGAAGAACGCTCCAACATCTGGAGACATTTGCTTTTGCATAGCAAACGCCTGACCCAGAGCTTGCCCTTCTTGGGCTTGCCTTTGCTGCTCCATTCCAAATTGCTGTCCATATAGGGAAGCCAATGCAGATTCCTGCTGAGCTTGCTGTTGAGCGAGACGAGCGGCCTCTTGAGCTCCAAGACCAAACTCCCGAAGCTGCTGTTCTCTGCCTGCCATTTCTGAAGCAAAGCCAGCTTGGGCAATGTTCTGAGCCAGTCCAGTTCCTTGCAACTGCTGAGTCATGCGAGCCTGCTCCAAAGAGCCAGCCCCACGGAGAGCCTGTTGACTAAGACCAGCCTGTTGAGCTTGTAGCTGGGCAGCAGTGCCGGTTGCCCCAACACCCATTTGCTGCATGGCCCTCTGTTGAGCCAAACGCTGTTGAGCCATTGCCTCAGTGGTGCCAGCCATCTGTCCACCCATTCCCATGCGTTGCAACTCCTCGGCTGTCCGGGATTGTTGCATGGCCTGCTGTTGACCAAGAAGCTGCTGTGCAGCCATAAGGTCGCTAACCTGATCCTGTCTCCTAGCCTCTGAGGTGCGTCCTGCAATGCCAGCAGCAGCGGAGATGTCCATCTCCCTACCTTGCCTAGCACTAAGAGCCAAAGACTCCTGAGCCACTCTACGCTCTTGTTCTGGCGTGAGAGTCCCAGCACTTCTGGCAAGTCCTAAAATTTGTTCCTGTATAGCCTGCTCTTCAGCAGATGGGCCACCAGCTTGGAACCCAAGTTGACGCAAAGTTTGCTCCTGCAAAGCTTCCTCCACTGGAGAAGCCGCTCGTTGCTCAGCCCTTAAAGCTTGTTGTCCAAACTGACCAAGAGCTTGAGCCTCAGCCGAAGGAGCTTGACCAGCCGCTCGCAACAAAGCCTGTTCCGCAGCTCCAGCCTGTGGACCCGACAACAGGTTTTGAATTTGACCAGCAACAGTTTGCTGTTCCGCAGTTTGACCCATAGCCTCTCGGCCCATGAGAGCTTCTGCCCCAGCTTGAACTTTCTGGCCAAGAGGCCCGCCGGGAGCTCTAGCCCCAATGCTTTCGGCTAGCTCTGTCAGCCCAGTTTGGGCAGTGGATGGAGTGCCGGATGCGAGCTGCTCGGCTCTCTTAGAAGCCAAGTCTGCCAAGCTAGCGGAAGCTGGATCTACTTGGCGGTATAGGTCAACCAAGTCTGGAGCAAGCTCAGAGATGGTTCTAAATTCATTTTCAGCAGCGGCCTTCTTTAGCTTTTCTCCAACCGCAAACTGGCTTTCAACAGCCATGCGTGAAAGCTCCAGTATTCCGGGATTTTCCGTAAGCACTGCATCCGCAGCGGTTTCAAACTTGCCTTCCAGATTGGCAATGGCGTCATCACTCAATGCCCCGCTTTCTTTCAGCGTGGTAAGTTCATTTGCCAAGTTTTGAATTTCGGTTTCTCTACGCTGTTGCTGGCTAGCTCCAAAGCGTTCCTCCAACTGAGCATCATCGAACTCAAGCTCTGCTCTAATTGTGTCTAGTGTTTGCTGAAACGCAGCTTGGTTTTCATCGCCCATCCCAACGTAGCCAACATAGTCGCTTTCAAGCTGGCGCAAACGCTCGCGCTCTTGGTCCGAATTAAACCCAGTTTCTTTCAGAGCATCAATGCGCTTGTTAATAGAACCCTCCTGATCTGCTCTCTGGGTTCTAGCCTGCTGAAGTGCAGACTCCGCTTGTTGTCTCTGCGCAAAAGCCTCTGGGCTAGATCCTCCAAACAATGCAGTTGCATAGTCTTGCAACGCCAGTCGCTGCATTGCTGGACGAATTTCACCTTCAGCAGCAATGATGTCTGGAGCTGCTTCCCTGTAAGCCCTAGAAGTGTCCTTTATTTGTTGAGCTACATCTATTGGCTGAACTTGTGGTGCGTCTATTCTTGTGCTACCCATATCTATTCCTCTTTAAAAATTCCTGTAGTACATTACCCCTTCCCACATCTTCTTGTTACCAAGACGTTCCATGTTGGGAAAAAAATTGCTGCCCTTATCACACATTATAAAAGCACGGTGAACACCATGCGAGGCATACTCGTTCTCAAGTTTCTTGATGGCCCGAACACTGTCCAACGCCTTTGCCCTCTTGCTGTCCATCCACCACCAAACAAGTGGTGCAGCACCAACACTGGCAGAACCAATGATGTCGCCATCCTTGTGGAAGATGTGAGTTGGCATAACCACATTGTGATTGTCGGCGAGCATACGCTCTGACAAATGTGGCAAAGATTTTTCGGTAACGTGTGAAATGCTTATCATCCTTCTAGTGTTTGTACTCTAGCTTCCAATGCCTCAATCTTAGCTACAGCCTCTTGCAATGCTGCGGTCAAAAGCGGTACTAGTTTAGATTGGTCAATGCCCTGATAGTCAGGAACACTTCGAGTATCCATCACTGCTTCAGTAACTAGTACACTTTCTGTCCACTCTTCTACA